>ENA-OPCF01000703-OPCF01000703.1-human-gut-metagenome-genome-assembly--contig:-NODE-703-length-18557-cov-6.740623_pt1 | contig 18557 bp, 14 predicted proteins | sample MGYA00241077_ERZ501470 | MGnify/ENA primary metagenome ERZ501470 (study PRJEB25962, sample SAMEA2042571) | human gut metagenome | biome: human gut; feature: human-associated habitat; material: faeces... | reverse complement strand
CAAAAGGTGTGCGCCTGCTCACCAAGATGTCGGACAGGACACTTTTAAGACGACGCAATGACGGGACACTCCCCTTTCACAGAGACAAGGGGAAGATATATTACCGCCGTTCGGATGTACTCCGTGCCATGTTGCTGGAAAAAGAAGAACACTCTAAAAAATAAGCGTTATGAAGAAGATGATTAAAATTGAAAGCGGTTCATTCGCTGCACTCGTGAGAAGTTATAAGAAGTCGTTGAACATGCTGGCCGTCCTGCAACATATCTGTCAGGAAAATGACGTGGCGCTTTCCATGCTGCCCGATGAAGTCTGCGAACTGATAAATCTCGATCCGGCAGAGATTGAGAAACAGCGTTTGAGCGGACGGTTACGTTTTGCAGAAGAAGAGAACGGGACAAAGCATTATTCGATTGTGGATATTATCAATCTGAAAGATTCGATTGACTGGAAAGTAATCAACAGGCAGGTGGAAAGCCTTTCCTTCGAGGAAGAGGAATGATGTAATTTACGGCTGACAGACAAGGGCACGGTCGGCAAGGTCGGATTTATCCGGGTGCCGGCCGTGCCTTTGTCCTTTCCTGAAAAGCGGCTCTTTGCTGTAACCTACGGAAGTGGAGCCCGCGTAGCTTCCGCAGGTTACAGCAATGTGCCGCAGGAAACATTAGGATATTTTTTTCAGTTCCCTTGCCGGGCTTACGATTCCCATAGACGGTACATGTTTTGCCTGCCGCGATAAATCCGGAATAACGTCACTGCCACTGACAAGCCTTTGTTCTTCCGGTTCTTTACCTTCTACATTTTCATGCCGTCCTACCGGTTTAAGGGTAAGCTGTATCTTCCGGTTCAATGTGGCAAGCTCTTCACCCAACTTTTTGATTTCTCCCTCTTTGGGCCATGAGGCCGCCACTATTTCCTGCAAGACCGGAATATCTTTCGACAACTCCGCATTCTCCTTTTCCCGTTTCTCTATCATGCCGGGAATACGTTCCAGCGCATTGATGAAATACATTACGGCCAGTTTGGGGTCTTTGGCTATGTAGCCGTTGTGATAGGTATATTTGATACCGTCCAGTCCCTCGACCATGAATTTGTTATGCAAGGCTTGCGTGTCTCCGTCACAAGTCTTTTCGGTACGGACAAGGATACGAAAATCGAACAGGGTTCCGATTTTCATGTAATCGTCCTCTGTCCGGGCCTTCTGATTGATTGCGGCAAGCCGGTTGCCGAGTATCTCGATATTGTCCGAGTCCACACTGTCCAGTTTCAGGGGATTGGGACGAAGCCCGGTTTCCGCATCTACCGGAGCCACTTTATTGAGGTATTCCCAATCTCTGGTAAAGCGTCCGATAAAAATGTTGTTCTTCTCTATTCCGGCGGTCTTTTCATTCAGCTTTCCTTTCGCGTTTCCTTTATTGCGGTGATACGCCTGCCTTTCGCTTTCAAGAACTGCCAGTTTCTTGTCCAGTTTTGCCTTTTCCAACAAATCGTCGTTGCCTGAAAGAATAGCCACATATTCACTGAAATTGCCTCCGCCGTTTTCGTCTATCGCCCCTTCGTCAATGGTACGGGCGGCCAGATTCCGGCTTTTAAGCTGGTTGATGAACACCTGTTTGTTTTGCAGCAGGTTGAACTTGTAACTGTCCAGAGACTTTTCCACCGCATAGATGTAACAGTCCACCTTATTATCGGCATATTGCTTGGCAATGACATTGCCCTTTCTTACCGCCCGTCCGTTACGCTGTTCCAGATCGGACGGCCTTCAGGGTATGTCTAAATGATGGATGGCCACGGCGCGTTGCTGCGCATTGACTCCCGTTCCCAATTTCTGGGTGGAGCCGAACAGGAAACGGATGCGCCCGGAGTTCATATCGCTGAACAGTTCCTTGCGTGCGTTGTCGCTATTTGCTTCCTGAATAAACTTTATCTGCTTTTCCGGGATATTATGGTCTTCCACGAGTTTGCGCCTTATCTCGCTGTAGATGTTCCACTGGTCGGGCTTATAGGTACTCAAGTCTGAAAAGATGAACTGTGTGCCTTTCTGGTCGAGATATTTATAGTAATATTCCGCAACTTTTGCCGCACAATGGGACGCCTTGTTTCCCGGATTATCACCGTATTCAGGGTCTATCAGCCGCATGTCAAGCGACATCTTGTTCGAGTAATTGGTGGCGATCAGCATCTGTGCCTTTTCCTCCGCCTTGGACAAAGGTTCCCTGTCTATGTAGGCTGCATCCCCGGTTTCAGCGAACTTTATCAGTTTCTGAATGAAAATCTCCTGCTGGGGAGTGGGCGGTATGTGATAGAGTTGCTCGTTGAGTTCCGGCCTGTCAACCCCTACGTCTTCGGCTGTTTTGTAATCGGTTATCTCCGCATAAAAATTGGCGAGTTCCGGCACTTTGATAAAATAGCGGAAACGCTCTTTCTGCACGACCTGGTTGGTCACGGAAAATTCAAAGTCCGTGCTTTTCTTCGCATAGACGGCCGCCCAACCGTCAAAACAGGTAATCCCCTGCCGCTCCATTTCCTTCGGACGGAGATATTTGAAAAGGAGATAGAGTTCCGTCAGGCTGTTGGAGATGGTCGTACCGGACAAGAAAGTGGCCCCCAAATCCCTGCCTGTGCGCTCCTGTATGGTACGGATGGCAAAAAGCATGTTCATGGCCTTCATGCTTCCTTCGGGGTTGCCCAGACCGGAAACTCTCGCATGGCGTGTGTTGAACATCAGGTTCTTGAAATTGTGCGATTCGTCAACGAAGAGGTGGTCGATGCCCATTTGCCTGAAATCGGTCACGTCGTCCGTCCGGTCTTTTATATCCTGTTCCAGCTTTTCAAGTTTGGCCTCAAGGTTCTCCTTTCTTCTTTCCAGCCCCTTCTTTATCCAGCCGCTCACTTCATTGCCCTGCTGCTCGAATACGGCGAGATTCTCTTCGATGCTGTCTATTTCCTGCGTATATATTTCCTGCTGTATTTCGGGAGACTGGGGTATTTTTCCGAACTGGTCGTGTGTCAGGATGATACAGTCCCAGTTATTGTTCCTGATGTCATGGAATATTCCGACACGTTTCTCCGGTGTAAAGTCCTCCTTGCCCGGATACAGCACTCTGGCATTCGGATAGGCTCTCTTGAACGTGTCGGCTATGTCATGCACATTGCTTTTGAGTCCGATAATCATCGGCTTGTTCGCCAGTCCGAGACGTTTCATCTCAAAGGCGGCTATGCACATGATGAGGGTCTTGCCCGTACCCACCTCGTGGTCGATTATGCCACCCCCGTTCATCTTCAGCATCCATACGGCATTTTTCTGGCTGTCATACAAGTCCGGTATGTCCAGCCCTTTCAAATCAAGGAACGGGAAACTTTGCAGGGAACCGTCATAATCGGGACGTACATAACAATTGAACTTACGGTTGTACATATCCGCAAGGTGCTGTTTAAATTCGGGTAGCTGCTCGTTCAGCCAACCTGTGAAAGCTGACCGTATTTCATTGATTTTGGCGTCGGCAAGCTGGATGGCCTCGGCATCACGTACCTTTATATCATTGCCTTCTTCATCCTGCACGGTCTTGGTTATGTCAGGCACCGTGTTGTGCAGCGCATGCTTCAGCAGGTCGTTTCCGTAGTAGCTTCTTTTCTCTCCTTTCACATAATATTTATCAGTGATGTTTGCGTTCGTTTCTTCAAAACTCACACTGAACTCGTCAATGGATTCCGTATAGTGGATATGGGCTTTTGCCTCAAAGAGGTATCCGGTAAACTCTTCATATACGGACACAGGTATCCACCTTTCTCCCAGATTAAAATCAAGCAGTTCGAAACTGATCGGCTCCGGAATGGCTTTCTGCAAGGCTTCCAATGATTTCTTGCTTGCGTCGTCATCGGGATAGTCTTTCAGGTAGTTCTCTATCCATTCGACTTTGGCCACCACATTGCCCGCTATGAAACGGTCTTTGATTTCATAGTTCTTCATCATGGGATTGTAGAAGATACGGTTGTCCAGTTGTGTGAGCAGTTCCTGCCTGCCTGTTTCACTGAGATTTTCCATATAGTCCAGATTGACCTCCCCGAACTTGTTCAGGGATGCCACAAGCGCTTCCTGCGGTGTATCCACATGTGTCACTTCATTGGCGTTGAACGATACGGGAACAGAAAATATATCCGCCTTCTGTATTTTGCCGTTAACGGAACGTTCCAATGAAAGTATTTCCCGTCCTCCGGCATCCATCAACAGGAACTTGGCATTGTCCTTTCCGTTCAATTCCCTGAACATGCGGTAAAAACTGTCATACCGCTTGACCAGTTCTTCCCGTAGTTCCGGCTGTTCCGTTTCCGTTTCGGCTTCCTTATTGTAGAGATTGTGGTAGGCTTCACGGAGCGGGATATAGTAGGCGGCCCGGTATTGTTGGGTGACTGTCAGTTTAAGCGGATGGAATTGTACTTCGGGAGTACCCACCCCTCTTAAATATCCGTATTGCTCACCCGATTTCACGATGGAACCGTTCTTGTATTCGGGACGTATCTCTCCGGTAAACGATCGTGGTTCCATTTCTTTCTTCCGCTCTTCCTCGAATTTTTGTCTGCGCTCCTGCCATTTTGCTTCCGCTGCCGCCCGTTCCCCGGTCATGTCTTCCTGCGTGGCGGCTTCATCGTACATGTTCTCTTGGGAGAAGAGATTGAACATTTCCGGTTCATCCCCTTTCTTTTTGCGGGATGCCGACGGTGCCCGGCTTGGTGAAGGTCTGCTTTCTACCACTTGCACCTCCGCTTGCTCTTCATCCGCATAGGCGGCAAACAGGTTGAGCATGGGTTCATTGGGCTGTGCGGTGCTTTCTTCCTGTACCTCCTGCCGTTCTGTCTCTCCTGCTGTTTCCAATAGTGTCTCAAACTCCGTTTTGAGGATGGTGGAATTGTTTGAACGGGATAGATTGTCATCATAAAGTTTCCGGTCAAGATGGTTCTCCACATCTTGCGCCAATAACTGCCTGAGATGTTCGGAAATGGCGCCGATACCTCCTTCATGAATAAAATTCATGGCCGGTTGTCCGTACATGTTTTTACCCATAGACACGGAAGTATGGACGATATGGTCTAAATCGGCATAGCTGTTGTTGATATTGATGCTGCCCGATATAAGACGGGTTTCAATAAAGTTCCGTTCCTTTTCGGTCAGTTCCGATTTTCGGGTATTCTTCTGCAATACGATCAGGTCACTGCTCACTTCCGTACCCGCATCAACAAACAGGTTATCCGGCAGACGTATGGCTGAAACAAGATTGGCATGGTTCACCAGCCATTCCCTGACGAGACGGTTCTGTGGCGAGTCCATGACGCCCGAAGTCGTGATATAGGCCAATATCCCGCCTTCGTGTAACGTGTCCATACCTTTGAGAAAGAAATAGTTATGTACGGCGGCAAGTGAGGATTTACGCACGACGTCTTCGCTCCGGTCAAAATCCCGGTCATAAACTCTGGTATTTCCAAACGGGATATTGGATGAAACCATATCGAAGTAGTTGTTATAATAGGGCTGTATGGACTGGAATCCGTCTATGGTCACTCTGCTTTCCGGATAGAGGGATGAGAGGATTTTTCCCGTGAGCTTGTCTTTCTCGAAACAATGGACTTCGGGTACATCCTTTAAGCCGTTGATAAACATGCCCGTTCCGGCAGAAGGGTCAAGAAAACGTCCCGGACGGATTCCCGGTAGCTGCAAGGATTCCTGCATGGCCGTTACCACCGGTTCCGGTGTGTAAAAGGCTGTGAGAGCGGAGTTTTTGAGGCTTTGGACGTATGCCTTGTATTCTTTCCCGTCTTTGGAATACTCACGCAACAGTTCATGCAGCAGTCGGACTTGGGGAAACAGTTCCCTGTCTGTCGTTCATCTTTCAATGTCCGTGTCTTTTTCCGCCGGATTCAGGATGCACTTCAATCCCCCGAAACCCGAATAACCGTTCAAAACTTTGCGTCCCTCTTCCGTGAGACAGGACTCCGGACGCATGAATATCAATTCAAGTGCGGCTATGTTGTCCGCCAAATGTTGTCGTTTGTTATATGCCATATTGTTCTATATAAAATTGTATGAAACCTGTAAGTTCAACGGTAAGTGTATGATAGGACGGGGATGATTCAAATCGGTCGTCTATGGGATATTTGCTGAATACTGTTTCTGCGGGTGACAAAACTTTCAGGCAGAAACCCGCCCGTCTTTCGGGCCGTACTTCGGGAAACCACTCCGACACGACCTCGAAAACCGTATCGAATCTGGAAAAGCGCAAGTCCTGATAGAGAACGGCCTCGGCCAGTTGCAAAGCCTGCGTAACGGATAAGCCGTCACGTATGGCACGTTCGTAGCTGCCTGCCGCCTCGTCAGCCCGTGCCCGGACAAGTGCTTTGTCACCGGCAATATGCGGATGGCTTTCCTTTAAATAAAGAAGGAGAGTCGTCTCAAAATAGGACAATTCTCCGGTTGCGGTATTTTTATCTTGTATAATCATTTGTTTTCGCTTTAAAATGTTAATCGGATATTAAACATATACCCGGCTGCCATAAAAGAGAACCGGGTATATATCTGATGTAAACATGAATAATCTGTCTGTTACATGACCGAAAGGCTCTTTTTTGACTGGGCCTTTACAGACGCCACATGGCGGGGTGCCTGCTGTTTCACCTCCTTTTTCTTGTCATTTTTCTTACTATCAATAGTGGGTTTGTATTCACGGGCGTTACGTCCTATCAGCAGTTGGTTGCTCTTGTTGCTGAAACGTACATCATCGGAAAATACCCTGCCTTTATAGCGCATATTCTCAACGAACACCATTTCATGGTTCTGGAGCATCTTTTTTTGCTCAGGCGTGATTTTGGCACCCATGATAGTGTCGTTGACCTTCAGTTGTTCACCGGACTGCTTGAATGCGATGTCCATTATTCTCGGATCGACGAAAGCAACTCCGGAAAGCAGCGTATCGTTTTTGCGCTGTATGTCGTTGATGGGAAGCTGGCCTCCTGACGCAAGGATTTGCTTCTGTTTGTCATCCAGCCTTTTCCCGTAGATATAGTCGGGTATCTTGATGGCATCCACCGGCATGGTTATGATACGGTTGCTCGGTTCATGGAAAGATACATAACAGTTACAGACGGTTCCCGTATGGGTATCCTTCATCTCCTTGATTGCCCCCAAAGTTCCGGTGTCTTTAAGCGACTGCTTTTCCTCGTCCGTGAATACTCCTTTATAGGCAGGCAGGTCATACTGCGGTTTGTCAAGCCTGCTTAAAGTTTTCAGTTGCACCTTGCCGTCCTCCCCTTTGACACAGAGGAAACAGGCTTCCCCCATATCCTTCTTTTCACCGTTCACTTCCTTACTGATGGGGAAGGCCATAGAGGTAATCCTCCCTTTCAGCATCTCACCCATGCAATGGTTGTCAAAGAGTAATTGCTTGTCAACTCCCAGTGCTGCGAGTTCTTTCCACGGAAGCTGGTGTTCGTCGAACTTATATCGGCGGGCGAGTTTGGCGATACGTCCTTCATCGTTGAGTTCGCTGTTCTCCACCAGTTTTTTACCTTCTACTCCGGGGTCTTCCCCTTTTCGGATTTGGACTACGGCATTCAGTGTCTTTTCCAAAAGGACAAGAGGTACGAGGAAGAAACTGAAACTCGTGGGATTTTCGTACTGGTTCTTGAAATTGGTGAAGAAAAGTTCCAGCGGTGAGGTACGATCCAGTTTGAGGAAACTGCTGCTGTTCTTCTTGTCGGGTGGTACGATTTCGAGACTGCCGTCCTGCTCGTTCATTTTGGAAACGACTGCGGTTTTGTTCGTTCGCTTGTCGAGGATGGCCATTACATGCTCGTCCTGACTCTGTTCTTGTTGTTCTTGCTTTTTCTTAGCCATAAAATCAATAATTTAGTGATACAATAATTAATCAATACCGGGTAAACTTTAGCCCGTCGGAGCGAATGTAGAGGTTTAATTAATAAGATGTTATGATTTTATCTATGTACGGAATGAATGGCGGGATTTGGCGTAAGATGGCATATTTACAAAGACTGAATGAAGAAACTATTTTATAAAAATCAAAAGCGGATGTTTTCCTCTTTTTCTTTGTAGCAAATCATTGTAATGATAGGTGTTTATAACAATTTAAAACAACATCAATATGGAAATTACAATCATCGAAAAGACAAACCTTTGAACAGATGATGCAAAGGTTTGAGAATTTTGCCAAGCAAATAAATATGCACTCTACGGACAGAACAGAAGTGCCGAAAATGGGTTAGACAACAAGCAAGTTTGCGAACTACTGAAAATCTCGCTCCGTACCCTGTAAACCTATCTAAATACCAACACTTTACCTTATTCCCAAATCGTTCGCAAGTGTTATTACAAAGTTGCCGATATCGAACTATTCATTAATCAACAACAAACCAAGAAATAATAACCATGAAAATAGAACTTTTAGTTTAGATATGCTGGTCAGGAATTGGGAAAGTATAAACCTAAACCCAACCGTGATGATTTACAAGAACGATGAGAGCTATCAGTTAAGTATTATCTATATGAATGAAGTCACCAAACAGGTAAGTCCATCAACGTATGAGGTTCAATAGGGTGAACAGGGTTATTTTGTGTACCTCAATGGTAAACGAGCTTTGATTACCTATTGCCAAAAGCTGGATATGCTAACAATAAATATTCGCAAATCGGCTTACTTTTTAAGGCTTTAGACGAGCTTTCAAACACTATTCAACAAGCCTTGCAAAATCGTACTTCACACCTAAACGAAGAAAATTCCTTTTATTTAGGTTAAGGGGAAGTACTATACTGGGAATCGGAAATATTGGAATGGTTGGAATGGAGTCGCTAACAACTAATCTTTTTACTTGCAAATGAGTAATTTAGCATGTATATGGAATATAATTTGTATTTTTGTCGCGAATTTTATATTAAATCATATGAGTAGAATAGAAGAGGCTTTGAATAGATTGTTTGTTCAGTCAAGAGGAGAAATAAACTCTCGCATTGAACAAATCTCTTTTTGTGTCGATATTTCAGGTACACAGGCAAAAGGATATTGTTATTGCCTTAAAGTTGACGCAAACGGGAATTTACGGCTAAAAGATTTAATAGACTTCATAGATACTAAAATAATTGAATATGCTATCCCTAAAAAAGAAATAGATGAAGCTAAACAATATTTCAATGATACAAATTCTCCGTCAAAGATAGAATTGTTAAAGAAAAAGGCAAAGGGACTTTTTACAGATTTAGAGAAAACAGGTGAAGGCGGTGAAATATTGTTATATATTCTTATTCAGGAGTTTCTTCAATTACCACAATTGATTAGTAAAATGTCATTGAAAACATCCGGGCAGTTACATTATCAAGGGGCTGATGGAATACATGTGAAATATGATGCAAGTTCAGATTGTTTGAATTTATATTGGGCTGAAGCAAAAATGTATCAAGAATTAGGCTCTGCAATAACAGAGTGTTTTAAAAGTTTGAAAGGTTTTCTGTTAGACCCCCAAGGGTATGGTTCTACTCAAGAGCGCGATTTGCAATTAATTACATCCAACATACAAGCGAATATAAATGATAATGCATTAGAAGACCTTTTAGTACGATATTTTGATAAAGATGACGAACTCTCTAATAAGGTCGTATATAAAGGAATCTGTTTTATTGGATTTGATTGCAACAAATATCCATCAGAAGGAGACTTGTCTAAAACCACAGAACAAATAAAGAATGCAATAACTACAGAGCATCAAAAGTGGTACAATAGTTTGGGTGATAAAATTAAGTTGCATACGAATCTTGATACCAAAGAAATACATGTTTTCTTAATGCCATTTCCGTCAGTTGCTAAGTTTAGGGAATATTATTTAAGCACTATACAATAATGATTGCAGAAAAAGTTTACAATTTAGATAGTTTTAAACGACAATATGAAGCTCTTCTTATTTTGTCGGTGTGTGATACAATACCTCAACTGGTCTGGGAAGAGGATAAGCAATCATTATTAGCAAAAATAGATTGGAATAATCTTTTGAGCATAGCATCAATATTGAGTTATTCACCCGAAAGTAGCCATTTAGATGCAGCATTACGCATCGCTCAAACTTGCCTCACTCAAGATTCTTGTTCGGAAATTCAGAAAAATGCTTCAGCAGTTGTTTTAGATAGCTTAACAAATAAATTGGCAATAAAAATGGCTAAGGATAAAAAATATCTTAACCCTGATTATGAAAAAAAATATCCCATTGCATTTAAATTACAGAGATTTAAGACTGATTTTGAGCATTCAATTATTATTAAAGACAAAATAATTGCATTAAATAGATTTCAAAAAACGGTTTACGATGCTCATAAAATAAATGATACGATTTCAATTTCCGCTCCTACTTCAGCAGGAAAGTCCTTTATTCTTTGTAATATTCTATTGGAGGAATTATTAACTGCAAATAAAAACATTGTTTATTTAGTTCCTACACGAGCATTGATAAGTCAGGTAGAAACGGATTTAAGAGAACTAATCAAAGCCAATCAATTAGAGCAAGCCGTCAATATATCAACAGTACCTCAACAAGATAATATGAGTGAAAATATATCAAATATTTTTATTTTTACTCAAGAAAGACTACATTGGTTTCTTGCAGATAATCCTAATATTCCATTACATTTACTTATAGTCGATGAAGCCCATAAAATTGAAGATGGAAGTAGAGGGATATTACTTCAACAAAAAATAGAGGAAGTTGTAAAACATAATTCTGATATAAAAGTCTATTTCTCAAGTCCCTTCACCTCTAACCCTGAGATCCTGTTAGACAATGTGCAGAACAATAGTCAGAAAGATAAGGTTAATACACAATTTGTAGCGGTTAATCAAAATCTAATATATGCTACGCAATATCCAAGAAAGCCAAAGATATGGCAACTATATATATGCACTATTGAGAAGTTAATTCTTATAGGAACTTTGACTTTAAAAGATCGCCCCACAGGAGAGTTAAAAAAAATAGCTTTAATATCTGAACAACTTGCAGAGTGCGAGAGTGGTAGTTTAATTTATTGTAACGGAGCTGCTGAGGCAGAAGAAATATCATTACTTCTATATAACAATATTACTCAAGAACCAATACCAAGTGAAATAGCAGAATTAATTAAACTGGTGAAATCTACAATTCACTCAAAATATGCTCTAGCAAAGGTTCTTGAGAGAGGAGTTGCTTTTCACTATGGAAATATGCCTTTACTTATTAGACAAGAAATCGAAAAGCTCTTTACGAAAGGTAAAATAAAATATTTAGTGTGTACTTCTACATTATTAGAAGGAGTCAATCTACCTGCAAAATCAATCGTCATAAGAAAACCAACACGCGGTAGAAATAAGCCATTAAATTCAAATGATTTTTGGAATTTGGCTGGGCGTGCAGGTCGTTGGGGAAAAGAATTTAGTGGAAATATAATTTGTATTGAACCTAATTTATGGAAAATCAAACCTAACCCGAATAAATCTAAGCAAGTAATAAAACGAGCAATAAATATTATAGAGGAGAAAGGGGATGAACTTTTGAAATATATAACCGACGGTTCTCCCAGAAATGAAGCAAATAACCGACAAGACTTAGAATCGGCATTTTGTTATTACTATATACAGTATATTTTGAATAAAGATATTGTTCTAGAAACCACTTTTCAAAAAGAATTGTATTCTAAATTAAAAAATATAGCCCCCACTATTTTGCTGCCAGATTACATACTTAAAAGAAACCCGGGAATTTCTCCAATTGCTCAACAAAAATTATTTGATTATTTTAGTGAGAATGTAGAGCGCATAGAGGAATTAATCCCTGTATATCCGAATGATGAAAAAGCAAATGATGAATATACTAAATTTGTAGGAAGGATAGGTAAAACTATTTCAGAGTACTTACCACAGCAAAATTTTTCTAAAGCAATTTTACTTACCAATTGGATGAATGGTATGCCATTATCATATCTTATTAGTTCTAGATATAGGTATTATCAAAGCAAGCCTGAAAAATATAGAGATAAAAGACTTCCTGTTGTGATTAGAGAGGTCATGGATGATGTTGAGAAATTTGTAAGATTTAAGTTTGCGAAAGAATCCAGTTGCTATATAGACATTTTGAGATATTTTTTAGAACTACACAATAAACATGAGCTATTGAATGATATTCCCCAATTGAATTTGTGGTTAGAGTTTGGTGTTTCTCAAAAAACGCATCTTTCATTACTCTCTTTGGGACTGAGTCGTAACACTGTTATTGAATTATCAAATTATATAATCGATACTCAAATGTCAAAAGAGGAGAGCTTGAGTTGGATAAAGGAACAAGACTTGGAGCAATTAGATTTATCTCCAATTATTGTTGAGGATATTAAGAAAATTCTATGAATAAATAGATATTAATGGGGAAACAGGCACTTTCCCCAGAAGTATTAGAAACATTATAAATGTATATGGATAAAAATGCCCATAAGTCTCATCATTATATACCACAATGCTATTTAAAGAATTTTTCTGAAAATGGTACTTATCTATTTGTATATAACAAAGATAATTCAAAATCATATGTTCAAGCTATAAATAAAACTTGTTGTATTAAAGACTTTTACACATTGCCTAAAACATATTGTGAAAATCAATTAGAACCTCTTTTTTTAGAATGTGAGTACTTTGCCAAAGAGATTGAGCCTAAATATAGTGTATTGCTTAATAAAATATTAGCTAAAGAAAGAGAATGGATGCCTAATCGTTCAAATGATATAGAGGTGTTGAGTTCCGAAGAAAAATTTGAATTTGCTAATTATCTAACAATCCAGTGGTTTCGAACGCCACAAATGAGAAATAGCATTAAAGGGATGAATGATGATATTATCCCTAAAATGATTAGACTTTTTCAGGAAGGTATGGCCATTGAAAATAATAATCCGGATTTTCTTAAACTTGATATTGGATATAATATTGATCCTGTAATAGAACATGCTTCAGGCTCATTTTATGATAGTGATTTGATTTATGCTTTTGCAAAGGCCATTTTCTTTAATTCTTGGGAATTTTTTGTATCAGATTCTGATTCCATATATACATCTGATTATCCATTAGTAGTTGAACCACATGTTCAAAATGTGGTTCAACAATACCAAGGTTTAGCCAGTTATGGTAGTGAACTTTCTTTTCCTATTAGTAAAAATATTATTCTAACAATTTGGGATAATAAATATTTTAAGGATAAACAACAATATGATTGTAGGTTTACTCCTTTGTCAGAGAAGGGTATCCGTAGATACAATTGGATGAGATATTTCTATGCTAAGCATCAAATTTTCAGTTATAATGATGATTTTACTATTATAAATCTTGCAAAATCAATAAATGGGGGAACACATCTCTTTAAATAATATTTTTAGTCATTTTCTCCACATAATAGATGTTTTAATTCCGGGTCATTCTCAATACGGATTAACTCGTTCTCCACTAATTCGACAATATCCTGTTTGATTTGCCGATAGTTGGCCTGTATCTGCTGCTCCATTGTATCATTGCCATTCTCGTCCAGAAAGCTGCTGATTTCGGGTATCGGCTGGTAGGCTGCCGTCTCTTTCTGTACGGCTTCATTGTCCACTACTATCTGCGCATGGAAAATTTTCTGTTCGATTGTCTCTCCGAAGTTGTCTGCTACGGCTCCGACAAACATTCCCTGCGAAAGTGTGCTGATCTTGGATGCAGGTATCAGACTGTCCAGTTGCGTGTTGATGGAAGTGGATGTATCGTTGCGGTTGATGCTCATAGACTCTCTTTTTTGCAGGATTTTCCCGAACCTTTCCGACAATGTTTTGGCCGTTTCACCTACCACTTGACCGCTAAAAACATTGCCCACAGTTGACATGATAACGGCAGCCTCCTTGTCTCCGTAATCGCGCTTTAGCTGGCTGAAATCCTGAAAACCTAACACAACCGCTACCTTGTTGCTTCGTGCCGTGGCAATCAGATTATCCAGACCTTTAAAGAAGATGGTTGGTAACTCGTCAATAATCACACAACTTTTCAGTTGTTTCTTCTTATTTATCAGCTTAACGATACGGGAGTTATAGAGCCCCAATGCTGCGCCATAGATGGAAATTCTATCAGGATTGTTGCCCACACATAACACTTTCGGTTCTTTGGGATTATTAATATCCAGTGTAAAGTCACTGCCGGACATTACCCAATAGAGTTGCGGACTTATCAGTCTGGATAACGGGATTTTAGCACTTGCAATCTGGCCCTGGAGCTGCTCACTCGCTCCACCTTTCCATGCGTCAATAAACGGACTTAGATAGTTCTCCAAATCGGGGTAACTTGTCAGAATAGTAAAGACTGTAAAAAACGGCGCAGACTGTTACAGCAAAATCGGTCATGCTGTTACAGTTCTGAGGTGGCAAAGTTAATGTTTTTTTCTTAGACTGTCTCCTTTCAAAGTAAATCTTGTAGCGGTATTGATTATACGATCCAGGATAGCGTCTGCAGCCGAGACGTTACTATCGAGTGTTTCAAACCAATTTGCCACAGGTAGTTGGCTTGCAAAAATCGTAGATTTGTAGCCGTGCCTGTCTTCAATGATTTCCATCAGGTCAAGTACTTGTTCAGCTGTCAGTTTCTTGATTCCAAAATCATCCAGTATAAGAAGGTCAAATTGCGACAATCGTTCAAAGAACTTAGGAAGACGGCTCTCTATGCGTGCCATGGTGAGTTCTTCAAAGAGTTTCATCACGTTATAGTATCGGACTTTATATCCACATAAGCAGGCGTGATGGCCAAGTGCAGAAGCTAGCCAACTTTTGCCAGTGCCGGTCGGTCCCGTAATGATAATGGGATAGCCATGGGCGATGTAGTCGCATGTGGCCACCTCGTTAAGAAGAGATTGTTCGATACCATGGGCAGAGTCTGCAACAATCTCACCAAGTGCTACAGTATAGCGGAAGTGAGCGTTTTTGATGAGCCTGTGGGTTCGGTTGGACATGCGCATGTCATTCTCACCCTGGATAAGCATACGTATTCCGTCAGCCATTGAGATTGATTCGATTTTGTGTGCCTCCATAAGATTCTGCCATGTCTGGGCCATGCCCGGGAGTCGCATAGACTTGAGGTCTGATAAGATTTTTTCCATTGTTTTTCCGTTTTAATGATGGTATAATATGTTATTTGTAAGCTTCCGCTCCTCTGATATTTGCATGTAATGATAATGTAGATTCCTGAGCCTGAGTATCCTTTCCCTGCAATGCAAGGTAACCTTGGCATTTTGACTTCACCAGGTTGTTGATGAACGGATAATTGCACTTTCCATATTGAACTGATATCTTACATGCGAGAAAAAAAATCTCAGGTTCTGTTTCACGGGCAAGAGCAAGGATACCTTGAGCGGAACGATAATAGACTTCTGCAGGCTTGTCTGTAGCAGAAAACAGTTCACGCAGCACATGTTCTACCATTGATCCGTATTTAGCTCCTTTGTCTATGAAGTACTGCGGTGAGTAATCGTAGTATGCCTGTGTCTGTGAGGGAAGGTGTTCCTTTACCCATGTATATCCCCCTTGTTTGAACGAACGCATATGTGTGGCGATGCAGTTTCCATTATGGAAGATTCTTACCTGAGTGTCTGTAAATACAACTTCCACTTTATTGCTGATAAGACGGCAGGGAACCGAGTAATGATGTCGTTCCCTTCCAAGCTGTATAAAACTGTTTGGGGCTACGGTAAGTACTGCATGGCGTTTCATTTGGTAACGTTCTGGCGGTAAGGGTAGCAGTTCGGATTTCTCTACGGCAAGGAAGCGTTCAATACGTGAGTAGTCACATCCCTGCATCCGTCGACTGTTGTACTTTTCAAGTAATTCTGCAATAGCGCCATTCAACTCCTGCAAGGAATGGAAGGTACGATTACGTAAGGGGGCATATATGCGTTTATAGCTTTTATGCACGGCATCTTCGACTAAAGCTTTATCTTTTGGCCGGCGGACTCTTGCCGGCTGGGCACAGCATCCATAGTGCGTAGCCAGATCATTAAGGCCGTCAGTTAAGCCTGGAGACCACTTGTCGAAGGACTTTACAGCAGAGCGGAGGTTATCTGGAACCAGGATGCGCGGTGCTCCTTCGAAAAATCGTATAGCGGCATCTACAGCACCAAGGAAGTGCTCGATACCTTGTGATGGTATACAAGTGATGAAAGTGTATCCGGAATAGGGAAGAACCCCTGCAAATGTCTCTACCGGAACGATTTCACCTGTTTCCATATCGACGTAACTAAGTTTGTCACCGGCAAAGTCGATATACATCTTCCCCGCAGGCTGATGGAGCATTTTAAGAACAGTGGAAGGCTTCACCGCTGCTGTATTTTGCTTCAGATGATAACGGAACTGAGTCAGTCCATAGCCATTGGGTACGTCTTTACGGTATTCTTCCCAAAGAAGATAGGTGGTCATGTGCTTCTTTTCAAGTTCCTTTTCAAAATGTGGAAGACGTTTTTTGAAGTCTTCGAAACGTTCGTCACAATAGGCCGGATTACCACCATTGAATCGATGATTCAACTCCGGATCCTCTAAAATGATAAGCGAATCAATACCCAATGAGTCTTCGCTCGCCATCGTTAGATAGCGCTGTACTGTTGTTGGACTCATCGAGTACATTTCGGCCATTTTCCTGACTGATAATCCATTTTTATGGCCCGTAAGGACCTGTTTGATGATATTCATTTTCTTAGGTTGTGTAGCCATAGTCTTGAAAGAATTGATAATTCCATCAAGATAATAAATTCATCAAAACTGTAACAGCATGCTCCGATTTACGAAGTACAGAGCACTTGACCTCGCTCAAAGTGTAACAGCATACTCCGATTTACGGTGTCTTCTGGGTGCTGTTTTGTGCGAGTGTAACAGTATACTCCGATTTTTAGAAGAAAAGCAGGAAGATAGATTTTATAACCATCTGATAATCAAACTTGATTAAAATCGCCTAATGTGAGAAATCCACTACCTTGTTCTGACTAAATGCTGTAACAGCATGCCCCGATTTTTCCAGGAACGAATGCAGAAAACATTAAAAGCCTCGGGAAATAGCCGGAAAGAAATACCGGATATGTTCTCGTTCAGGATTCGAAAAAGACAACGGCCGGTTTGTGGAAAGCCATTGAAACCGGAGGATTAAAGGAATACATGGGATGAAAACAATACTTGTAGTGGAAGATGACCGGATGTATGCCCGGGTGGTGGTCAACTGGCTGGTAAAAAACGGGCTGGCGGCCCGTTATGTGTTGTCGGTAGCTGCGGCAAAGGAATTCATTGCCGCAGCAGAGGTCGGAGTGGTGCTGTCGGACTACTATCTGCAGGACGGCAACGGCATGGAACTTCTGGAATGGCTGAAAGCGGAAGGTTACCGGATACCTTTTCTTATCATGACGGGGTACGGGAACATACCGGGTGCGGTGGAAGCCGTAAAGAAGGGCGTCACGGACTATCTGCCCAAACCCGTACAGACAGAAAAGGTCCTGAAACTGATTTCCGAACTGCTGCGGGAACGGGAGAAGCCGGTACGGAATGACTGGGTTTACTACCGGGGGACAAGTCCGCTTGCCATGAAACTGCAGGAATATATCCGGCTGGTGGCTCCGGTGGATACGCTGGCAGTGCTTATACGTGGCGCATCAGGAACAGGCAAGGAATATGTGGCCCGGCAGATACATGAGTTGAGCGGACGGGCGGATGCCCCTTTCATAGCCGTAGATTGCGGGGTGCTCCCGAAGGAACTGGCGGCATCGGAACTGTTCGGCCACGTGAAGGGAGCCTTCACCGGAGCGTTGGAGGACAAGACGGGCATGTTTGCCACCGCCAACCATGGGACGCTGTTTCTGGACGAGGTGGGTAATCTGAACACCGAGGTACAGAGGTCGCTGCTGCGCGCGTTGCAGGAAAAACGTTACCGTCCCGTAGGCGGGCGGGAGGAGATGCCAACGGACATCCGGCTGGTAGCGGCCACCAATGAGGACCTGGAGAAGGCGATAGCCGAAGGACGGTTCAGGGAGGACCTGTTCCACCGCCTGAACGAATTTCCGCTATATGTGCCGCTATTGGCGGCATGTCCCGAAGATATTATCCCGCTGGCGGAATTCATGCTGGATGCCGCCAACCTGGAACTGAAAAAAGACGTGAGGGGATTTGACAGCGGGGCACAGAAACGGCTGAAGGCCTATCCGTGGCCGGGAAACATACGGGAACTGAGGATGGTTGTCAGGCGGGCCGCTTTGCTGGCGAAAGACGGCTGGATAACCGCTACGGAAATAGACCTGCCCGATAAAGGCAGACAGCCGGAAGAGTACTCGCTTTATGATGAGCGGACGGAACGTACAACTATCCTGAAGGCATTGGAGGCGACGGGCAATGACAGGAAGGCCGCTGCACAGCTGCTGGGCATCAGCCGGAGCACGCTTTACCTGAAATTGAAGAAGTACCGTCTGGATTAGAAAGTGTCCGAATATCGGACACATCATGTCCGATACACGAC
>ENA-OPCF01000698-OPCF01000698.1-human-gut-metagenome-genome-assembly--contig:-NODE-698-length-18647-cov-3.499677_pt1 | contig 18647 bp, 10 predicted proteins | sample MGYA00241077_ERZ501470 | MGnify/ENA primary metagenome ERZ501470 (study PRJEB25962, sample SAMEA2042571) | human gut metagenome | biome: human gut; feature: human-associated habitat; material: faeces... | reverse complement strand
GGGCTGTACGCTTCGTTCATCAGTTCGAATATTTCCTGTCCGTAGTCTTTGGCTATTTTTTTCCCGGAGGTATATTTCTTTATCTTGAGGTTGTATTTTCGCTGAATCAGTTCGGAGATACGCTTGTGTTTGTCGGGAATGGCGTCCGGGATATAGATTTTGTATTCCACCCAGTCGGCGTCTTTCTCGAAGCCGAGTTTCTCCATGTGTACGGGATAGTAGGGGTGGTTGTAGATAGTGGCCATGGTACTGAGTTGGTCGAAACCTTCAATCAGCATACCTTCCGCATCGAAATCGGTGAATCCGAGAGGTCCGGCAATGTGAGTCATGCCCCGTTCCTTTCCCCAGTCTTCTACTGTTTTGATGAGAGCGGAGGATACTTCAGGGTCGTCAATGAAGTCTATCCACCCGAAACGGACGTTCTTGCAACCCCATTTCTCGTTGGCACGGTTGTTGATAATGGCGGCTACACGTCCTACGATCTTGTCATCCTGGTATGCCAGAAAATAATCTGCTTCACAGAATTCGAATGCTGCATTCTTACGCTTGTTAAATGTATTGAGCATATCGTCGTAAAGGTCGGGGACGGAGTACGGATTGCCCTTGTACATTCTGTAATTGAAACGGATAAATTTCTTAAGTTCTCTCTTTGTAGAGACTTTCTTGATTGTAATAGCCATATCTCGTATTTATGATTGAGGAAGCAAAGATACGTGATAATCTTCAAAGTACAACGCAGAGGGTGGCAAAAACTGTGTGAGAGGCAGGTCGGTTTTGGAAAATAAAAAGCAATTAGTAGTTGTTTAAACTGAATTTAGGGCTACCTTTGTTCGAAATACTATAACACATATCATGGAACTACAAATTATTCAGAATAAGATATATGAGATTCGGGGACAGAAGGTAATGCTTGATTTTGATTTGGCGGAACTCTATGGAACAGAAACACGGCTATTGAAGCGTGCTGTGAGGCGTAATATGGAACGTTTTCCAGATGATTTCATGTTTGAATTGACAAATGAAGAGGCTAACTGCTTGTTGTCCAATAGGGTATCCCAAATTGGGATACCCCAATATAATTTTAGTGCTTACACTCCATTTGCGTTTACGGAACAGGGGGTAGCCATGCTTTCAAGCGTTCTGCATTCAACAGTTGCTATTAAGGTCAATATTAATATTATGCGTGCCTTTGTCAGTATTCGTCAATATGTCTTGGCCAGTGATACCAAGAATCAAGAAATAGACGAACTGAGACAGCGCATACAAGAACTGGAAAGTCAAGGAAGTAAAGCATTCGCAATGATTAACCAAATCGGAGAGGAGACTTTGGAAGCCATAAACGACCTCAGTGAAGATACCCGGAAGGAATTGGATAGTATTTATCTGGCTTTATCAGAATTGGCCGATAAAGAAAAAACGGAATCTCTGAAATCAAAGCATCGACGACCGATTGGGTTTATACATTACGATAATGAGGAATAAGTTTATTTTGATATAAAGCAATAAACATTTCCTGCAAAGTCACAGACAATCATCCGGTTTCCTGATACGGCTACGGTTGAGAATATCGGTGCTCCGAGATTATATTTGTCTTTTATAATTCCCGTTGTCCGGTCGATAGCATATAGATAACCATCGGAAGCTCCGATGTAAATAACTCCTTGTGATGCCACTGGGCTTGTTTCTACTCCGGCTTGCGGAGTGGTAGAATAAGGAGCTGTGTATACCAGCGAAGGCAAAGTCTCTGCTCTCCATTTATTGAAAAGCGTAGCTTTGTCCAGTGCGAAAACTCCGCGGTCGGCAGTACCGAAGATAATTTCCTGTTCGGTAATAAGTGGTGTGGATGTTACGTCCAGGTTGGCTGACAACTCTTTCTGTTGGAGTACTTTTCCGGTTTGTGGTTCTATGACGAAGAAGCTTTTGGAGGAGATGATCCATAATTTCCCGTCTTTATAGACCGGAGAGGCTCCCCGGTTACGAAGTCCGTTATCGGAGAGTTTCCAGAGTTGTTTTCCGGTGTGAATGTCGTTACCGTATAATCCTCCCCATTGAGTTCCGCTGACTAATACATTTCCGGCAACAGTTAGCGTTGTAGTAGCACCTTCCCGTTGTCTCCAGTCCTTGTTAATCCATATTGTTTGTCCTGTCTTTAAGTCATAGGCGGATAGTCCGGCACCAATTCCGGCGTAGACTACTCCTTTATCTATTGTTATTCCTTCCGTTAAGTAAGGATAGCTGTTCAGTTTGATATATTGTTTCCAGAGTAATTTTCCGGATTCTGCATCCAAAGCGTACAGATTGCAGGCAGCGTCCTGTGCTATTACAATTCCGTTTTCATAGGCAATTGTGTTCTTCACCGAGTTTGCCGTGCGGAATTTCCATAACAGTTTGCCGGAATTGAAATCGAATGCACAGACAAATGTGTTCAGTGGTATATTGTCATCGGTGGTAGCGATAAATACTTTCTGTCCGGCGATAATAGGGGAAGCCATGAAGATGTTGCTGCCTGTGTTGGCTGTCCATTGCAGTTGCAGGGGGAGCTTGATTTGAGAATTATTGATTCCTCCGGAGTGTGCGGCATTTTGAAGCAGGGTATTCCAGTCCTCGCCCGGGATTGTAGCCGGCTTGAAGTCTTTTTGATAAGTGAATCGGCTGGTGGCGGTTGCTTTCTTGCCGTCATTAAAGAATGAAGTTACTGTGAGTTGTAGCTTTCTTCCGTTTTCATTCGCAGGCATTTGAATGTCTCTGCTCCAGTTCCAGTCGGTGAGGGAGATAAGGTTGCCTTTGGCTATCTCCTGATTATTCTCTATATCGCTTAGGATGTAGGAGACGTGTGATGTTTTAGCCTGTGCATGATAGGTATTGACAGAAACAGGAAGCCGGTCTCCGGTAGCTGCGGAAATTTGATTGTTCATCGGGGAGACTATGGCAATCTGCGGCTCGATGAAGGTATACCGTAGTTGCGTTGTGATATTGTCATTGCCGTCTACTTTTATTTCTCTGAAAGAAGAAGGAGAATGATCAATACCGCCTTTATCCAATGTACCGGTACAGATTGTATAGATTCCGTTTTGATTGCGGACATAGTTGTAGTGCATGTGTCCGTAGATTTGGGCTTTTGTATTGAAAGCACGTAGGTCAAGTGTATGCTCTTTATCGGCTTTGAATACGAATGTGTCACTTGCGGTAAACAGGTCATGGTTGAAGAGGACCAATGCCTGTTCTTTCTTCATCATGGCAAGGTCATTCTTCAGCCAGTTGTATACATCTTTTTGAGTATAATTAGTCGGGTGGTCTCCGTGGTCGATTGGGGTGACTACATAATGAACGTTACCCATATCAAATGAGTACCACGTCGGACCATAGAGAGATTCATAAAGCTCTTCGCCATAGCTACCTTTCACTAAGTCGTGATTGCCGATGCAGTAGTAAACGGGGCAATCCATTGTCTGTGCGTTCACTATTTGGTTATGCATTGTCAGCCCCGGTTCGTAACAGATGTCTCCGGTATGAATCAGGAAAGCGGGCTTTTCATTCTTTACATATTGCTGAAGGTCAGTTACCCAACGTCCCATTCCACCGGTCACTTCGGTATCGGTGATTTGAACGAAAGAATGTTCCCTGGCTTTTGTCCGTTCACTTTCAGTTAAGATAAAGTCGTAGCTTTTTCTATTCTCTTTGGTGGAAAGATAGAATTGCTCCGTTTCAAATCCGGCGGGAGTTGTAATGCTGATAAATCTTGTTTTATCGAATCCGGGTAAAGAGAACCGACCTTTCTTATCTGTTTTTACTACGTTCAAGCCGTCTGTTACCATAACTCCCGCCAGCGGTTTATCACCTTTATTAAATAGTCCTGATTGGTCGGTGTCGACATAGACTGTTCCTTTAAATTGAGCGCTTAGTGGCAGATATAGTAAAAATGATACTAGGATAACAGATAATCTTTTCATGGTCAGTCCTCTGGTTTTTAGTGTGTTAAGCTAATTATTTCTTTTTATTTCACTTGTTTCATTTCTTCATTGTAACGTGCTTCTTCTTTGCACAAAGGTTTGTACCAAGTCTTCCTTAGTATGAGTGTGGTGACTAAAAGCAAAGCGATAGAGCTCCAGAGCCCCAGTTGCTCGCGGACAACGAGATACATCGGAATGATAGTAAGCGCACATTGCCAGATGATACCGATTGCTACGTTGAAAGCATCCCTTTTGAAGTTCTTGTTCGGCTGGATATGAGGATAACGCGCCAATGCTTTTTCTTCTATCGGTTTCCACCAGCCCCATGGGCGGACACGGGTGTAGAAGTTGATCAGTGTCTCTTCGTCAGTCGGAGGTGCGCTATACGTTCCGGCGATACATCCTATCAGGGAAACCCCGAACAGAACGGGGAAGAAATACAATACCCATGCGTCGGGAACAGTGAATTTCATGACGATTGCCGCTATTACTCCGGCAGTCATTCCCCAGAAATAGCCTTCGCCGTTGAAACGCCACCAATGCCATTTGAGTACGTTGGCTGCGATGTATCCACCAAAGAGTGCACCTACAATCCATTGGAAGATTTCATTAATATCTTTCAGAAAGAATCCGATAACGGTGCTGACCACTACCACTGCAACAGAAATCACATAACTGCTGCGTATCTGCGTTTTTACACTCGCTTTCGGATTGATGTATTTCAGATAAATGTCATTCACGATATATGCAGGAGCCGCATTCACCGTTGAAGCGAAAGTAGACATGAACGCTGCCAGTAGTCCCGCCAATAACAGACCGGCTAATCCGGAAGGTACATAACGGGTAATCAAGTGAGGAAGAATCGTCTCAAAGTCCGTTCGTGTAACTTCCATTTGTGTCATTCCGCCGTCTTCCTTGAAGAAGTAAATAGCCAGCAATGCGAATCCCATAATCATCAGGTAGCGGGGGATTAATAACACCACGGATACAGAACCACTCATCATTGCCGCTTCTTTCGGAGACTTGCAGGACAGAATCTTCTGCATATCATAGTTAGGAGCGGGACCAGCCATGCTCATAAAGATTCCTTTCAGCAACGCCATCATAACAAATATGCTTATCAGACTGTAAGGCTCGTTGGCCATTCGCTCGGTAAGGAGATTCATCCGGCTGCTCCAGTCGATATCAAGTGTCCAGCCGAAGAAGGGCGAATCCCAGCCGGCAGGAACAAATGAGTGAATCATGTCCGGTGCCACCATCTGCATACCAATGACGACAATAACGATGCCTGCCACGGTCATTATCAGAAACTGAACGACATCTGTCCATACGATACTCAGCATTCCGCCGAGCATCACATAGAATGTGGCGATGGTAGTAAAGAAAATACCATATACATGAGGAACATATTCTGCAGGAACATTGAAAGGAATAAATGGAGATACTACTTCCCAAGGGATGAATATCTCCATAAATTTACCAATACCTATGAACCCGTAACTTAAAAAACCGAGTACGCTAAGTAATGCGAATACGATAACAATCGTATGTGAAAGAGTAGAACCTTTCCCTTTTCCGAAACGGGTTTTAATCCATTCGGCACCGGTGAGAACGTTCGAACGGCGCAGCCACACGGATAAGTAAACCATTAGGAATATCTGGTTGAACACCGGCCATAACCAGGGAATCCAAAGACTTTTGAAACCATAAGCGAATGCCCAGTATACCATAAGCATTGTGCCCGTAATATCGAACATTCCGGAGGCGTTGGATAATCCCAACATATAGAAAGGCAATGATTTTCCACCTAAGAAGTAGGAGTCCATATTCTGGGCTGCCCGTTTTTTAAGAATGAGACCGATGACAATCATAGCGATAAGATAGGCGCATATGATAAGAAGGTCGGTAGTGTGTAATTTCATATTATTATTTTGAATCGATTTATATATTGTATCTTCTTTGCTGCAAAGGTAGGAGGAAAGTCTTGGGCAAACAAATATTATTTTAGCACATACTGATACTAAACCAATAAATGTTTCTTATTCCTTATGGTAAATTAGTTCATTCCTAAGATTCCATGCTTGTATATGTTTTATGCCATTGTGAGACGGTAAGACCATATCATCAATTGATACTACCACTTTCGGAAAGTTATCATTAATGGTTTCCAATGGAGAAAATTCTCTTTTTATGGTACTTTGATCTGACATTATATAAGAGCATTGTATATAAATTGTTTCTCCTGTTTTTTGAGCCACGAAGTCGATCTCTTTACCTTTGGCATTGCCAGTGTAAACTTCATATCCCATACGAAGTAACTCCAAGTAAACTGCGTTTTCTATCAGGTAGCCAAAGCCATAACCGTAGCCGGGATAGAGATAATTTTTATAAGCAAGGTCATTAATGTAGAACTTACTTGTCCCAGCAAGGGTTTCTTTTCCCTTGATGTCATAACGTTCGCAACGATGGATTAAGAATGTGTCTTCGATATATCCTATATAAGCAGCTACAATATCATAACTAATGTTTCTCCCTGAATTTTTAAAGTATTTCACTATGCTATTGACCGATATCAGGTTGGAAGCGTTGTTTACTAAAAAGATAAAAATATCTTCCAGTAATTTGGGGTCACGTATATTGTAACGTTGGATAATGTCACGCAACAAAATGGAGTCCTTAATAGTAGACATATAGTTTTGTCTGATTTCCAGTTTATTCGGGAGAGAAAACAACTCCGGCAGACCACCACTATTTATATAATCAAGATAACTTTGTTTCATTTGCTCTTTTCCGGTTACCATAAGATATTCCTGATAACTGAAAGGAAAAACATTGAAACATACATAACGACCGGATAATAACGTAGCCAGTTCTCCTGAAAGTAATTTAGAGTTAGAACCGCTTATGAATAGTTCGTATTCAGCTGTATAGTCTTGTGAATAAGAATTTATTGTCTTTTCCCAATCTTTGATGAGTTGAATCTCATCGATGAAAATATAAACTTTTCCTGTTGGTTGTATAATTGCCTGATACAGCTTGATGATTTCATCTAAGTCTTTGTAGGTCTTTATGAAATCCAGATCTGTCATTTCTCTGTTGATGAATAGTGTATTTGCGGCAGGCACGCCATTTTCTATCAGTTGCCTGGCAGTCTGTCGCAATAGATAACTTTTTCCTGCTCTACGCTGACCTGTAAGGATTTTCACAAGTCTGTTTCCTGTAAAGTCCATAATCTTTTCATTGTATTCACTACGCCTGAATCCAAAATCAAATGCAGTGTCTCCCCAAAGATTATACTTTCTTAGAATGTTTATCCTTTCGTCCATATCCTAAAGTTTTTAGCAAAAATACAAAAGTTTCGGATATATCCGAAACTTTTCTTGCTTTTGTTTGCGATTTCGAATATATCCGAAATTATTTGTTTTAAAGATAAACTTGTTCTGTTTCTACTGTAACGGCTTTGTTAGCTTCTATGAGATTGCAAATATTTTCTACGGAAGCAGCAGAACGTAAACCGTCTGCCGGTGTGTGAAAACAATAATCGATCAGTCTATCAATGGTGGAAGTTGCTACATGCATACGAGTATCCGAGGATGCATAATAGATATATACTGTTCCATCTTCATCCGCAATCCAGCCATTCGAGAAAAGTACATTAGATACGTCACCTATTCTTTCTTCATCTATCGGAGCCAGCAAATATCCACCCGGTTCGGCAATTGTCTTTGTCGGATCTTCCAGAGAGGTCATATACAGATAGAGTACATAACGCAGTCCGGCAGCACAAGCCCGTACACCGTGGGCGAGGTGTAACCATCCCTTGGAGGTTTTGATAGGATGAGGTCCCTCTCCATTCTTCACCTCTTTTATAGTGTGATAGTGACGGTGGTTGATGATAGTTTCTTCTTTCACTTCTGCATGAGTCATATCATCAATGAGTGCCCAACCGATACCTCCGCCGTTTCCGGCATCAATAAAGCTATCTTGCGGACGGGTGTACAAAGCGTACTTACCGTTAACAAATTCCGGATGTAGAACGACATTACGTTGTTGGCTTTTGGAAATCAGGTTGGGTAGGCGTTCCCAATTCTTCAAATCTTTGGTGCGGACGATACCTGCTTTGGCAACGGCGGAAGATAAGTCACCCGGTGCAGCGTTGGGGTCAAGGCTTTCGCTACAGAAGATACCATATATCCAGCCGTCTTCATGTGCTGTCAGGCGCATGTCGTAGACGTTTGTTTCTGTCGGATCAGTATCCGGTAGTTGTATCGGGTATTCCCAAAAACGAAAGTTATCTATTCCGTTTGGACTTTCAGCAATGGCAAAGAATGACTTACGGTCGTTCCCTTCCACACGTACTGCCAACAAGTATTTGCCGTTCCATTTGATAGCTCCCGAATTCATGGTGGCATTCACTCCGATACGTTCCATAAGCCAAGGGTTTGTTTCCGGATTCAAGTCATAACGCCATTCCAAAGGAATGTGTTTTGCAGTGATGACAGGATATAGGTAGCGTTGGATGATTCCGTTATAATGACTATTATCTTCTTTATTCTTGCGAGTGAGAAGCTGGAAATATAACTCTTTGAATTGTTTAAATTTTTGCTTATTATAACTTGACATAAGGTTTTTCTTTTTAACAGATCCTACAAATGGGCGATTATAAGTGGACTTTTCCAACCAATGTAACAATACTAAATTGTGGTATTGTCAGATTGTAGTATTTATTGCTTACGGGAACGATATTTGTTTTATTCCATCTATTGTCTTTATTAGTAATAAATTGCTTTAATGCTCCTTTTATATTTGCTCCGTCTAGGCGAATGTTGGTCGATATTGTTTTTTCAGATAGGTTGATTGCAACTAAGATATATTTATCGTTCTTTTTATATGCTGATACTAAAAGGTCTTTGTTCTTAGGTTGGGTTACCTGTATTCGTGTACTTCCTTCAGAAATATATCGAGAGTAATTGCCTAAGATATCATACCTTTTTGATAATGTATAATCTTTTCTATTTTTGTTCAAAATGATAAGACTTTCATTGTTGGATGTCGGCATAGCTCCTCCCCACCATATAATTGCATTTACATTTGCCTTAGTCAGATAATTGTGGAATGTAACTGCCCACTTAAGTCCATCTTGAATTGAAGTATCGAGTGGGGTTACATCACTTATTTCTGTAATCCATACCGGTATGTGCGCTTTTTCTGCTGCGTCAAATGGAATGATAGGAGTTTTAAGATATTCTTTATCTACTTTTATTGGCATTATGTCAGGAGATAAGCTATAGCCATGTCCTGCTGCAATGAGATTGAATTTCTTGATTTCAGGATAGTCCTGAAGAATTGTATCTGTGAAGTCTTTGGATGAGACCATCTTTAGTTGAGGCATGACTACTGACCATAAAGGATTCTCTCCAAATATGATTTTTGCAGGAATATTTTCTTTCTGAAAGGTGGGACCAAGATTGGAAGTGATAAATTTCCCCATTTCGTCTGCTGTCCATAAAGAAGAATTCCAGGGGGCGGCATAACCAGGCTCGTTTGAGGGTGATATGGCATAAGGTGTAATTCCTTTGGATTTGTAAGCTTTGTAAAAAGCTGCAAGATAATTAGCGAAATCCTGATAACACTCCGGTTTGAGTTTTCCGTTTGATACTTTTCCGTTGCTTTTCATCCATGCAGGAGCGCTCCATGTAGAAAAAACTAATTTGTTGATATGATATTTATTTTTAGCCTCTAAAGTAAGCCATAATTGTCCGCGTCTCAACAAATCATCGGATTTATTGTTAAAATCAGAATCGCATAACTCGATGTTAATATCATCGTTAAGATTGAAGTCTTTATCTTCTTTATTCTCCCAATAATGTGGGAAAATCTCTCCTCTTAGGATGTTTAAACGCAATCCATCGTTACCGAACATTTTATCCATGACTTGTTTTCTGTTTTTGAAAGCGAACAGTTCTTTAGCCCAGCCAGCTTGGGCTATTCCAAATCCGTCTATTGTTTGTTCGCAATCGTTCCATCTGATTACGATGCCGGAGCTTGGCGAATTATCTGAAATTTTAGTAGCAGGGTTGCTGAAACAAACTAGACTAGTAAATAGTGCACTTAAAATGGGGATGCAATGTAGTTTCATATTTTCAGAATCTGATATAAGGGAGGTAGCTTTTTCTTTGGTAAGACACCACCTCCCTAATTTTATTAATATCTATTTACCGATCACGCTTATGTTAGTCGATATCCCACCATATATGTGTGGTAACTTTGTCTGCTCCTTGTTGCTGATTCGCAGTATCTACATTTGCTCTGTTAATACTATATTCATCGGTAGGATAAGGGAGTCTCGTAGGGATAACTCCTGGGCTCATACTACCTGAATAATTGGTTGGAATAAGTTTGGGGTATCCGGTACGACGCCAGTTGGCATAACTTTCGTAACCGTTGATGAAAGTTGCTACCCAGTATTGCTCTCCGATAATTTGCAGTTTTTCCGTATTGTTTGCAGTACTGAGTAGGTTCTGGGCTAAGTAAGTCTCGATTTCTTCATCTGTGATTTTACCTTGCGTTCCGTAAGCAATCTCCTGTTCTTTCATGGATGATGTGATGGCTTCTTTATAAAGAACCTCCGCGTTTCCGTTTGTCCAGTTTCTCAATACAGCTTCGGCTAGCAACAATTTCGTCTCAGATGGCATTAGGAAGATGGTAGGGGCATCCAATCTCAAAATTGTATTGATATTGAAGTTGGAAGTATTTTCTAAGCCGACAAAGCTTCCACTTGGGGCGTCTGCAATGGTATGACTATCGTAACCGTTAGGTAAACCAAATTGTTTGTCAAATTCAGTATTTCCGTCTTTCAAAGAGCAATATACATGAATACGAGGATCTTTTGTTTTTTTGAGATAATCCATGAATGTTTTACCAATTTTGACTGCATCACTTTCGATGAAGTTGTCATCTAGATAACGGAAACTCAATGGATTTTTAAATGCATTTTTCCCGCTTCCGTCATGTCTCAGAAGGCATATATCTTCCGGTTGGCTCATTACGCCGATAGTTACGGCGTCGGCTACTGTCTGTTTTGCCAGGTCTGGAGCCACTTCTGACAGACGCATTCCTATACGAAGTAATAAGGAACCTCCAAACTTTTTCCACTTATTGATGTCGCCATCGTAGAATAAGTCACCGTCTATTGCCGGATTATTGGCATTTAGCAGGTTGACCCCGTCTTTGACTTGCTGAATCATATCTTTATAGATGGTCTCCTGATTATCATATTTCGGCTTATAGATTTGCTGATAGTATCCTAATCCTGCTTCAGAATAGGGAACATTGCCGTATATATCTGTCAAACGCTGGAACAGATAAGCGCCCCAGATTTTTGTTGCACCGAGGATATTGGAATATTTTGCATCTGACGAGGCTTTTTCTTCCAATTCGCGCCAGTTTTTTATCAGATCGCTATAAGTGTCGGTAAAGAAGGTGTTGGCGTAAGATTCCATCTGGTAATATTTGTCACCTGGCATATCGTTATTTAAGGAAGCGGCTTGCTGTACAAGCATCATGCAGGTTCCTACCTGAATGTTTTTAGCAATACCACCGGTAGTCGTATGTAATTGAGTATAGGTCAACAGAGGACCGGGCTCTATCGAGGTAGGACTGTTGGGGTCTATATTTTTCTCGGTGAAATCACAGGCATAAACCATACAAGTTAGCGTGGATGCCATCATTAGTTTTATTATATTGATCACTGACATAATATTTTTATTTAAAATTTGACATTCAGATTAAAACCTATGCTACGTGAGGCGGGTAGTCCGTAAGATTCGAATCCCTGTCCATTGTCGATATTGAAAGAAGATTCGGGATCTACCAAAGGTACTTTATCGTAGATATTCCACAAATTCCGTCCTACGACTGAGAAAGACAAGGCTGACAAACCTATTTTACGGATCCATTTTGTCGGGAAGTTATATCCGAAAGAAAGTTCGCGCAACTTAATGAAAGAAGCGTCATATATACAGTTCTCGGTAATACCTGACAATGCCATATAATATTTCATCGCTGTCACTTTTACATCATTTGGAGTTACACCGTCTTCTTTTACTCCCTGAGCGATAATACCTTCTTCGCGTCCTGGTAGCGTGTCTGCATGGCGTCCGAACATAATCATGTGTGCATTTGTTTGAGAATACATCTTTCCTCCGAATTTGCCATCAAGTAAGAAACTCAATGTGAATCCGTGACATTCAAATGAGTTGCTGAATCCTAATGTATATGGATGCACGCTTTCGCCTAATTTCTCGATTTCTCCTTTCATAGGAAGTCCATTTTCGTACATGATTTCACCTTTGTCGTTGCGTTTGAAAGTTACGCCTCGGATAATCCCATAAGGTTGTCCTACTTGCTGGTAAATCCAAGCTGGGCCACAGTTGTCGCTATCGTGGCCAGTACGAGACTTTGCCAGTTCGAATTCGGTGACATCATCTGTTATGCGTTTAATTTCACTCTTGTTGTAAGCGAAGTTGAAGGAAGTGTCCCAACGAAAGTGAGATGAAAGAATTGGAGTGCCGGTAAGTAACAGTTCAATACCATGATTATTCACTTTACCCGCGTTTATTTTGACATTTCCATATCCTGACGCGGTTGATATACCTGCGTTTACTATATCGTCTTTAGTATTTCGTACATAGTATGTGAAATCAATGCCGAAGCGATTGTTAAAGAACCTGGCTTCAAATCCTCCTTCATACGAAATAGAAGTCAGAGGTTTTAAATTTAAGTTCGGAATAGTGCCATTGTCAATGGATCCAACAGGATATTTGCGATATGCATCCGCATAACTGTATGTCAATCCCAGTTGATAGGCTCCAACGGCGCCGCCGGACTGTGCCCATGAACCGCGTAGCTTGAGGTATGGGAACCAAGACGGCATCTGAATAGCTTCACTAAGGATAAATCCTAATCCGACGGAGGGATAAAAAATATGATTGGGAGAGGTTTTCCCTTTGTAAGAAAGTGCGGAAAACCAGTCGTTACGTCCTGTTAAGGTCAAATATATCATGCTTTTATAAGACATTTCGGCTTGTCCGAAGAGGGAGTTGATGTAACTTTCAGAAGTAGAATGACCACCGGATTTTGTTTTTGTATTATTAATGGTGTTGAATCCTGGTACAACAAATTGGTCACCGTACGAACTTGTTGCATCTGACCAACTTGCCATTGTGTTCCAGCCAATAAATGCATCGACACTTACAAGGCCGTCTTTGAATGAGTTGGTATATCCGGCAATGGCTTCTGTGTTGAATTCACCGTGATATTCGGCACTATTGGATATATTACCTTCTTTTACAGCTCCGCGGGCTGTGCCCCAAGGGGTGACATTTTCGGCACGACGGTTAATCATATCACCGCCGGCACGTCCGCGTAGATACCAGTTTGGTGTAAAGTTGTATTGAACTTCGACGGAGCCAATAATACGGTCTTTAGCATCTTTTTGACTATTCTTGTAAACAACAAATAAAGGATTGATTACATAGCCTTGAGCGTTTACTTCATATTCCGTACCATCGTCGTTTGTAATCTTCATATCAGAAAGGCCGTAATTAGGTGCTAGTTGCCATAAAGAAGCATTTGCATTGGAGGTAATATCACCCAGGTTTGGACGGTTTTTGGCACGTTCGCGTACGTACATAATATTGGCCTTTAGTGAGAAGTGCTCGTTCATTCTAGAAGTCAGATTCAATGTAATATTGTTACGTTCCAGTTTGGAATTCGGTTGCATATCATGAAAACGTTGATCACCTGCACCAACACGGAACTGAATTTTTTCATTTCCGCCGGATACAGCGATGTTGTTAGTCACTGACCATGCATTGTCGTAGAAATCTTTGAAATTATTTCTTGCGGTTGGTGAATATGGGCGGGAAATTCCGTCATATTGCGTTACATTTGATCCGTCCATTTTGCTACCGAAGCTCATTACACTCATTTGCTTGGCTAATGTTGGAGCCAATTGGCTTATAGCCTGTTCTGGTGTCATTCCATATCCAGCTCCTGTCGCTATAGCCAGTTGATCAGGATTCATCCCATTTGCACCACAACCATATTCCCATTGGAGGTCATTATTCTTTAGGATGGGAGAGTCTTTAGTATAAGACATATTGTATTCTACTCTGACTTTTCCTGCTGTTCCTTTTTTAGTAGTAATGACAATTGCACCATTTGCTGCACGGGAACCGTACAATGCAGCAGCGGTACCTCCTTTCAGCACACTCATACTTTCAATGTCTTCACTATTGATAGATGAAATTCCGTCACCAGCATCAAAACCACCCCATTCTCCGGCTTGACCATAGTTTCCGTTATTCATAGGCACGCCGTCGATAACGTATAAAGGTTGGTTACTACCGTTCAAAGAACCGTTACCACGAATTGTTATACGGCTTGAACCCATGACGCCGGATGCTGGTTTCACTACATTTACACCTGCTACTTTTCCTACCAGACTGTTAGCTATATTGGAAACCTTGACACGATTCAACTCTTCGCTCTTGACTTCCGTTACGGAGTAAGCTAATGCTTTTTTCTCTTTTTTAATACCTAAGGCAGTGACAACTACTTCATCTACTTGGACAGAACTCTCCTGTAGAGTGACTTTCATGGGGGTATCTGTAGCTTTTTGTTCTACTGTCTGATATCCAATAAATGAAAAAATTAGGGTATTTCCTTTCTTTGCACGAATGGTGACCTGGCCGTCCATATTTGTGATTGTTCCAAAGGTTGTGCCTTTTATACTAATGCTGACTCCGGGCAGAGGCTCGCCGGAAGAGTCGGATACTATTCCTTTAATATCCGTTTGTTGGGCATGAAGTGAACTGCATATAAATAGTAGGCAGCACAATAATAAATAAGTAATGTTTTTCATTGCGAATATGATTTTAGTTGTTAAACTCTGGGAGCAAAGGTAGGGTAGTTTGCGGTGGAGGACAAATATGATTTTATCAAATACTAATACAAAATTAACAAAAAGCATAAAAATGAGTAAAAATAGGGGTTTAAACTCTTTGATATAATACCAGAATTCTGAAACCGATATGTTTATTAGTGAGTATCGTTCTGTTTTGTAAAATCTAAAGTGGCATTTTAAGGGTGTAAAGCATAGCTTTGTATTGCTTAAAACGACGCTTTTCAAAAGCTAAAAAGTTTGTTTCATTTTATTATTGATTATCTTAATGTCTGACTATTTACTTATAAGAAATAAAATGAATAAGCCGGAATATTATAAAAATTTTCTGAAACGGATATTATCTATATCAATAAAGAGTTTGCGGAAAATACCTGCGATACTTATTGTACCGGGAGTAATGTTGCTATGCTTTCGAGCGAATTAGCCACTTTTCTGAGTGGTAGATATATAGAATTTAAGGTATATAGTCTTACATATGCCGAAAATTTCTGGAGTTTCATAAATTAGAAGATTCTGTTGTAGAACGCAATGGAGAAAAATTATATGTTCAGGTAGTATATTCAGTTATTGACTCTAAAACACATGAGTGGGAATTTGGAAATTTGTTGGCATACAAGATAATTATCCGAAAATAGTTGTTACAATGGATGAAATTGAGGGCGTTTCTTATCAGGGTATCAAACAGATCCCTATCCGTCAGTTTTTACTTTGTTGGAGATAATTTTTCTATTAAAGAAAAAAAGAGAGAAAAATAAAAGGAGAAGCAAAACATCATTAGCTTCTCCTTTCCCTTTCCAGTATATAATCTCAAAGCGATTATTTGAAAACAATCTTCATTGGTCTACCTATCCAGACTTGTGGTTGTTCGAGGTTGAAAATGTGAGCTATTGTAGAAGCTACATCATATTGCATCATGCTTACATCATCAAAACGAAGTCCTTTTTTAATATTCTTACCGGAAATGATGAAAGCTGTTTCCATTTCTTGCATTGTTTTGCCGCCGTGACCCTTCTTGATGCCTCCATGGTCGGAAGTCAATATGAAAATAGTGTCATCAAGGATGCCTGCATCTTTTACGGCCTGGACAATCTGGCCGACATAAGTATCCAACTCCTTGAGTTTCTCATAATATGCGGGAGTGTCATGTCCTTCAGTGTGTCCGGTATGGTCGGGACTATCATAGCAGATAGCAACAAGAGTCGGATGTTTCTCCTTTATGTAAGCAGATGCCATATTGCCTAACTCTTTGGGAGTCTTGTTGTAATCGGCCACATGATAATGATAGCTTAGAGAAAGTGTATCTACTAAATACTTGATTCCGTTCCATTCATACAGGCAGCCGATTTCTGCTTTCGGACGGGCATCACGCAGTAATTGGAAGATAGTGGGGAAGATTCCATTCTTGTTTAAAACACGTGACGGAAGTTCCGGAGTTTTAGATCCCCATTCGGTGTATCCGTGAAGTTCGGGACCGGCTCCCATAAACATGGATGCCCAGTTGATAGCACTGGACGAAGGAAGTGCCGAGCGTTTTTTGAGCGTGTAAGCTCCGTCTTCCATTAGTTTCTTGACATTGGGCATGTCTGCTTTAGGCAAGCTGTAAGCTCCCCAACCGTCCAGTCCGATGAGAACAACATGTTTGGCTTTGTCTTTTCCTTTGGCATTGCAGGAGAATGTGAAACAAAAAAGTAGTGCGAATGTAGCAAGTAGCGTAAAAGCGTTTTGTCTATTCATGATATTTTCCATTAAGTAATTAATATTGTTGATTTAATGAATTAAGTTTTCTCATGTATTATTTTATTAGACAAAGGTAGAGTTATTCTGTTGGTGGAACAAATACAATCTTAGCATTAACTCATACTTTTGCATTTTTTATTTCAAACTCAGCCGGAAGCTTTTTTATCTATGTATTATAAATCAATACCACGGTATATGCTACATAGCAGAGTATCATAATGCTTCCTTCTATCCGTGTGATTGTCCGTTTGGCGAAGAACAATCCGAACAGCCAGAGCAGGATGCACGAGCCGACCAGTGTGAGCAAGTCGAAGTTGGTGATTCCGCTAAGGTGGAGGGGAGTAATGCTGGCGCTGCATCCCAATACAAAGAAGATATTGAAGAGGTTACTGCCGATTACGTTTCCGATAGCTATTTCCGGATTCTTCTTTAGTGCGGCAACGATAGAGGTGGCAAGTTCCGGCAGAGAAGTTCCCCCGGCCACCAGTGTCAGGCCGATGATTGACTCGCTGACGCCCAGATTGCGGGCGATACCCGTAGCCCCGTTAACAAATAATTGTCCTCCGTAAATTAGTGCAGCCAGCCCTCCGATAATATAAAGAACCGATTTCCACCAGGGGAGCAATTTTATCTCGTTCTCTTCTTCCGGTACGGGATGTTCTTCCTGTCCCCCTGTGGAGGAGGGCTTGGAAGCGATAGCAAATGTATATCCCATAAAGATAGCGAAGAAACAAAGCAATAACAGTCCGTCTACCCTGTTCAGGATATTTTCCGGTGCTTTATCCAGAAAGACGTCATTGGCGCAAACCAACAGGACGACAGAAGATAGAATGCAGAGCGGAATCTCTTTTTTGAGTGTATTCCGGGTGATGACAATCGGAGCGAATAAAGCCGTGCAGCCTACAATCATCAGTGTATTGAATATATTACTTCCTACCACATTACCTATGGCAATGTCCGCACTGCCTTTAAGAGCAGAAGACACACTGACGGTGAGTTCGGGGGCAGAAGTACCGAACGCGACGATAGTAAGCCCGATAACAATGGAGGGGATACGGAGACGTTTGGCAACTGAAGCAGCCCCGTCCGTGAGTCCGTTAGCTCCTAGAAGAATGAGGATTAATCCTCCGATAAGAAACAGTATATTCATGTTTTTTTCTCTTTTAGTGGCAAAGATAATCATTTTCAAAATTGATATGTCAAAAACAATCCGTATGTTTGCTCTGTTTTAGTGAAAAAATAGATTAACCTTAATTCACTGTCAGGGGATATAGGATATGGAAATGAATAAAATGAAACGTTTAGTGTTACTGCTCATTGTACTTTTGGGAACAACGGGAGTACGGGCACAGTTGGGAGAAGCTGTCAAGAAGATATTTGCAGGTGATAGTGTAACTACCGTGCACAACACACCTCTGAACCGGGATTCAGACTCTGTCTATGTGGCCAATCTGCAAAAATCCCTCGAAGCAGCCCGGCTCAACGAGGCGAATATGCGTATGGAAATGGAGCAGATGAGGCTGAAAGCTTTTGCTGCCGACTCTGTGAAATTAGCTCAGCAAAGGGCACGTATCGACTCACTTCGCCAGTTTACGCCGGGAGTACCGGTAGTGGTCGAAGGCGATACATTGTTTTATTTGTATACCAAGCGTGGGGGATATACCCCTTTGCAGCGGGCCGAAATGATCGATGCGGCCATCATGCAGCTGGGTAAACGGTTTACCCTGCATCCCGATTCTGTCTATATCGAGAGCAGCGATATCGTAACCGATCTGATGTACGGCAATAAAGTCATTGCTTCGTTTACCGACCAGGACGGACTATGGGAAGGACGTTCGCGCGAGCAGTTGGCAACGGATAAGCGGAAGATTGTAGTACAGAAACTGAAAGAGTTGAAGGAGGAGCATAGCTTGTGGCAACTGGGTAAGCGTATTCTGTATTTTGTCCTGGTATTGGCAGGGCAGTATCTGTTGTTTTGGCTTACAGGCTGG
>ENA-OPCF01000692-OPCF01000692.1-human-gut-metagenome-genome-assembly--contig:-NODE-692-length-18777-cov-2.391411_pt1 | contig 18777 bp, 10 predicted proteins | sample MGYA00241077_ERZ501470 | MGnify/ENA primary metagenome ERZ501470 (study PRJEB25962, sample SAMEA2042571) | human gut metagenome | biome: human gut; feature: human-associated habitat; material: faeces... | reverse complement strand
AGAGAGTAATAAAATCTTAAATTTTTTCATTCCTTCGCAAACTACAATTAAGCATAAGAACCACTTAGAATCTTTCCTAAGCCAAAGATTCCAACAGGGATATTTCACAGTCGAAAAGGATAGAGAAACAACCGTTGTCCGAACGATATTTGTACTTACAAAAGTTTTTCATGTTGGTAACATTCTAAGGGTTTCACATATCTATGACACAAAAAACATCATACACCCTTATACCAAATGAAAAAAAATTTTACTACCACAAATAGCTGTACTGATCTCCTAAAAATTTCTTGATTTTTTTCAAGGCCTTGGTTATCTGGCCTTCAACGGTTTTTACCGAGATATTCAACTTCCGGGCTATTTCCTGATTCGTAAGGTTCTCCCTTCGGCTAAGCAAAAAAATGTTCCGGCATTTGTCCGGCAAAGAAAAAACAGCCTCCTGAATCAAACGGTATAACTCCTCGGTTTCGAGCGCAGACACGCTGGTATTGATCGTAGAAACTTCCACTCCGTCGAGACCTACCGTCTCTTTCTTTTTTCTCAATTCATTCAAGCACTTATTTTTCGCCGCTTGGAACAAATAGGCTTTGAGCGAAAGCTGGATCTGAAATGTCTCTCTGTTTTCCCATAAATAAATAAAAATATCCATCGCCAACTCTTCTGCCACATTCTTATCGTCCAAGTGGAGATATATGAAACGGCACAAAGGAGTAAAATATGTTTCAAATAAAGATTTGAACGCATCCTCATTTCCTTCACGAATCTGCCTAAGCAATGATATGTCATTAGTGATATTCGCTACCATTATTACAAGAAAACTATGCAAAGAAAATAATATTATTCAAGATAAAAAAATAATGTTCGCGGCAAAAATAAAAAAATATAAAAGCCTCGAAAGATTCCTACTTATTGATTACAAAGTAATTATAAAATGGATACCTATACCAATCAGACATTTTTTCTTTTTTATTATCTACACATATAAGGGTCAAGCCCGATTTTTGTGTCTAAGTAATTGAAATCTTAAAATTCCATCAAACATGAATAATAATCTTCCGTGGGATATAATCATTGCTAAATTCGAAGGAATCTCCCTATCAGAAGAAGAGCAATCGCAGCTACAAAACTGGTTAGCGGCCGATGACAAAAACAAACTTCTTTTCGATGAACTGAAAACCCTTTGGGATAGCATCCAAGCAAAATCTGCCAACTACAATCCCGATGTAGATTATTATTGGAAAAAATTCCAAGCCTATATTCACAAAGATACTATACAGAAAGAACCTATAAAGGTAAAAAAGATTGTTCCCCGGTTACATTTCGGCAAGAAACTAAACCGCATTGCCGCAGCTATCAGTTTATTATTAATCGTTTCGGGGATAGGGTATTATTTCTTTTCCAGCGACAAATCTTTGCACAGAGAGACAATTGTCCAAACTTATTCGACAATTACAGGAAAATCGAAATTCATACTTCCCGATGGCAGTGAAGTATGGTTAAATTCACATTCGAAGCTGGAATACAAAAATCTTCATGCCGACATGCGAGAAGTCGAATTGAAAGGCGAGGCTTTTTTTAAAGTTCAGCACGATGAAAGGCCGTTCATTGTCAAGACCAGCGACATAGCGGTAAAAGTGCATGGTACGCAATTCAACGTAAGCGCCTACCATGCTGACGAAAAATCGGTAGTGAGCCTATACGAAGGTTCGGTATCGATGCATGTATTGGGCGACGATAGCTCGAATTGTTACCTGAAACCGGGGGAAGAAGGCTCTCTCGACAAGAAAGACAAAACGATTCGGGTTGAAAAAGGAGACGTAGAATTTGCAAAAATGTGGACTAACGAAAAAGTCAAACTGGAAAACAAAAACCTTCATGAAGTTTGCAAATATCTTTCCAAATGGTATAACGTGAAAATCATCATCGACCCGGCTTTGTCCGACGATCAATCTTACACGTTTACCCTCCATGACCAAAGTCTCGAAGATATTATTCGTATCATGTCGAACATATCTTCGATAAACTACCACTTTACAGAAGACAACACATTAATGATAACCCTTTAAACACATGATTGCCTATGACGATACATTAAAGACAAAGCACCTATGTAGAATGAATGATTAAAAATTTTTATTCTTAAACTCAAAAATTAAAAAAAAGAAAGAGAACTTATTAAGTTAACTTTAATATACCCATGATATGAATCTAAAGAAAAAATTGGCTGTATTTCTAGCCATTTTATTCTCCTTGAACTTGTTTGCTCAAGCACCGGGAGAAACCATAACAATTTCTTTTCAAAACATTCCATTATCCGAGGCTATCAAAAAAATAGAAAGTGTAAGTAAATACACGTTCTTTTACGATGCCTTAAAATTGAATGTCGATCAAAAAGTATCGCTGAACGCCCAAAAGACACCTATTCAACAAGCAATATCCCAAATGCTTGGAAATTCGGGTATTAAATTTGAAATTAAACAGTCTCAAATCATCTTATATAACAAAAACGTATCCTCTGATGAAAAAAAGATTTCCATACGAGGAAACGTTACAGATGTCAACGGCGAGCCGCTTATCGGTGTAACCGTCTCGGTAAAGGACAATCCCTCTATCGTGACTATCACCAATGTAGATGGTATCTATGACATAAAAGTGCCCGATAAAAGTGCCATACTACAATTCAAATACATCGGGTTCGCTTCTCGTGAAGAAGCTGTGAATAGCCGGAAAATTATCAATGTGGTGTTACAAGACGCAGCGACCCAACTCGAAGATGTCGTAGTCGTTGGATACGGTGTACAGAAAAAAGCATCGGTAGTCGCTGCTATCACCAGTGTGAAACCTCAACAATTACAAGTAGGGACGACTCGTTCGTTGAGCAACGACCTCGCCGGTAACATCGGGGGTATCATCGCCGTTCAACGTTCCGGTGAACCGGGTTACGACAACTCCGAATTCTGGATTCGCGGTATGAGCTCTTTCAAGGGCAGCAACTCCCCGCTCGTACTTGTCGATGGTGTAGAACGCTCCTTGAACAACCTCGATATTTCGGAAATAGAATCGTTCTCGGTACTGAAAGATGCTTCGGCAAGTGCCGTGTACGGTGTACGTGGTGCGAATGGTGTAATCCTTATTACAACCAAACGAGGACATTCCGGTAAGACGAACATCAACGTATCGGTGGAACACTCTATCACTCGTCCGGCCAAATTACCCTCGTTCCTCAATGCGGCAGATTACCTTACGCTCTTGAACAATATCAATATCCAAGAGACGGGGACAGAACTTTATTCGCCGGAACTAATAGATAAATACCGCAGCGGATACGATACCGAACTATATCCCGATATAGATTGGATAGATGCAATTACAAAAGACGTCGCTCACAACACGAGGGCCTCGTTCGACCTTTCGGGAGGTAACGAGAAATTGCGTTACTCTTTCGTCGGCGCATACTATAACGAAGCAGGTATTACCGAGAGCGACAAAACTCAAAACTGGAACTCCAATATCTCGGTGAATCGATTCAACTTGCGTACCAACGTAGACATGAACGTCACCTCCTCTACATTATTGACATTCAACATCGGCGGATACCTTCAACAGAGAAACGCACCGAAAGATGGTATCGACGATATTTTCGGCGCTGCATTCAAAGCTACGCCGTACATGGTTCCGCTGATTTATGAAAACGGGGCTCTTCCCAAACCTCGTGAAAATGAAAACCCGTGGGCCAAACTGACACAATCGGGTTTCAAACGTGAGGCAGAAAGTAAACTGGAAACCTTGTTCGCCGTGGAACAAGACTTAAAATGTATCTTACCCGGTTTGAAAATAAAAGGTATATTCTCTTACGACTACTATTCACGAAACGGAGTAAACCGGGGCAAAGCTCCCCGTTACTATTCGCCGGCCACGCAACGCGACCCGGTGACCGGAGAGTTAATACTGACGGTTCTGAGCGAAGGAGACGAATTCTTGGGCTACGAAAGATGGGAAGACTATGGCAATTATAGCACCTACTTAGAAGGAAATATCACCTACGACCAACGATTCGGAAATCACTCGGTAAGCGCATTGTTGTTGTACAACCAACGCAACTACGACGACGGTGACCAAGTGCCCTATCGTACACAAGGTTTCGCAGGTCGTGCGGCATATACATACGCCGACCGCTATATCGCAGAGTTCAACTTCGGTTATAACGGTTCCGAGAACTTTGCAAAAGGCAACCGTTTCGGTTTCTTCCCGTCTATCGCTGCGGGCTGGATTGTTTCGGAGGAAGAATTCATGCGTCCGGTACAAAACTACATCAATAAATTAAAACTGAGAGCTTCTTACGGTTTGGCCGGAAACGACCGCTTTTATAACGACGACGGTTCTCAAAAACGTTTTGCCTACATCACTACTATCGGTTCGACCGACGGCTACAAATGGGGTAACTCCAATGCTTTCTACGAAAAAGGAGGTTTGCGCGAAGGTGATCCCGGTGTTGAGTCCCTGACTTGGGAAACCGTGAAAAAGGCCAACGTCGGAATCGAACTGGGCTTGTTCAAAATGGCCGAATTGCAAGTAGACTTCTTCCATGAAAGAAGAGAAGACATCTTCATGCAACGAAAGAACATACCGTCATCGGCCGGCTTCCCCTCCGCTCCGTGGGCGAACTACGGTATCGTGACAAACAAAGGTTTCGATATTTCATTGGATTTGAACAAACAAATCAACAAAGACTGGTTTATTTCGGCTCGGGCAAGTGTTACCTATGCCAAAAACAAAATCGTGGAACAAGACGAAGATTTAGGTGTACTCGGCACTTACCGTTCGAGCACCGGCAAACCGGTAGGCCAGATTTTCGGTTTGGTTAACGACGGCTTATATACCGAAGCCGATTTCGAAGACGTAACGACCGGTAAGTTGAAACCGGGACTGCCGGTTCCAAAATTCTCGGATAGAGTTTATCCCGGAGATATAAAGTATTTGGATCTCAACGGTGACAATGAAATCACAGAAACCGATAAAACCGCCATCGGAGGTACGGTCAATCCCGAACTCGTATATGGTTTCGGTATTAACCTGAGCTATAAAAATATCGATTTCGGAGCTTTCTTCCAGGGAAACGGCCGCACCTATCGTATCATCGGAGAAAACCAAAAGAACTTCTTACCCGGTTCTACCATCGGAGCCGAAGGTAACATATTCACCAATGCATCGGATGCATGGACAGTCGACAACCCCAGTCAGGACGTATTCTATCCGAGACTCCACATGGGTTACAACGCCAACAACGCCCAAGTATCGGATTGGTGGTTGAAAGATATGAGTATGTTGCGGTTGAAAAATGTAGAATTGGGATATTCATTCTCAAAAAATCTTATCAAAAAAGCTGCAATGGAGTATGCCCGTATATTCGTTCGCGGAACAAATCTTTTGCAGTTCTCCAAGTTCGACCTGTGGGACCCCGAACTGAATACCAGCAACGGTTTGAAATACCCCATCATGGCCACTTATTCTATCGGACTACAAGTAAGATTCTAAACCTATTAATATAAAAATTATGAAACATACAATCGTTAGATATACATTAGCTATCATCGGTCTGTTTTCGGTCACTTCCTGTACCGATTATCTGGACAATGCTCCCGACGATATTTTAACATTGGATATGGTATTCAACAGTAAGAACCGTACCGAGGAATGGTTGGCCGGTATCTATGACGGAATCCCCGACCCCTACACGCCCATGATGCGTAATTACGATGCCTATGCCGATGATTTCTCGCCTTCGCAAGACTGGCGGGCATTCTCCGACTGGGATTGTATCGACAAAATCTTAGGCAACTGGACTCCCCAAAGCGAGTGGAAGGGGAATTTTTGGAGCGACTTTCCGGTGAGAATACGCGAGGCTTACATTTTCTTAGACAACGTCAAGGCTCTGCCCGAGCAAGAGGTCTATCAAGCCGATGTGGACAACATGAAGGCCGAGGCACGTTTCTTAATTGCCTACTACTATTATCTGTTGGTGAATACCTACGGAGCCATACCGTTCCAAACTTCACTGGTCGACATGAACGACCCCATCGACAAGATATTGATAGGGCAAACACCTTACGACCAAATAATCGATTGGCTCGATAAAGAGTTCAAAGCCGTATCGGAACTGTTACCACCCTCTTATACCGAAGAACGTAAATACGGACGAGCAACCTCGGTGATGGCGTTGGCTATCCGTGCCCGTATGCTTCTTTTCGCTGCAAGTCCGTTGGTAAACGGGAACGATGATCCCGATTATGCCGCTTATACGAACAATAAAGGTGAAGCAATCTTCAACTCTACCTACGACCCCAAGAAATGGGAACGTGCGGTAAACGCTTGCAAAGATCTTTTGACCGAGGCCGAAGGCAACGGTTATGCCTTGTACAAAGAGTATAACGGAGATGGTTCGATCGACCCTTTCATGTCCTATTCCAATATGTGTTACAAAGAATTCAATCAAGGTAACAAGGAAATTCTGTTCGCCCGTCCCGATGTAAGTTACGACCTTTACTCTCAACACTCGGTTCCCCGCGGATCCCGTGGACAAGGCGGTTTGGGAGTTACTCAGGAATTGGTCGATGCGTTCTTCATGAGCAACGGTCTGCCCGCTATCACAGGGTATGAGCCCAACGGCGAGCCTATCATCAACAAAGCCTCGGGATACAATGAAAGCGGATTCTCTACCCAGCCCGATGTCAGAAAGACCAAATGGATCGAAGGAGACAAAGATGCCAAAGAATCCAACGCCGAAAATACAATCGCTCCGGCCGGAACATTCAACATGTATGTCAATCGCGAGCCTCGTTTCTATGTATCGGTGCTTTACAACGGTGCTTGGTATCGTCAATCGAGCCGTTATGTGGATTTCTATTACGCAGGAGAAGACGGCCGGCCCGCGTCCGGTTCTTTATGGGATGCTCCGCAAACAGGTTATCTGTTGAGAAAACGCGTACACCCCGAAACGAATATCCTCAACTACTCCATTCCCTATCGTCCCGGTATTATCTGCCGGTTGGCAGAAGCCTATCTGAACTATGCCGAAGCTCTCAACGAATGGGCTCCCGAGCAAACCGACGAGATACTGAAATACGTGAACCTCGTAAGAGAGCGCGCAGGTATCCCCCAATATGGAACAGGGAAAGACAGCAACGGATTAGACAAAATCCCCGCACCGGCCGATCAGACCGCTATGCGTGAAGCGATTCGTCGCGAACGTCGGGTTGAGTTCAACTGCGAATATGCGATCCGTTTCGATGATATCCGCCGTTGGAAACAAATCGATATTCTGCGCGGTGACTTCTACGGCATGAACAAGTTCGGGACAGAAAAAAGCTGCGACAAGAACAACGAGAATGCCTACTTCAAACGTCGCGTCGAAATCACACGCGCTTTCAGCGAAAAGAACTATTGGTTCCCCATTCATCAAAATCAATTGGACAAGAACCCCAACCTCAGACAATTACCCAAATGGTAAATTCAATTTTGAAATCTAAAAGTATAAATGTATGAAAACGATATATCATATATTATTCTCGCTTCTGTTCGTACTGGCTTTTGTCGGCTGCGACGATGACGACGATAAAGTCATAGAGCGGAATCAATTGAAATTGACAGCCTCCGCCCAGTCGGTGACCCTTACTCCGGATGCGACAGATGACGAGATTATTTCGTTCTCTTGGAACGAAGCGACCAGTTTAGGGGCAGACTACACTTTCTCCTATCTGTTTCAAATAGATATAGCAGACAACAACTTTCAGTCGGCAACCGATGTCCGCACATTCGGACCCAATGAATCGATCAGCTACTCATCGGCCGAACTGTACGACCTTATTGTAGAAAAATGGGGAAAGACAGCCGGAGAAGCAGTCTATGTGGAGGCTCGGGTAGCCGCCAAAGTGGAAGGTCCCAAATTCAAATATCCCGAAATAGCGACCACGAAAGTGCAAATAACCACTTATAAGCCTACATCGCAACCGCTCTATATTACGGGTACGGCTACGACCGGCGGCACGGATCTGAATGCCGCTGAGAAAATAACCGAACTATCCAACGGTCGTCTGTATAATTGGAGAGGCCAGTTGAAACAAGGCGGATTCAAATTCATCACCACGCTGGGGCAAGCCTTGCCTTCTTACAACAAAGGAGCGGACAACAGCTCTGTCGTAAAACGTACGAGCGAAACGGAAGCAGACGACCTCTTCCAGATAAACGAGGCTGGATTGTATTACATCTACCTATCGCTTAAAGATATGACTATCTCATACAAGAAACTTCTATATGAAAACTTATATCTTGTAGGTAATGCGACTGCTGCCGGTTGGGATATAGAAAAGATTATCGCCATGACTCCCGATAACTTGAATCCTAACATCTTTACTTACCAGGGGGCTTTGCAAGAGGGAGAATCCTCGCCCAAAGGAAGTTCGACGGAACCACGTTCAAACCACTCGTTCCAGACGGTTCTATCGAAAGTACCGATGTACAAGTGACTCCGGGAGAACAGCCCGACTACAAGTGGAAAATAACCGCCGAGCAAGCAGGTCTTTACAAGATCACGCTCGATACGGAAAAAATGGAAATCAAATTTGAAAAGCAGTAATCATGATCGCGCTACTATTCGGAAAATTCCGAATAGTAGCGTCGACCAATGACTCTCATCAGATTCGTTAAAACATCACACAACTCATCATGAAAAAAAATTTATTAGCACTCGCTTTCCTTGTAGGACTACTGACCTGCTGTAAAAGCGAAGATGCTCCCATCAAACCCGTGAAACCCACTGATCCGGGAAGTATCAATAAGGAGTACATGTCGCGAGCCGAAACGACTTTTGCCAATATTTTCAAATATTATTGGAGCGACAAAGTGCGAATGATGTTCGGCTCATATCCCAATACATTGGGAACTCCCCAAGAACCTTCCAGCCCCGACTACGACAGTCACGCTTACTTATGGGGATTGGGCAGCGTCGTCTCGGCTTTCAACGCTATCGTACAAAATACCGATAACGTAGATTTCCGAATGACCTACGAAAGCCGGTTGAAAGAGACACTGCTCAAATACTACAATACGACAAAAGAACCCATGTGTTTCGGCTGTTTTGTCAACCCTCACGATCAACGTCTATACGATGACGCTATTTGGGTGGGTATAGATTTAGCGGATCTTTACAGTAAAACCAAAGATAGCTGGTATCTCGACTATGCAAAAAGCGTATGGAATTTCGTACTTTCCGGGAAAGACGATGAACTCGGAGGCGGAGTTTATTGGGACGAAAATGCCAAAGACTCCAAAAACACTTGTTCCAACGCTCCGGCCGTGGTTCTCGCTTTGAAACTCTATCAAATCACCAACGATGCAGCGTACTTGGAGAACGGTAAAGATATTTACAAATGGACAAAATCGAAATTACAAGACCCCTCCGACTACCTCTACTGGGATTGCATCAAAACGAGCGGTAAAATCGAAACCAGCAAGTTCTCTTACAACTCGGGACAAATGTTGCAAGCAGCCGTGTTGCTCTACAATGCGACAGGCGAGGAACAATATCTCACCGATGCCAAATTGCTCGCAGAGGCTTGCTATAATTATTTCTTCGAAAACTTCATATCCAACTCGTCGGGAGAGCAATTCCGCATTCTCAAAGACGGAAGTCGCTGGTTCAATGCGATCATGGTCCGCGGATTCCTCGAACTGAACAAAGTCGAGAGTAATGGAACTTATATGATCGCCATACGCAAATCGGTCGACCACGCATGGAAATACACCCGGGATGCCGAGACCGGACTTTTCTTCAAACAATTCAGCGGGAACGACATAACGGACAACCCGGGAGATATCTTGCACAAGGTGCTATGGTTGAATTATTCGCAAAATTAGCAGTTAACTAATAATTAAAATTTTTATCCATGAAATTAAACGGAATTATAGTCGCTTTATGCTCGGTCGGAATCCTCAATGCACATGCCGAAAACGTAGCTATCGCCAAATCTTCTCTCGTGGGAGACGGGATAGTAGAATTCGTTCCGCAAGGATTCGACCAAACGAAAACCCCCTCTTTAATTCTTAAAGAAGAACCCACGGCAAAAGGGTCTGTACCCTCCGATTGGGAATTATATCCACAATTCACCGTCATGGACGGAAAGGCCAATGCCTCATTGGGCCTGACCGGTGAAATAAGTCTGTATGGCGGTGGCGAGGTTACCGGTCCTCTATTGAGAAACGGCCAATACATAAAACTCTGGAACACCGATACGGGAGCCTACGGCGTCGATGGCGGCAAACGGCTGTATCAATCACATCCGTGGGTATTGGGCGTGAGAAGGGACGGTAGCGCTTTCGGTATTTTGTTCGACAGCAGCTGGAAATCGGAACTGCATACCAATTCCGACAAAATCGAATTTAACACAGAGGGAGCTCTATTCCGCATTTACATCATCGACAGAGAATCCCCCAAAGATGTCCTCAAAGGCCTTGCCGAACTGACCGGGACCATCACGATGCCCGCCCGTTGGACTTTGGGATACCATCAATGTCGTTTCTCCTACGGCAGCGAGCAGAAAGTACGGGAAATCGCAGACAACTTCCGTAGCAGGAATATCCCTTGCGATGCTATCTGGATGGACATCGACTACATGGACGGATACCGTATTTTCACATTCAACGAAACGACTTTCCCCGACCCCAAAGCCTTGAATGAGGAACTTCATCAAAAAGGATTCAAAGCCGTATATATGATCGATCCCGGAGCCAAAGTGGACAAAAACTACCACGTTTACCAATCGGGAACAGAAAACGATGTGTGGGTAAAACGCCCCAACGGTGAAATTTACGAAGGTAAAGTATGGCCGGGATATTGCGCATTTCCCGACTTTACCATGCCCAAAGCCCGTGAATGGTGGTCCAATTTGTATAAAGATTTCTTGGCATTGGGAATCGACGGCGTATGGAACGACATGAATGAGCCGGCCGTTACCGACGACGATATTCCCGAAGAAAACCGCATTGGAACCATGCCTTACGATACTCCTCACCGAGGAGGCGGCAATTTACCCGCCGGCCCTCACCTGCTCTACCACAACGCCTACGGTCGTCTTATGGTCGAAGCCTCGTATGAAGGGATTATGAAAGTCAACCCCGAAAAACGCCCCTTCCTTCTTACGCGTGCCGGTTTACTGGGTTATCAACGATATGCAGCAACTTGGACAGGTGACAACTGGGCTGGCTGGGATCACTTGAAACTTTCCGTACCTATGTCCATTACATTAGGCCTTTCAGGTCAAGCATTCAACGGTCCCGATATCGGAGGATTCTTAAATAATACGGATGCCGATTTATGGGCTCATTGGTTGGGATTCGGAGTATTTTTACCTTTTGCCAGAGGTCATGCTTGTGCAGGAACCAACGACAAAGAACCGTGGGCTTTCGGCGAGGCCATAGAAAACACCTCTCGTATTGCCCTCGAACGTCGTTACCGATTGCTTCCCTATTTCTACACGTTGTTCTACGAAGCTCACAAGACAGGTGTTCCGGTTATGGAACCTGTATTTTTCGCCGACCCCAAAGACCTGAGATTGCGCAGCGAGCAACAGGCTTTCCTATTGGGAGACAATGTCCTTGTTATTCCCGCTTTCGCCGAGAATCCCGTATTGCCTTACGGAATTTGGGAAAATATGACACTGATCGATGGAGAATACAGCGATAAGTACCAAGCCAAATTGAAAATCAAAGGCGGAAGCATCGTTCCGGTCGGAAAGGTTATACAAAGCACCACCGAAAATTCGTTCGAACCTCTTACTCTTTTTGTATGCCTCGATGAGAACGGAAAAGCTCACGGTCAACTCTATTGGGATGCCGGAGACGGCTGGAATTTCCAATGCGGAGATTATAGCTTGATGACATTCTCTGCCGAGAAGAAAAACAATCAAGTAAAAGTCTCTCTCGCTTCCAAAGAGGGTAAACGTAAAATAGAGAAAGAAATCAAAGCTCTGAATGTAGAATTAATGATGAACGGGAAAGTATATAAAGGTTCCGGTTCGTTGAAAAAAGGTGTAACAATAAATCTTTAAAAAATGAAGAGAGTGCATCGGTCGATGCACTCTCTCTTTACTAAAACTTTTTTATCATGAAAAACAGATATTCCATCTGGCGACTAATGTCGTTAGGAGCTGCTTTAATGACGGCTCCGTGGCTACAAGCCCAAGACGTGCTTGTAACGCTCGAAGCAGAAAAGGGAATAATCACACTGCCTGCAAAAGTAAAACCTGTCGACGGTAGTACCGTAGAAGGAATCTCGGGCGGTAAATATGTAGGTGATAACGACCCCGGTAGCTCCATAGTTTTTAACGATGTTGAAGTGCCCGAAGCCGGGACTTATGAATTCAAAACTTATTACATGAGTATGCAGAATAGGTCTATTGCCGTTAAAGTCAATAACTATTCCGAATACATATCGACGGTCTCCAATACGACACCGGGTTGGGACGTACCTCCCACAAACGAAATGAGTACCTATATCTACATGGATAAAGGGAAAAATACGATAAAAATTACTCCTATGGGAAGCGGTGGCCCTAATATGGATAAATTCGAAATCATTACAACCGATGTAGAGCTTCCGAAACCGGGAGAGTTTCCTATCGTTCTCGAAGCCGAAACCGCTCAATTATTCGGAAACCTGAAAGTAAAACCTACCGACGGTTCTTCCGTTGTCGGTCTATCGGGAGGCAAATATATCGGAGACTTCGACTTAGCCGCTAACTCCTATTTACGGTTCAACAACGTCGAGATACCCGAAGCCGGGACTTACGAATTGAAAGTCTATTCGATGGGGTCGAGCCGAGCTCTCACCATCAAGGTCAACCACTATCAAAAAAGTATCATTCGTACGAAAGACTCCCCCAACTGGGACAATGCCCCTACCTCAATGGTATCTACCTTGATATATCTCGATAAGGGAACAAACACCCTGACTTTCGGACTACACGAGGACAATGGCCCCAATATCGATAAATTCGAGATATGTACAACGACCGAAGAAATAGACAAACCAGAAGTCGAGAAAATCGCTTACTCGTATGATTTTACCGACGAGGCCGAAATTTCTTCTACACAAGAAAATTCTACGCTGAGCTTGTTGACCGATAATGATGAATACACTTATTATGTTCCCGAGACATCGAATGTAGAAATCGTAGCCAAATGCCAGCAACCGGTACTCTTGACGGGATTCTTACTCTCAGCAGGTATCGACAGTGAAATCGACGTTGACACTTGGAAATTATATGCTTCGGCCAATGGCTCTACATGGAAAGAAATTTCTTACGATAAAGTAACCGATCTCGACGGAGCCCACCTATATGAAATAACCCGATATCCGGGAACCGCAGCAGCAGACGCCGCACAATATTACAAATTAGCGGCAACCCACGAAAATCTCGAAATTGCAGAATGGCAATTGTTCGGTCTGCCCTATGTCGCTTCGGGAGACAAAAATTTTCCGACCGACCTGACTGAAAATATCGATGTCCGCTCCAATGTATCGGCATATCCTATCGGAGAATCGGGTGATAATTTCTCCGAAGAATTTTACAATCTGTTCGACCGGAACATGAGCACCAAATATTATGCACATGAGGCAACGAGTTTTTATGTAGAAATAGATTTGGAAAAGCCCTATACGATCGAATCTTATGCCCTTACAAACGCTCATGATTATCCCGACCGGGATCCTCGCAAATGGATTTTAAATGCTTATAACGAAGAATTGGGCTGGGTAGAACTCGACCGTCAGACAGACACATACTTCCCCACCCGGTATTCTACTTTGAAATATAACGTAAACTCGTCCACGGGATTCACCAAAGTCATGCTCGACGTAGAAGCTAATAATGGAGCAAAAGACATTCAACTCCTTAAATTCCAAATCTTCGGTAAAGAATTTAACGGAGCCGGCATCAACGCCGCCCAGGACAAAACACTTTCCATCATTGCGGATCAAGGGAAAATCATTATTTCTCAAACAGAGGGCAAACCGGTAAACTACACGGTATATAACCTGTCGGGAACAGTGATCGAACAAGGTACGACTGATGTTTCATACCGAGAAATCGTACTGAATGCCGGAGCATACATTGTATCGGCTAATGACGGAAGTAAAAATAAAATAGAAAAACTAATTGTTAAATAAACATTGAACCATGAAATCCAGAAGATATAAACTACCCTTGATAGCCTTATCGCTATCATTAGCATTACCGGCTTTCTCCCAATCGTGGTTTACTCCCGAAGTAGAAAAAAGAGCCGAGGATATTTTAAAAAATATGACAGTAAAAGAACGCCTGACCTATATCGGTGGTATAGATTGGATGTACACCCGCGCTATTCCCCGATTAAATGTTCCGGCTATAAAAATGTCCGACGGACCGCAGGGCGTAGGTACATGGGGAGCTTCCACGGCTTATCCTTGCGATCTTTTACTGGCAGCCACATGGAATCCGGATATGGCCTATGCGTTCGGCGCAGCTTTGGCACAAGACTGCAAGGCTCGTGGTGTAAATATTCTATTAGGTCCTGCCGTAAACATCGCAAGAGCTCCTTTCTGTGGTCGGAACTTCGAATATATGGGAGAAGACCCTTTCTTGACGGCAACGACTTCTACCGGATATATCAAGGGATTACAAGAAAACGGAGTGATGGGAGTAATCAAACACTTCACGGCCAACTTCCAAGAATATGACCGTAATTATGTGAGTTCCAACATTGACGAGCGAACCTTACATGAAATCTATTTCCCGGCATTTAAATCGGCCGTCCAGAATGCAGAAGTCGGTGCTGTCATGAGCAGTTATAACTTGCTCAACGGCGTATGGACAACCGAGAATCCCTGGTTGCTCAAAGAAGTGCTACGGGAACAATGGGGATTCAACGGGCTCGTGATGTCCGACTGGGGCTCCACTCATAACTGTGTTCCGGCGGTTAAAAATGGACTCGATTTGGAAATGGCAGGAAATGAAATCGAAAACGAGGAAGCTCTGCGCCATTATCTCGAAACCGGAGAAATAAATATGAGCGAAATCGATTTGAAAGTCAAACATATCTTACAAACGATGATCGGATTCGGATTCTTCGACAAAGAACAATTAGATCCGAGCATTCCCCTCGACAACCCCGAAACGGCAAAAGCCGCATTGGAAATTTCGAGAGAAGGAATCGTGTTGTTGAAAAACGAATCGAACATTCTGCCGTTGAACGCCAATACGATTAAAAACATTGCCGTAATCGGTAATAACGCTACAATTTATGCGGCCGGTGGCGGAAGCGGACTGGTAAGACCTTTCCATTATGTGTCTTACTTCGACGGATTGAAAAAGCTGGCAAATGAAAAAGGCATCAACGTTACACTTGTCGATCTCTATGATCACATGGAAGATGTTCTGTATACAGCTGCCGGCTCGAACGAACATGGTCTCAAAGCCGAATTTTACAACAACGAGAATCTATCAGGAACTCCTGTAACTACCCGCATAGACAGTCGTATCAACTTTGAATGGACCTCGGGACCCGATGCTGCCAATGTCGAGAAAAACTATTTCTCGGTCAAATGGACCGGTGAAATTCGTCCCGAAGAAACATCGAACTATACTTTCATCGTGAAAGGAGATGACGGTTTCCGTTTAATTCTCGATGGAAAAACGGTCATCGATGAATTCAAATCGGGTTCCACTCGTGAAAAACGTTATACCATGAAAATGGAAGCAGGGAAAGCCTACAAAATTCAACTGGATTATTTTCAGGGAGGAGGCGGAGCCTGTATCGATTTGGCATGGCTCAAAGACGGAGATGAAAACCGGTTCCAAAACGAATTGGACAAAGCCGACATAATCGTCGCATTCATCGGTCACAATTCAAGTAGCGAAGCCGAAGCCGGAGAACGGTCCTTCGGATTGCCCCAAGATGTAAAGGACCTCGTCCTAGCCGCCCAAAAGAGCTCCAAACCGATGATCGGAGTCGTCAATGCCGGCGGAAACGTAGAAATGCAAGACTGGGAACCTAAAATGAAAGGTCTTCTTTGGGGTTGGTACGGCGGACAAGAAGCCGGAACCGCGATGGCCGAAGTGTTATTCGGAGAGTACAACCCTTCGGGAAAACTCCCTGTAACATTTGAAAAAAGATGGGAAGATAATCCCTGTTACAACAGCTATTACGATAATGGGACCAAACAAGTGAATTTTACCGAAGGTATTATGATGGGATATCGTGGATACGACAAAGCCGGTACAGAGGTCCAATATCCGTTCGGTTTCGGATTGTCCTATACGACATTCAATCTTTCCGATATGCAAATCACGGAATCTTCCGACGACAAATATTTAGTCGAAGTTTCTTGCAAAATAAAGAATACCGGAAAGGTTGCCGGTGCAGAAGTCATTCAACTGTATGTAGGCAAGAACGGCAGCAGCCCTGTCGAACGCCCGATAAGGGAACTCAAAGGCTACCAAAAAGTATATCTTGAACCCGAAGAAGAAAAATTCGTGACTTTGTACCTTTCTAAAGATGCGTTTTCTTATTACGATGTCAATCGGAAAAATTTCGTTGTCGATAACGGGGAATACAACATCGAACTTGGATTTTCATCTCGCGATATAAAATTGAAAGACCAAACTCAAATCAATGTTGTTTCGGCTATTGACGAAGCCCGCCAAGATACCGAAAAAGGTAACTTAATTCCCTCGGTGGTTAAACAAGGTGAAATTATCAGAATTGCACAAGGCTGTGCTTCCGAATTAAACATTTTCGACCTTACGGGTCAAATGTTACTCAAACAAATTGATAAATGTACAATCGATACCTCTTATCTAAAAAAGGGAGCCTATCTTGCTTTGTATAAAATAGATGAAAAATTTCATACGGGTAAATTCATCGTTGAATAGCTTTTAAAACTTCCAGACAACAAAGAGGCCCGGAAATTAAATTTCCGGGCCTCTTCATTTCAATTCGTTCGTTATTCAACCGCCCAAAGCAGTTTCTCAAACTGGCATTTATCTGGGCAATAATTTTACTTTCAATTTCTTGTATGCACGATCGGCCTTCGCTCGCGCCTCCTCCACCGTATCGGCTGTCGCCAAAATCACACCTAATCGACGGTGTCCGACAACTTCCGGCTTCCCAAAAATTCGCATTTGTACTCCTTCTTCCGAAAGAACCTCATCGAGGTTACCAAATACAACTTTATCCGTATCTCCTTCTACAACGATAGCACGAGATGCCGATGGGCCATAGAAACGAACTCCGGGAACAGGTAACCCTAAAACAGCACGGGCATGCAAGGCGAATTGTGACATGTCTTGCGAAATCATAGTCACCATTCCCGTATCGTGCGGGCGAGGAGAGACTTCGCTGAAAAGGACATCGTCCCCTTTAATAAAAAGTTCTACTCCAAAAATACCATATCCACCCAAAGCATCCGTAACTTTCCGGGCTATATCCTGAGCTTTTTGCAATGCTTTCTCCGACATAACCTGTGGTTGCCAAGATTCCCGGTAATCACCATCTACTTGTACGTGGCCTACCGGTTTTAGAAAAGTCGTCCCGGCAGAATGACGAACAGTAAGTTGAGTAATTTCATAATCGAACTGCACGAATCCTTCCACAATAACCCGACCGGCTCCGGCTCGTCCCCCTTCCTGAGCGTAGTGCCACGACTTATCGATATCATCGGCCGTACGCACGACACTCTGTCCGTGTCCCGAAGAACTCATGATAGGTTTCACCACACATGGCATGCCTATTTCTTTCACGGCCTCCTCGAACTCTTCTCGTGTAGAGGCAAATTTATAAGGCGACGTAGGCAATCCCAGTTGCTCTGCGGCCAAACGACGTATGCCCTCCCGGTTCATAGTCAGGTAGGCGGCCGTCGCAGTAGGTGTAACCGAATACCCCTCTTTTTCGAGAGCCACCAACGTATCTGTCGCGATAGCTTCTACTTCGGGAATGATGTAATCTGGACGTTCCGTTTCTATCACTTCTCTCAACTTTTTGCCATCGAGCATAGACAAAACATGACTGCGATGAGCGACCTGCATAGCCGGGGCATTGGCATACTTATCCAAAGCAACCACCTCCACACCATAACGTTGCAGTTCTATTGCTACTTCTTTACCCAATTCTCCACTTCCGCAAAGCAAAGCTTTCTTACCGACAGGAGTTAGTACCGTTCCAATTTCTACCATATATACTTGATTTTGTATGTGTTATTCATTTATACAAATGTCTTATGCTAACCGAAAAAATGCAGGCTGTCCTCAACTATATACCGAGACATAACCTTTCTTTACATCTTATGCAAAGATACAGGAAAAATGAATGGAGTACAAATGAATAAACAGACTTCCTACCAACAAAAAACGGGCTTTCGTTTTCGAAGTCCGTTTCAATTCTTTGGAACACCTTTAATCTTCGACATGGGAACCGTCGCAAAAGGGCTGATTCGACGATTTTCCACAACGGCAGATAAACGCCCGTTGTTTAATAACCATACTCCCATCGGAGAACATAATTCTTACATGCCCACCAATACGCAATGGACCGCATTCGATAACCTTTACGACCACCTCGGGTTTTATCGGCACAATAGATCCTGTATTAAAAGCATTTGCAAAAGAGATGGGAAAGACGGTATTCTTTGGAGTGCGTTCAGATGATTCCATTGTTTATATCTGTAAATTTGAGCCGGAAAATCCTATT
>ENA-OPCF01000688-OPCF01000688.1-human-gut-metagenome-genome-assembly--contig:-NODE-688-length-18914-cov-4.449918_pt1 | contig 18914 bp, 18 predicted proteins | sample MGYA00241077_ERZ501470 | MGnify/ENA primary metagenome ERZ501470 (study PRJEB25962, sample SAMEA2042571) | human gut metagenome | biome: human gut; feature: human-associated habitat; material: faeces... | reverse complement strand
ATTTGAGCAAATTTTTTGCAAACTATTGGGAAGAACAAGGACTCAAAGTGCGCATAGTAAAAGCAGGGATTGATTTCGACATAGAATCCCGCCAATACATAGAGGCACAGCAATTATCAGACTTCTGGATTCCTAATGAAGCAGAGGTTTCAGCCGACATCATACTTATTGAATACCCTGCAGTCAGCCGGGCATCATTACCACTGCCCGTATTAAAGCAAGCGGATGCCAATTTACTGATAGCCAACGCATGCCGTTTGTGGAGTAGTAGCGATAATGCGACCTTTACTCCTATCAAAGAAGCGATAAAAGATACGCCACTCTATCTCTATTTGAACAATGCAGACCGTGAAGTCGTAGAGTCATTTACTGGGGATTTGCCTCCGCATACCCCTATGCACACGTTCACCCACCGTCTGACGCAGTTAGGATTGACATCCAAACCTGCTGCAATAAAATAGAACAATCAATGGGAAAGCTATCAAGAAATATCAGCATCACTCCTTCAATGTCCGGGGTGGTCAATGTCCTACTCATAGTAGGGCTATTGCTCATCGCCTATTGTATAGTCATGCAGAGATGGTATTTCCTGACAGTTGTTCTGTTTTTGCCCACAACCTTGATTATACTGTTGTATGCCACCAAGCGACCAATATTCAGCTATGTCTTATTGGGAGCTGTCACTTGCTATTTCTCAGCTATATACCGCTATAGCGGAATCAAAGGATTGAGCATCATTATGGAAATACTGATTCTCTTCTGTCTTTTCTCTATCATCACCAACAAGATAGCATACAACAAGAACTATCCTATAAAGAGGGCATTCAATATATACACAATCGCGCATTTTGTCTGGCTCAGCTATTGCTTTCTCATACTGATTACTCCATATGCGACATTGCACAATTTTATTGACGATCGCGCATTGTATTTTACATTGCCATTAACCTATATTCTCTCCGGGCTTCTGCTTTGCGGACCTAAACAATTGAGGGCAACTATCCTGTTATATGCCTTATTCGTTCTGACAGCCGCATTCAAGGCTTATTGGCAAAAGCGCAAAGGTTTTGACAGTGCAGAATTGAAATTTCTATTGATAGATGGAGGCTACAGCACCCATATACTAAGAACTGGCATGCGCTATTTTTCCTTTTTTACCGATGCCGGCAATTTCGGTGCCAGCATGGGCATTTTCACAACTACTTTCGGCATTATCACCACCGCAGTCAAGCGTCCGGTTTTCAAGATTGTCAGTTTAGGTATAACCATTCTGGCCTTCATCGGGATGTTGCTGTCCGGCACGCGCGGTGCCATAATAGTGCCTATAGCCGGACTCGTGCTTTATCTCCTGCTCAGCAAAAGCCTTGTGCGATGTGCTGTTGCCGGTTTGACAGGAGTCTTGATATTTTGTTTTTTCAGTTATACCGACATTGGAGAAAGCAATGTGTTCATCAAGCGTATGCGTACAGCATTCCGCCCTTCACAAGACGCATCTTTCAATGTCAGACTCGACAACCAACGTAGATTTGCCTATTATTTGGCAGACAAGCCTTTCGGCATGGGAGTGGGAGGAAAAGTGGTCGATACGCAAAGGATCAGAACAATAGACGAAGAGTTCATACCCACAGACTCTTTCTATGTAGGAGTCTGGGTAGAAGGGGGTATTGTAGGGCTTCTGCTGTATATCAGCTTACAAATACTTGTCCTATTGCGTTGTTGTTACCTTCTGATGTTCAAGATACGGCATAAGCAGCTTCGCCATATACTCTCTGCCTTGCTTTGTGCAGTTTTCGGTGTTTGGGTAAACGGATATGTGGGACGTTGCATGGAGTTCCAACCAGGCATGTTCACCATTGCTGTATTTATCTCTCTTGTGCTAAACGGTCCGATTATAGAACGCAAATTAAAGAAAGACGAAATAATAATTTAAAGAAAATAAGAAAAAATATGAATGACTTTTTTAACATTTTCAATCCGGAATGGTGGATAAATGAAAATAATAATGCATTGCAAATGGTCGATGCCATATTGTTTCTTTTGTTGCTCATCCCCGTCGCATATTTGTTTATTTATGCAGTCGCCTCCTTACGGAAGTACAAAAACCCCTATCCTCCATCTAAGACGCAACATCGTTTTCTGGTACTTTTTGTTGTACTGAAAAATGGAAAAGAAGTTATTAAGTCCGTCAACTATTTTCTTGACACCCAGAACTATCCTCATGAAAAGTACGATATTGTTGTGGCTGCCACCCAACTTTCCGAAGAGGATTTGTCCACATTGCTACAAATGCCGGTCAATATCATTATTCCAGACAAGGAAGAATGTACCAAAGTATATGCCATACAACAAGTGATGCAGCGATATGCCCCTGACGAATACGATGCTATCACCATCTTCAATTCAGATAATAAAGTAGTACCCAATGCACTGGAGTTGTTCAACAACGCCTATTATTCAGGCTGTGATGCCATTCAAGCACATCGTATGACCGAAAACTTGAATACCGACATCGCTGTGCTGAATGCTACCAGTGAAGAAATCAACAACCATCTATTCCGCAAAGCCCATACCCACCTAGGCTTTTCTTCCGCGCTCATCGGCTCGGGCATGATGTTCGATTTCACAATGTTCCACCGTCTGGCTCCACGTCTCGAAGGAAGTGATTTCACAAAAGCAATGGAAATGGAGCTTCTAAAAGAAAACATCTATACGGAATACATGGAAGAAGTCATCTGCTACTGCAAAAAAACAACTGATGCCGCAGGCTACAGTAAGGAGCGCCAGCGCTGGCTGGGAGCCCAATACCGCAGTACATTGACAGCCTTCGCACAGTTTCCTTTCGCCTTTCTGCAAGGCAAATGGGACCTCTGTGAAAAACTGTTCCAATGGATGATGCCTTCACGTTTTTTGCTCATAGCCTATATCATTGCAGGTGCCGTGACCATGACTTTTCTAAACTGGCCGCTCAGCATCAAATGGTATGTACTGCTGTTTTCACTGTTCCTATCATTCCTCATGGCTATGCCCGAAGGAGAAATCAGCCGCCGTTTCCGTAAAGCATTCTGGTCATTGCCGATTTTAATATTCACTTCTGCTTTCAGCCATATCACACGTATATTCAGGCACAGCAAAAAAAGAAGCAGGTGACCAATTCCAAACTAACTTTAAAACAGGAAAAGACATGAGAATAGGCATCGAAGCACAACGGATTTTCCGGTCAGACAAACATGGAATGGACTTTGTCGTACTTGAAGTACTGAAACGACTGCAAGCTGGCGAAGACAGCAATGAATACGTAGTATTCGTCGCTCCGGGAGATGATGTTTGCCTGAAAAGCAGCACACGGATGCAGATCGTGGAACTGCACTGTCCCACCTACCCGTTATGGGAACAGTGGGCATTGCCACGGGCTGTGTGCAAATATGGAGTGCAACTGTTGCATTGCACCTCCAATACGGCACCTCTCCACTGTCCGGTACCTCTCATCCTGACACTGCACGACATCATATACCTGACTACCCCAAAGGGCAAAAGGATGTCTGTCTATCAGCAATTGGGATGGTACTATCGTCGTTGGAATGTTCCCCGGATTCTTGATAACTGCCGACACATCATCACCGTATCCGAAACGGAACGTTGCAACATCCAGCAACGCTTTCCGAAAATAGCCTCCCGACTGAGCGTGGTACACAATGGATACAGCGCTTGTTACCGCCCCCTTCCTATAGAGAAGACACGCGCTGTCACTACCAAATACCTCCCCGATGAGCACTACTTGTTCTTTCTGGGGAACTCTGACCCGCGCAAGAATACGGTAGGAGTGCTCCGCGCATACAATGAATACCTGAATCTATCCAGTCATCCCCTTCGTTTAGTCATTGCCGGACTTAAAAAGGAGTATGTAGAAGCAATACTGACCTATTTGGGCATTGAAATCTGTGCGCCGAATCTGGTCTATACAGGCTACGTCCCCGGCGAAGACCTTCCCGCCTTGTACAACGGCGCTTTTGCTTTTCTCTACCCTTCGCTATTGGAGGGCTTTGGCATACCGGTCCTGGAAGCCATGGCCTGCGGAGTTCCCGTCATCACCAGTAACTGTTCTTCCCTGCCGGAAGTGGCAGGACAAGGCGGACTGCTTGTCAATCCACGGGACTCACAAAAGATAGCCGCTACTATCGTACAATTAGAAAATGACGACAACTTACGCAGGAATCAAATAGAATATGGATTGAAACGGGTACAGAAGTTCTCATGGCAGCAAGCGACCGAGGCATACAAAAAAATATATGATACAGAAACTCCCCGCCTCCTTCCCTGAAGGAATTATTTTTCTTATCAGCACGATAAGGACCGGATTACAAAACAAGAACAAAAATAGGAATCTGAATGAAAATCATTTATTTAGGATATGCCTTCAGGAAACTAGTTCGGCGCTATGAAGAGGGGAACTACCCCTCCCACCTCTTGTACGGTTATCCGGAACTGGCCGCCAAAGGAGAGAATTTGGATTCCAAGCAAATTCCCCGCAGTATAAAAGGAGCCTTTCCTTTCATGACACAGTTGATAAAGGACAAACCGGACATCATCATTATACCTTACATATATGAGGGTCCTCTGATTCCATTGATTTTTCTGAAAAAGGCTCGGTTAGTGCATACCTCCATCATAGCCATCTCGCATAAAAGTTTCAAGAAGGAGCATTCCTTATTCCGAAGGTACTTGTACAAATGGCTCTACCAGTCATTTGACAGGATACTGTTCCATTCTCCTCTGAGTATGCAGGAAAGCCTGGAGCTGAAATGGGTATCCCCCACAAAATTGTCCACCATCCATTGGGGAGTGGACATGAAGTACTACGACCGAACCATTTCCCCGAAAGAATCCACCGGCTTTGTCTCTACCGGTCGGGAAAACCGTGATTTCCCGACCCTAATCAATGCCTTTTCCCGGCAAGGCAGCCAGCTGACAATTTACACCAACAGTGTCAATTACGAAAACGACTATACTTTTCTTTCCCAATATATCGGCCTATACCCCAACATTCATATCCATCTGGTAGAGAACACCCAACAAACGGCCCAAACTGCCCTCAACCTGGTGGCCAATTCATTTTGTGTAGTCATTCCAGTGTATTGTAGTTCTCTTTCCTATTGCGTGGGACACACCTCCATTGTCGAGGCGCTGGCATTGGGCAAACCCATCATTGCCACCCGAAATCCCTATCATCCCATAGACATCGAGAAAGAAGGAGTGGGCATCTATGTAGAACCGGAAGACGAACAGTCATGGATAGCTGCATGTAACTATCTGCTCCAAAATCAAGACGAAGCCAGACAAATGGGGGAAAAAGCAAGGAAACTGGCCGAAAAAATCTATAATGCCGACAATTTTTCGGAAGAGTTGTATGCAATATGTTGCAATTTAGCAAAATAAAGATTAGATTTGTAGAAAAATCATCTTATGGCAGATTTCATCATTACCAGTTTGCAATCATGGGATATTTCAATAGGCAGCACCATCAAGAACACAGCTCTTGAAATAGCGAAACAGCATCGTGTCTTTTATATCAACACCCCGCCTACACTTATGCAATGGTTACGGATGCCTAAAAAAAAGGAAGACCTGCAAATAGACAAGAATTTGCATATCATACAATGCAACAGTCCCGCATTGCCGGTCAATAGCATGCCTTGTGGGTGGCTGTTCAATATTGTCAACTATTACAACAATTGCCAAATAGCCCGTTGTATAAAAAAAGCCATACGAAATAATCAGGTCCATGACACAATCCTTCTCATTGATACCGATATATACCGTAGCCGTTATCTGAAGAACTTGATACAACCGGACACAACTGTCTATTATCGGAGGGACTATGTCATCGGAGTGAATTATTGGCGCAAATACGGCCAGAGATGCGAGCAAGAAATAGTAAGGCAAGCTGATATTGTCATCACTAATTCCCATTCTTTCACTGAAGAGCTAAAAATTCTTAACAGCAATATATACACCATCAATACCGGTGTCGATTTACAATTATATGACAGCTGCACAAGACATAAGATACCCAAGGATTTAACTTCCATTCCTATACCACGGATAGGATATATAGGGGCTATTATCAATAGCAGACTGAATGCGGAATTGTTGTATGACATAGCCCGACAATTGCCACAATGCAGTTTCATTTTTGTCGGTCTGGAAGACGAGCATTTCAAGCAACATCCGCTCCACTCTTTAAAGAATGTATATTTCACCGGATGTAAAGAAGTAGCAGAACTACCCGCTTATATCCAGCATTTTGACGTCTGTCTGAATCCGCAACGCCTCAATTCCATAACAGAAGGGAACTACCCGCTAAAAATCGATGAATACCTGGCAATGGGAAAACCGGTAGTGGCTACAAGTACCCGTACCATGAGAGACGTTTTCGCCCAGTACACCCACCTTGCCACAGATACAGAAAGCTATCTATACTCCATACGAGAAGCATTGAACGAAGTTTATGACGAAAAGTTAAAAGCTGACCGCATTGCCTTTGCCCACACCCACAGTTGGGCACATAGCATTGAGGAAATATATCGGGCAATCAAAGATTACCGCAGGAACAAGAACAAATAGAAAGACATGAATTTGTTTCGTATTAAACAAAAAATAAACCAATCTCCGATGTGGAAACAACGGATTCACCGGATGATGTTCTGTAATGCAAGACCTCGTTGGTGGGTAAAGCACCTGCTAAATCCTCTCATATTCCGCCATGGGCGGAAATCCGTCATCCGGCGATGCACGGTGATGAACGTTTCACCTATCAATCGCTTCAAACTTGGAAACGAAAGTACGATAGAAGAGTTTTGCATCATAGATAACGGTGTAGGAGATGTGATAATAGGAGAATCAACACGTATTGGACTGCGATGTACCATTATAGGTCCTATAACGATAGGGAATCATGTGATACTGGCGCAAAATGTGGTATTGTCGGGACTGAATCATAAATACGAAGACATCAATACACCCATTCATCAGCAAGGTGTCAGCGTACAAAAAATCTATATCAAAGATGATGTGTGGATTGGAGCGAACAGCATCGTCACCGCCGGAGTCACGGTAGGAAGACATGCCGTAATAGCTGCGGGCAGTGTGGTTAACAAGAATGTAGAAGCATACACTGTAGTAGCAGGAATACCTGCCAAACCTATCAGAAGATACAACACAGAATCGAAACAATGGGATAAAGTTTGAAAGCGTATGGTATCCCCCACTTCATCACGAGGCCGCCAAGGACTAAACGCTCAAAATCGATGCCAAAACACATCTCCTTCCCGGCAAAATCCGTATCTTTGCCGCGTTTTTGTAAAAAAACGTATAATGAGTAAAAAAAGTAACCCTGACCCTCCAAAGCGAGGGTCAAAACGCAGTAAGCATAGAAAAGAATACTGCACACAGTAGAAATCCATTATTGGATCAGTTGGAAATCATTGCAGAGGCAATTGGCGGCTTGCTGGAAGGGAAAACGTCTTTCTCCCAAAGCGAGCTGAGGGGACTGGCCCACATACGGCAGATGACGCGTATGCACAAGACAAAGTCCGGAAACCGATAGTTGCGCTGTGAATCAAATGTTTACGAATGTAACAAGTAGAAGGCCGCCTAAAGAGAGAGCTCCACCGGCTACTTTCTGTAAAAAAAAACACAAATTTCCCCATTGTAGGCTTCAGTTCCCCAAACGAAGGCCGGAACGCCCGTACAATAGCTTCAGGACACGCCAGAGCATACGTTAAGCCTACAAAAGTCCATTTGCAGGCTTATCCTATTATCCCTACCTTTGCATCAACAAACAAAGAGAAAAATACTACGAAAAACGCCGTCGCCACAACAAGCAGCCCCGCTTTACGCACTACTTTTCCCCTCTAAAAAAATATATATGAAAAAGAATTTTTATTTCCAACACTCCTTAATGTCAATGTTCGACCCCAGAATGAAACACTTGGTAGACAACGAAGGGCTCAGAGGACTGGGTGCCTACTGGATTATCATCGAAAAACTGTCAATCTTGCCAGAACCGCGCGCGCAACTGGATTATCTCCGTGCCTACTGCGACAGCAAGAAAATTACCTTATGCTACCTTAAGAAAATCATCCTGGAATACGGCCTTTTTGAACTGGAAGAAGACGGATACTTTATGCCCAAAGAGTTGAATCCCCTACACAAAAAAGGCGAAAAAACGGAAAAAACTACTCAGGAAAAGCCGGATTCCAAAGCAAAAAATGACGAAAAACAGCAAAAAGTATCGAGGAATAAAAGCAAAAAACAGTCTGGTTCGTCAAGCAATACACTAAACAACAAGTATTTAGCTGAAAACAGCACAAATACTAATAAGAAGACTATAGATATTAATAAAACAACAACAGCAACAACAGAAGAAAAAGAAGCTGCTGCTGCCGATGCACTTTCATCACCCCAAACAACACCCGCTCCCATCGAACCCTGGCATACGCTGATAGACAAACTCACCGAAGAAAGTGCCTGGCTGGACGTGGCCTGCATGCACAGCGGCTATGGCAGCTTGCTGAAGACGCACATCAAAGAGGCTGTGGAGGTATTCAGGCAGCACGTCATACTGCACGACAACGGCAATGTGCTGCTGAACATGAAAGATACCCGGCAATATTTCGTCAACTTCGTAAGGGCCGGCCAGCGCACCTCGCAGGAACTACGCATGCTGTTGCTGGGCCTCGAAAAGCAGCAGTCCGCCGCCGCACCTCCCGACCCCTACCGCTACGAGCAGCTGGTGAACGGACGGCGCACCTACCTGGGCTGCCCCATCCCCGACGAAGCGCCACCCCGACCGGACAATACCGCCTTCTGGAACGAAACGACCCGTTCGTGGGCTTCGCAAACCCCGCCGCCGTCATCGAAAAAGTCGAAACAGAAACCCGGCTGAAACGCCACACTCCGGCATCCGGAATGCCACATGTCAGCATCCGGAATGCCACACCTCAGCGTTCCGAATGCCACATGTCAGCGTTCCGAATGCCACACCTCAGCACGTCCCAAGTGTGGCATTTGCCCCCGTGAAGTGTGGCATTTCAACCCGCTAAGTGTGGCATTTCAACCCCTCAGGCTGCCCTGAAACTAAAATCTGCGTCTAAAAAATTATCAGAAAACTACTAAAGCAAAAACAATATGAGAAACTTCCATCAACACGGCATCGAAACCCGTGGCCGCATCAGCGGCAAAATCAAGACCATCTGCCCGCAATGCAACGACACCCGCGGACACAAAGGCAACAAGTCACTCTCCGTAGACCTGGACAAAGGCCTGTGCTACTGCCACCACTGCGGCTACAAGCTCTACGTGCCCGACGACGCCGAAGAACGCCTCAAGCAGCAGCGCCGCGACATGCGCCGGAAGCCCGCCGCACCGCCCCAGCACTTCCGCCGCCCCACCTTCGACCCTGCCCGGATGCAACTCTCCGAGAGCTTGGAACGCTACTGGACCACCGTCCGCTGCCTGCCGCAGGAACTGCTGCGCACCCTGCGCATCACCGAAGAGACGGTGCGCCTGCCGGAAAGCAACCAGGAGGAGAACTGCATCTGCTTCAACTACTTCGAGAACGGGACGCTCGTCAACACCAAGTACCGCAGCGCCCTGAAACACTTCATGATGGTGAAGGGCGCCGAACTCATCCCCTACAACGTGGACAGCATCCTGGGCACCCCGGAGTGCATCATCACCGAAGGCGAGTTCGACGCGGCAGCCATCATCGCCGCCGGACGCAAGGACGTCATTTCCGTGCCCGCCGGCGCCCAGAGCAACCTCACGTGGCTGGACCGCTTCGTGGAGTCTCACTTCGAAGACAAGCAGGCCATCTACATCGCCGTAGACGAGGACCCGGCAGGGCAGTCGCTCCGGCAGGAACTCACGCGCCGCCTCGGAGTGGAACGCTGCCGCATCGTGCACTTCGGCGAGGGCTGCAAGGATGCCAACGAGCATCTGGTGAAATACGGCGCCGAAAGCCTCCGCATCTGCATCGAGCAAGCCGAAGAAATGCCCCTGGAAGGCATCTTCACCGCCGAAGACTGCCGCGACGACCTGCGCTCCCTCTACGAAAACGGCCTGCAGCGGGGTGCCGACACCGGTTGGGAGAACTTCGACGAACACTGCACCTTCGAGCCCCGCCGCCTGCTGGTGATAACCGGACGCCCCGGCGACGGCAAGTCCGAATTCACCGACGAACTGGTGCTGCGCCTCTGCCTGCGCCACGAGTGGAAAATCGCCTTCTTCAGCCCCGAAAACATGCCCATCGCCTACCACCTGCACAAGCTGGCAGAGAAGCTGACCGGACACCGCTTCACCCCCGGACCGGGCATGACGGAAGCCGTCTACGGGCAGGCAGTGGGCTGGCTGGACCGCAACGTGTCGCACATCCTGCCCGACGACGGGAGCTACGGCATCGACCACATCCTGGAGAAAGCCCGCCAGGTGGTGCGCCGCAAAGGGGTGCGCATCCTCGTCATCGACCCCATGAACCGCCTGGAACAACATCTGGAACCGGGGCAGACGGAAATGGACTACATCACCGACACGCTGAACAAGCTGGGACGTTTCGCCACCCGCAACCAGTGCCTCGTCATCCTCGTGGCCCACCCCCGCAAGGTGAACCGCAACGAAAAGGACGGCACCCGGCGCCGCATCGAGATGAACGACATCAACGGCTCCGCCAACTTCGCCAATATGTCCGACTTCTGCCTCGTGGTAGACCGCAACGACACGAAGCAGATAGCCACCATCTACATCGAGAAGGTCCGTTTCAAGCACCTGGGCAGCGCCAACACCGAAGCCAAGTTCGTATACAACCACCTGAACGGACGCTACTGGCCCTGCGAGGAAGACGTCATCCACACCCCCCAAGGAGAGCAACTGGGACCGGTGAACACGCAGTTCGACAATGAGAATTGGTTGAAAAATAATGAAGAACAAGGCAGGTTATTCGAGTAAAAATCCGTATCTTTACAAGACGGAAAGAAGAGAATAGGTGCAAGCATGTGCAAACTGTACAATCACGTGTTATCCGTGCAATCACGTGTTATCCGTATTAAAGAAAATATACAACCTGAACTTTAAAGAATATGATGAAAGAAAATGATTCCTTTGCAGAGCCCCGCTTCCCCGTCCGCAGTTACGGGAAAGGCGAACTGGCCATGTACTACCTTCCGGGCATTGCCCAGCAGACTGCCGTCAACCGGCTGAACGAATGGATACGCACCGCCCCCGGGCTGGAACAACGCCTGCTTGCCACGGGCATGAAACCTTATTGTCGACGGTACACGCCCGCACAAGTGCAGCTTATGATTAATGTTTTCGGGGAGCCTTGATTAAGGCTCCCCGCTTTTCACATAAATCCTCACCCCCACTCTGTCTATATGCTCGCGCAATGCCTCGTTTTCAAGATTGGCATATACCACCACTTCACGCACTTCATCAAAACGAGCTAAAACAGCACATACACACTTGCCGTTCTTCTCACTCAAGCCATATTTTTCCCATTGCACTTCACTCATCCCGCCTGGCTGTAAAAGTTTGGTAAAAATCCTGAAGTATGAAGAAGTAACGCTCAAAAATATCCTTCAGCACACGGGTTATCACTGCATCGTCATAGATATGAGTAGTCAGATTGCGGTCGGCCAAAGCCTGCAGCCAATCTTCGGCATTCGTTATGTAGCCGCTTTGAAAGCCCTGCCGAATGGTTTCGCGAGGAGAGCGCAACAGAAAGCCCTCCAGCTCCAGATAGTCTTTCAAGGTTTTCCACGCCAGCTCAAACGTATACTCATACGTCTGCACAAGTCCCGACTGCAACAAATCATCATCCGGCGTGGCCTTCACCACCTCAATGGCACGCACCAATCGCTTGAAAGCCTTCTCATAATTCTGAAAACGCTGCTTCCAGCGTATATCCTGATTACTGTTTTCCAACATATTCCACGTCTTTTTATTCAGTTTACGCACATCTATGCGCATACAAATATACCTCCTATTTGTCACAAATCCAAAACAAAAGAAACAATAACCTCCCTTATCCTCCTCCTACCTCCCCTAACCTCCCTTCCTCCCCGCTCCATGTACTATCTTTGTATCAACGAAACGGAGCAGAGGCCATCGCCGCGGAGACACCTCCTTTCCCCTTTCGGAATAAAACATTAACCATTAACCATTAAACATTAACCATCATGCCAACAGCATTAGTAGTGCGCACACAGCGCCACAAGAAAATCGGGGACAGCAGCTCCCCCATGGTCTACACCCTGAAACGCAAGCCCCAAGATGCCAAAATCTTCGACCTTGCCCGTATCGCGCAAGACATTGAAGCACTGGGAGCCATGTCGGCCGAAGACGTGGAGCACGTAGGCAAAGCCATCGTACGACAGATGCGCCAGACGCTGACGGACGGCAACAGTGTCCGTCTGGACGGCTTCGGCATCTTCCATACCACCTTTAAATGCCGTGCCACCGAACTGGCCAAAGACTGCACCGTGAAAAACATCGAACGCGTCAATATCCGCTTCAAGGTAGCCAACACCCTGCGGCTGGTGAACGACAGCAACGCCACCACCAAAGGCGGAGCAAACAACCTCATCTTTGAGCTTGTAACTGCCGACAAGGATAGCACCGGTGGCGGTTCCGGCGACAATAATCCCGGTGGCGGCGGTTCCGACGGAGACCAGGGAGAAAATCCGCTGGGATAAAGAAGGAAGGATTTAAGGATTAGGGATTAAGGGTTAGGGATTAATGAACACAAGCAAATCGTTTATCGCTAATCAATCCCTAATGATTATAGTAGAACAGAAATGATTTGCGAAAAGAAAAGCAAATAGAGCGAGTATCTTAATTCCCCTCCTCCGGAGGAGGAGGGGTGCCCAACGGGCGGGGTGGTAGGGAGCATAAAACAATGAAAACAATGCTTTACTCGCCTGTGTGTATCGCTACCACCTCCCCCTACGGGTACTCCTCCTCCCCGGAGGAGGAGAAGTAAGCTACTCCGTATTTTTTCGCAAACCAATTCTGTTCGACTATAACCCTTAATCCCTAATCCCCAATCCCTAATCCCTAATCCCTAATCCTTAATCCTTAATCCCTACCCCTTAACCCTTAATCCTTAATTTTATGAGTACAAAATCATCAGCCTGGGACAAGATTCTGAAAGTAATCATCGCTGTAGCTTCGGCGCTTTTGGGTGCATTCAGCGCACACGCCATGAACAGCGGTGGAACCTTTTAGCGAACAACCCCCAAAGGCAAACAGTAAAGAAAAATGAGAAAAATTGATTTGATTGTGATACATTGCAGCGCCACGTGCGAGGACCGTCCCTTTACCGGACAAGCTCTGGAAGCCGCGCACCGCCGACGTGGATTTGATGGCACGGGCTATCATTTCTACATCCGTCGTGACGGACAAATCCTGACTACCCGCCCGGTCGAGAGGGCCGGCGCCCACGCCCGCGGCTACAATGCCCACTCTATCGGAATCGCCTACGAAGGCGGACTGGACCACTATGGGAATCCCAAAGACACACGCACGGAATGGCAACGCCACTCGCTCCGCGTACTCGTCCGCGCTTTGCTGATGGACTATCCGGAAGCAAAAGTGGCGGGACATCGCGACCTCAGCCCCGACCTGAACAACAACGGAGAGGTGGAACCGATGGAATGGACGAAACAATGCCCGTGTTTTGAAGTGAAAAAAGAGAAGTGGTAACCAAGAAAAGAGAGGTGACAAAGCATGACAAAAGCTTTGCCACCTCATTTTTTATTCATACATTTGTTTTGATTAAGCAAAAAGCGCATCAAAAAAAATTCAGCCGTATGAAGTACCCTATTGGAATACAGAGTTTTGAGAAAATCCGTCTTGGTGAGTACACCTATGTAGACAAAACTGCATTGATTCACCAATTGGTCAATACAAGTAACTACTACTTCCTAAGCCGCCCACGGAGATTCGGAAAGAGTCTGCTCATCAGCACACTGGAAGCCTACTTCAACGGACAGCAGGAACTATTCAAGGGACTGGAAATGGAACGGCTTGAAAAAGAATGGACGAAATATCCGGTACTGCATTTGGATTTGAACACAAGTAAATACGACGAGAAGAATAGCCTTATCGACATATTGAACGATACCCTCTGCCAGTGGGAAAACATCTACGGAACTGTCCCCAGCGAAGTCAACCCCGAACTGCGTTTCAAGGGAATCATCCGCCGCGCCTACGAGCAGACCGGCCAGCGCGTGGTCATCCTCGTGGACGAATACGACAAACCCATGCTCCAGGCCATTGGTGACGAAGAGCTGCAAAATGCATATCGCAACACACTCAAAGCTTTCTACTCCGTAATGAAAACGCAGGACCGGTATATCCGTTTCGGCTTCCTGACGGGGGTGACGAAATTCGGAAAGGTCAGTGTGTTCAGCGACCTGAACAACCTGATAGACCTCTCCATGGACCGACAATTCCAGACACTCTGCGGAATGACCGACAAGGAGATACACACCTATTTTGAAGAACCGCTGCACCAGATAGCCGAAAACTACGGTATCACCTACGACGAAGTCTGCCTGCGACTGAAAGAACGGTACGACGGCTACCGCTTCCGCCAGAACGGAACCAATCTGTATAACCCCTTCAGCCTGCTGAATACCTTCCGTTCCTTGGAGTTCGGCAGCTACTGGTTTGAGACCGGCACCCCCACCTACCTTGTGAAGTTACTGAAAGACAACAACTTCTGTCTGCCCGACCTGACGAGTGAAGGAGTGACAGCAGAGACACTGACAGACGTGGAGTCGTTCAAGGATAATCCCATTGCCGTGATTTACCAAAGCGGCTACCTCACGATAAAGGAATATGACGAAGAATTCAACATCTATCGGCTGGGATTCCCCAACAAGGAAGTGGCCGAAGGATTCATCAAATATCTGGTTCCCTACTACATGCCGATAAAGGACAGTGAATCCGTCTATTAATAGATGAACAACAATGCCACTTGCTAAAAATGAAGCCAGCGCTTCACCTTATCCTTCAGATTTATATTGACCATGAAGCCAACCAACCACTTTTTAGCGGCCATAGGCATCATATAGAACAGAAGAAAAGGAAGCAGCTTCATCAAATTTTTATCCAAATGCCAATGTGACGGATAAGAAAAATGGCGGGATAAAAGATTTTCCAGATATTGCCGCTTCTTCTCCGGCGAAATACATGCAGAAGCATATACCCGGTTGGCATGATAAAGGCTCATTTTCATGATGTCCAACATCAGTCCGTTATAGAAAGACTCGCCGGTCAAAGAGTGTATATACCCAGACTTCAACAACTGCGTACCAATATATTGTTCTGTCAAAAACTCTGAATACCCTTGCAGCTCTTTCAAACTGGTGACCGATTGAGGATTATAAGTAAAGAACAGTGTACAATCCGGCAACAAGCGGCAAGAACGGGCCCGCAATATCACTTGATACGTAAACCAAGGGTCATCAATCAGATAATGAGGAATACAACGAACCTCATTTTTGCGCAGAAAATCCGTCCGATAAAGCTTGTTCCAAGTAGCTACAAAGATATTCTGCCCCCGTCCGTAACGATATTTAGCCACTGCATAATCTCCATCAGTAATTAGAGTATCCTCGTACTGGCATCCACCGGGATACACTTTTCCTTCCAAATCACGCCGGACGAAGGATGCCGCCACAAAATCCACTGGATGTTCCTGCATCTTATTATACAGCAATTCAATGCACTCCGGTATAAGCACATCGTCGCAATCCATTGTAAACAGATATTCCCCCGTCGCCTTCTCGACAATGGTATTACGTGCCGCCCCCGTACCCTGATTGACCACTTGGTCGATAATACGGACAGCACTTCCGCGTGGATGTTCCCCGGCTACCCTGCGAACTATATCCATACTATCCCCTTTATCATCGACAAAAATAAATTCAATGTTCGGATACGTTTGGTTAAGGGCAGACAATAATGTACGCTCTATAAGACCCGCAGCATTATAAATAGGTATGCCCAGCGTTATAAGCGGAAGAGTATTCATCTTTTTATCCATCGTTTCATTGTACGTAAAAAACGTTGCACATCCAGTATCAACAGAGGGGAAAGCGAAGCCAGACATAAGACAGCATAATCAATGGACAACCGGAAAGGCAATCGCTCTAACGCCGACCTTAGAGCCAATCTCTCCCGGCCAATGAACTCGCCTTTCTCTTTTCTATTATCACAAGCTGTATCCAGCCAAATGTGTACCCGTCGTATATCGTGTACACAAACCCTCATCCAGAAATCAGGGGCCGGATGTTCTTTCACATAGTCACTGTGGTTTTCGAGCCCTTCCAATAAAGACTCTATAATTCTTTTCTGATTATCAACATGATGAGACACCGACTGACTACGCATCCGATAATAATAAGCATCGACCGGAAGTGAACAGACAGCATTGGCATGATAAAAACAAAGAGGATTCAGCACACAATCCTCTGCCTTATTCCCTGGAATATAACGCAAACGGTGCTTTATCAGCAGGTCACGGAGTATCAAGCGATTGGTCAGTACCGGATTGTAATAGAAATCCTGATAGAGCTCTATCCCCGTCTTTATCGGTGATTCAGGTACGTCAAATCCGACAAAACGCCTGCATTTGCCGTCTTCAAAAGCCACATTATTGAATATCAGCATGTCCAAATGGCTTTCGCGGGTCTTCTCATAAAAACGAGACAACAAGCCGGGAGCAATGAAATCATCGCTGTCAACAAACCAGATGTATTTGCCGACCGCCTTTTCAATGGCTTCATTCCGAGTTTCAGCCGCTCCGGAATTAAGATGGGTAAAAACACGGATATTAGCATAATCAGCCCCATATTTCTGTGCTATCCGCAGACTTCCGTCAGTAGACCCGTCATCATAGAGTATTATCTCATATAGCTCTGACGGAACATCCTGATTCAACAAGCTATCTACACATTCAGACAGATAATCTTCCACATTGTATACCGGAACAATAAAACTCAGCCATTTCTCCATAAATTCATTATTCAACCATTTACCTACAAAAATACACAAAAAAAGGGAGCATACTATTTTTTTGTGTACTTTTGCTGGTAATAACAAAAAACTTATGCCTCAGGAGTCACGCCTTAAAAAATCATTGCTCAATGCGCGGGTTAATCTCATTTTTTATTTCCTGAGTTTAGCCCTATCATTTTTTTCCAGAAAAATCTTTCTGGATGCATTGGGCGCAGACTTTATGGGGCTGATAGGTACACTGAACAATCTCTTGGGTTTTCTGAACCTTGCAGAATTGGGTATCAGCACAGCCATCGGCTACGTTCTGTATAAACCCCTCTTTGAACACGATGAAAAGAAAATCAATGAAATAATTTCCGTTTTCGGTTTCATCTACCGCCGTATCGGTTTTATCATTCTAAGTGCAGGATGTGCCTTGGCATGCTTCCTGCCCTTGATATTCCCCAATAATGTCTTTGATTTAGGCGTCATCTATTTTGCATTTTTCTCGTATCTGACCACTTCACTAATAGGATATTTTGCCAATTACAAGCAAACCCTTTTGGGAGCAGACCAGAAGAACTATGTAGTGACAGCCTATTTTCAAAGTGCCGTACTGATAAAGACTTGTCTGCAAATGGGATTAGTCTATTATACGGGCAACTATTACCTATGGATTAGCCTGGAACTTCTGCTGGGCATTGTCTATTCCATTATCCTGAACTGGAAAGTCAACCAGGTATACCCTTGGCTGAAAAGCGAAGTGAAACAAGGAAAGCTGCTTTTCAAGAAATATCCGGAAGTAACCCGGTATACCAAACAGCTCTTTGTCCATAAACTGGGCAGTTTCGTACAGTTCCAAACCACTCCCTTCCTGGTATATGCCTTCGTCTCACTCAAAACTGTGGCTTACTATGGGAACTATACGCTCATTATTGATAAGATAAGTATATTTATCAGCAACCTATTAGGGAGTACCAATGCAGGAGTAGGTAACCTGATAGCCGAAGGTGATTCCAAACGTATCCAGCAAGTATTCTGGGAGTTGATGGGTATCCGTTTCTTGATAGCCGGAACCATTTCATTTGCCCTGATTCGACTGACCGGCGCTTTTATTTCATTATGGCTGGGAAGTGAATACGTATTGCCCCAACATATTCTGTATCTGATTATCATCAACTCGTTCATCAGCTACACCCGAGGTGCCATAGACCAATTTACCTATGGGTATGGTTTATTTCAAGATACTTGGGCTCCCATTGCGGAAGTAATCATCAACCTGACTGTTGCCATCATTGCCGGACATTTTTGGGGACTGCCGGGAATTTTGATGGGCAACATAACCAGCCTATTTCTCATCATAGTCATTTGGAAACCTTACTTTCTTTATTCGCAAGGATTCAAAATACCCGTTCTTCACTATTGGATGGGCTACATCAAGCATCTGCTGATTATACTGCTGCCGGGAATAGTATGCTACCATCTCTATCCAAGCAATGACTTTACACCGGAAAGCTCTTTTACACATTGGATTCTCTATGGAATGATTCTGATTTCCACTTATGGGATATTGACCTGCTCGTTGCTCTATCTTTTCACTCCGGGCATACGTGCATTCGCTCACCGGATACTGAAAAGGCATCATTGACGAGCTGTTGATTTCAGTCGGTCAAAGGCATTTTCCCACTCGTCCGCCACATTCTGTATGTCAAAGCGCCTCACATACTGCACACAATTTTTTGACATCTCCCTGCGCAGTTCTTCATCTTTCATCAATGAGCCCAACTTCCGGGCAAACTCCTTATGCGAGAACGGAGGAACCAACAATCCGTTCTTCCCATCATCAATAATATCTG
>ENA-OPCF01000674-OPCF01000674.1-human-gut-metagenome-genome-assembly--contig:-NODE-674-length-19150-cov-7.463891_pt1 | contig 19150 bp, 8 predicted proteins | sample MGYA00241077_ERZ501470 | MGnify/ENA primary metagenome ERZ501470 (study PRJEB25962, sample SAMEA2042571) | human gut metagenome | biome: human gut; feature: human-associated habitat; material: faeces... | reverse complement strand
TGCGGCTCTTGCTGTATTTCTTTCAGCAGGCGCACGGTCCGTTGCTCCGGATTCAGCTTTTCGGCTTGCTTCAGGCGGTCGGCTTTGTACTGCTTCACATTGAGGATGGAGAGTTCCAGCAGTTTCTTTTTGTCTCCCCGTTGCGGGATGGTAAAGACGACATCTTTCAGCTCCATATCCAGCTCAAAAGGCACGATGATTTCACGAGAAAGGCTCTTGTATCTTTCCCGCATTTCGATGATGCCGAGAGAGAGCAGTTCTTCTTTGCTCTCATTCAATCGTTTCTTGTATTCAAAGGTGAAAGCCTGGTTGATGGCACCGTTCGTAATGTGCAGGTAGTTGACGAAAGCGGACTTTTCATCGCTGTCTTCTTCGATGGAGAACACGTCGATATTGTGCAGCACGTTGCTTACCACTTCCGATTTCGCCCGGTAGTTTTCCAGCAGCAGGTATTTCTTCTTTATCTTCTGTGCTTCTTCAAACTTCATTTCGGCTGCCAGTTCCTGCATTTGCTGGAAAAGCATCCGTTCTATCTCCTGGGTATTCCCTTTGAGTATTTCCTTGATTTCAGCGATGTTTTTCAGATACTCTTCCTGGCTTTGCTTCCCGATGCAAGGTCCTGCACAGTTCTTGATGTGGTATTCCAGGCAAACATTGAACTTTCCGGCACGTATGTTTTCCGGAGAGAGGTTCAGGTGGCATGTACGCAAAGGGTACAGATGCTTGATGAGGTCGAGTAATGCGTACATGGAAGGTATATGGCTGTAAGGGCCATAATAGGAGGAACCGTTACGGATTATCTTCCGGGTTCTGAATACGCGTGGAAAGTATTCGTTCTGCACGCAGATGCTGGGATACGTCTTGTCGTCTTTCAACAGTACGTTGTAGCGAGGCTTGTATTTCTTGATAAGATTGTTTTCCAGCAATAGCGCGTCTTCTTCCGTATTCACCACGATATATCGGATATCTGCAATCTTGCTGACCAGCACCCTCGTCTTTCCCGGTTCGTGCTCCCGGTTGAAGTAGGAAGACACTCTTCGCTTCAGATTCTTTGCCTTTCCTACATATATAATAGTCCCTTCGGTATTCAGATATTGGTAAATACCGGGACTTTCGGGAAGGTTGGATACAATCCCTTTGAGGTAGTCGTTAGTTCTGAGTTCTTCCATAATACCGACGTTTCACCACAGATTACACAGATTAGCGCAGATTTCTATTCGATAAAACTGTGTTTTGTGGTGGATAAATAATCTGTGTTAATCTGTGTAATCTGTGGTGAAATATGAAATGGCTAAAGCGACAGCACAGCCTCCACTTCCACATCATCTCCAAACACATCCTTGCCATGAAGCTCTTTCAGCTCGATGATGAAGTTTACATACACTTTCTTGGGGTTCATCTGTTTCACCAGTTTGCAGGCGGCTTCCATTGTTCCACCGGTTGCCAGCAAGTCGTCGTAGCAATACTACATCGTCTTCATTGATGGCATCCTTGTGCATCTGCACGGTGTCTTTGCCATATTCTTTATCATAGCTTTCTTCAATGGTTTCTGCAGGAAGCTTTCCCGGCTTGCGGATAGGTACGAAGCCTGCCCCCAGTCTGGTGGCGAGAATGGGGCCCATAATGAATCCTCTTGATTCTATACCCACTACTTTGGTGATGCCTTTGTCTTTATACATCTCGTATAGTGTGTCCGAGAGTTCCTGCAAGGCGGTAGGCTCCTTGAACAAGGTAGTTACATCGTAGAATAGAATTCCCGGAATGGGGAAGTCGGGTATTTCTCGGATGCTTTTGGTAAGAGTTTCTTTGCTCATAATCAGTTTATTTAATACGTTTATTGAATTCTTTGTTTCACGTGGAACTTTGCGCTCTATCGTCCGCAAAGTACCAGTAGCACGTTGATGTCGCTTGGAGATACTCCCGGAATCCGACTCGCTTGGGCTATTGTTTCCGGATCTATCTTCATCAGCTTCTGTCTAGCTTCGGTAGAAAGGGATTGAATGGAATTATAGTCAAACTTACCTTTTATCTTGATGCTTTCCAATCTTGCCAATTTATCCGCAATAATCCGTTCGCGTCCGATGTATCCCTCGTACTTGATGAGTATTTCTGCAGCTTCTACAATTTCTTCCTTTCTATCGGATATTTTATCCAGTTCTCGTTTAAAGGTACTGACGTGTTCGGCAATGTTCTCAATCGTTATCTGCGGACGGTTTATCAAATCTATCAATTTGCATCCCTGGCGCAGTGGAGTTGTGCCGAGCTGCTCCAATACCGGATTGATTAATGCCGGTTTCATCGAGTAATTCCGCGCGAAGTCTATAATCCGGTTCACGGCTTCACGTTTTTCTGTCAGCAGCTTGTACCGCTCTTCCTTGGCGAGTCCCAGCTTCCAGGCTTTTTCCGTGAGTCGCATGTCCGCATCATCCATACGGAGCAGGATGCGATATTCGGCACGGGAAGTAAACATACGGTAAGGCTCGTCCACGCCTTTTGTTACCAAGTCATCGATTAAAACGCCGATATATGCTTCATCCCTTGCAAGGGTGAACGGCTCTCCGCCGTGGCAATTGATGTGGGCGTTGATGCCAGCCATGATTCCTTGTCCGGCAGCTTCCTCGTAACCGGTTGTTCCGTTTACTTGTCCGGCAAAGAACAGATTCTTTATATTCTTCGTTTCCAGCGTATGTTTCAGTTGGGTGGGGTCAAAGAAGTCGTATTCGATGGCATAGCCCGGGCGGTAGATGACGAGGTCTCTGAACGCCGGTATCTTTTTCAATGCTGCAATCTGGATGTTCATGGGCAATGAAGAAGAGAATCCATTCAAGTAGAGCTCTTGGGTTGTTTCCCCTTCGGGCTCCAGGAAAAGCTGGTGCTGCGGTTTGTCGGGGAAAGTCACAATCTTGGTTTCTATACTGGGGCAATAACGTGGGCCGATACTTTGGATTTGTCCGTTGAAAAGGGGGGAATCCGGCAGCCCTTCCTGCAGGATGCGGTGTGCTTCTTCGTTGGTGAAGCAGGTCCAGCAAGGGAGCTGTTTCAAATGGCGTACATGAGTGTCCATGAACGAGAACTTGTGGAAGTCACATTCTCCGTCTTGGATTTCCATATCCTCATAATGCACGCTGCGTCCATCTATGCGTACGGGGGTTCCCGTCTTCATGCGTCCAAAGGTGATGCCATGCTTTGCGATGGATTCGGTTAATTGGTAGGATGCTGGTTCTGCCATACGTCCACCTGGAAGCATGGTACGTCCCACGTGCATCAGTCCATTGAGGAAAGTTCCTGCGGTGAGTACTACACATTTGGCATGGAACGTTACTCCCCATAGTGTTACTACTCCCGTAATCTCACCGTTTTCAACGAGGATTTCCTGCACGGTATCCTGCCAGATATGCAGGTTGGGGATATTTTCCAGTATCTCTCTCCATGCCCAGATGAATTTGTTGCGGTCGCACTGCGCGCGCGGACTCCACATAGCGGGACCTTTGGAACGGTTCAGTATACGGAACTGTATGGCTGTCTGGTCTGTCACCAATCCCATATATCCTCCCAAGGCGTCTATTTCGCGTACTATCTGTCCTTTGGCGATGCCTCCCACTGCCGGGTTACAACTCATCTGTCCGATTTTGTTCATATCCATTGTGATAAGACAAGTCTTCGAACCCAGGTTTGCAGCAGCGGCAGCGGCTTCGCATCCTGCGTGTCCGGCGCCGATTACAATAACGTCATACTTAAACTCCATTCGTTCAGTGTATTTTAAAACTGTGCAAAGTTACGAAAAAAGTTGTATGCCGGGACGTGTCATATCTTAAAATCCGGATATATCTTCTTTGGCATTGCTTATATTTCCGTATCCAGTATCATACTTATTGCTTGGAATGCTTAGGCTATAGACATATTGCTTGTGTTTAGCTTAAAATACAATCAAAATGAAGCTTTTTGAATACTATTGCTTTTCTTTTTGAAAAAGATACATACCTTTGCAGCGTTTGGATATTAAAAAGTGTTTTGATTGACTAATTTTAAGGAAGAGAAGCATGAGAAAGAAATTCTTCTTGTTAATCATTGTCTGCCTGGTTATGGGGGCCGGAGTGATGGCTCAGACGTCTACGGTCTCGGGAACAGTATTTGCCGAGGACAACAATGAGCCGATTATTGGGGCATCGGTATTGGTGAAGGGTACAACGCTGGGGGCCGTGACCGATATCGAAGGTAAATTTACAATCTTGAATGTGCCGGGCACGGCAAAGACAGTGATTGTCTCTTTTGTAGGTATGCAGAAAGTAGAAGCTGCCATAAAGCCTGCTATGAAGGTGGTGCTGAAATCGGATTCGGAACTGCTGGATGAAGTGATGGTGGTGGCTTACGGCACGGCCAAAAAGAGCAGCTATGCAGGTGCGGCTTCTTTAGTGAAAGCGGATGCGCTGAAAGACATTCCGACGACCAGCTTTGAAAACGCGTTGAACGGTAAAGTGGCGGGCTTGCAACTGACGAATAATTCCGGCCAGGCGGGTTCCGCACCGGCCATCCGCATCCGTGGCATAGGTTCTATGAATGCCGGGAATGAACCGTTGTATGTAGTGGACGGTGTTCCGGTCTCTTCGGGCAATACGGGGCAGATGAGCGGTGAGCTCTATTCTACCAACAACATCATGAATACGTTGAACCCGGAAGACATCGAATCTATTTCTGTATTGAAAGATGCGGCGGCCAGCTCGCTTTATGGGTCGCGTGCGGCAAACGGCGTCATTCTGATTACTACCAAAAAAGGACAGATTGGCAAGCCGGTGGTGACGCTGAAAGCCGAAGTGGGCTTCACGCCCTGCTGGGCAACGGACAACTATGAAACGGCCAGCGTACAGGAGAATGTGAATATGCTCTACACCGTATTTCACGATGCCCGTACAAGCGGTAAGGGCGAAACGGACGAAAGGCGGCAGCCTATGCCATAGGCCAGTTGAACAGCCGTTTCAACAAACATGGCTACCAATTTACCACAAATGGTACGGGAGCTTACGAGAACGTCAATATCCTTGAGTACGACAACTCCGGGCGTGGAGGCAAATACTACGATTGGGACAAGGCATATTTCCGTACCGCCATTTATCAGACCTACGATATGTCCGTCAGCGGTGCTACGCAGAATACCAACTATTACACTTCCCTTTCCTATACCCAGGACGAAGGACGTTTGAAGATGAACAGCTTCGACCGTGTTTCCGGTCGCCTGAACCTCACCCAGAAGGTGGGGAAATTCCTTGAACTGACCACCAATGCCAGCCTGGCGCGTACCAAGAAAAGCGGTTATAATGATACACGCAACACGGGCAGTAATTACTTCATGCAGACCCGTAACTTGCTGTGGGGACTCTACTGACCCACTGATTACAAGACCGGCGAGCTCTGGACCGAACGTTACGGTAGCTACGCCTACAATGGGCTTTATTATGACAAAGAGTGGGAGAACGGTTCTACCAGTACCAAAATCATGGCTGCGGAGACGCTCACCCTGCATCTGATGCCGGGCCTGGACCTTCGTTCTATCTACTCTTACGACAATACTACTGTAAAAGACCATATCTATTACAGTGCCAATCACTATAAAGGCTCGGCAGACAATGGGAATGTCAACGAATACCGTACTACATACGAGAAGATGGTTACCTCCACTACCGCCAATTATACCGGCACCTTCGACAAACACACAGTTGGCACCATGGTGGGTTTCGAAGCGGAGAAGAACAAGACAGACTATGTGCGTGCCACAGGAAGCAATCTTGCGGTCAGCACCATTCATACAGTTTCTACTGCCGGAACGCAGACTTCTGCCGGATATTCCTGGGGAAACTCGATGGTGTCCGTGCTCTCCAAGTTGGATTATAATTACGATGAACGCTACTTCATTTCCGGTTCTTACCGCCGCGACGGTTCTTCCCGGCTCAGCAAGCAGGAACGTTGGGGAAACTTCTGGTCAGTGGCAGGAGCGTGGAACATCATGCGCGAGGGTTTTATGAGCAAATATTCTTTCCTGAGCAACCTGCGTATACGTGCCTCTTATGGTATTAACGGTACGCTGCCTTCGGACAATTACGGCTATATGAGCTTGATGAGCTATACCAGTAAGTACATGGGTAACCCGGGCGGTACAATCACTACCGTCACCAATGACAAGCTATCTTGGGAGACGAGCTACAACACGAATGTGGGTATCGACTTCGGCTTCTTCGGCCAGCGTCTGCGCGGTACGGTGGAATACTTCAACCGTGATTCGAAGAACCTGCTCCAGGATTCCCATTTCGATGGTTACGGGATTTTCCTCTACGTTGCGGAACGTAGGATGCATCAATAACCATGGGGTAGAGGTGGAGTTGAGTGGTGACATCATTGATAGTAAAGGATGGTTATGGAGTGCCGGTGTCAACGCAACCTTTCTCCGTTCTGAGGTGAAAGAGTTGTATGGCGGTGCGGACATTATCTGGTACGACCCCACCAGTAGCGACAGCCGTGCGCAATATGTATACCGGGAAGGTCAGTCCACGCTGGCTTTCTATGGATACGAATGGGCAGGTGTGGACAAGACCAACGGCAAGAACGTCTACTATGTAAATGACCCCAAGAATGGCAAGGCCGGAGATTTTGAGTATAACGGGCGCGGAGCTACTTATGACTATAACAATGCCAACTACACCATCATCGGTAATGCCGTTCCCAAAGTGTATGGGGGCATCAATACCTCGGTCTCCTACAAAGGCATAGCCCTTTCGTTGGGCTTTACCTATAAGATAGGAGGAGACTTGTACGATGGAGCCTACATGGATGTGGCCGACGACGGTTATTATTGGGAGCGTATCCGTGCTAAAAGCTACTACAACAACCTTTGGACGCCAGACCATACGAACGGTACAGAGCCCCGTATCGAAGGTGTAGACCTCGATGACCCGCAACAATACAGCAGCCGCCACTTGTTCAATGCCAGTTATCTGCGCTTGAAGAATCTCTCATTGGCCTATACGCTGCCCAAAGCCATGACCCGCAAGGCTTTCATCGAGAATGCCCGCCTTTTTTTCACTGCCAGCAACCTTTGGACAATAGCCAAATACAAGGAGGCAGACCCCGAAGTGAGCGAATACGGCACACGTGGTTGGGAAACCCCTATCGGAAAAACGTTTGTCGTTGGCGTTGAATTGAAATTTTAATGAACTGGAGGAACTAACAATGAAAAAGATATATCATTTATTGGCACTTGTGATACTTGGTGCCTTTACATTCACTTCGTGTGACGATTTTCTGGATATGCAGCCCACCAACTCCGGAAATGCAGAAGGTGCTGTCGGTACGGTAGCCGATGCGCAGGTGGTTATCAACGGTGTGATGAGTGCGATGACCTCATCGTCCTATTACGGCAGAAACCTTTTTATGTACGGTGATGCCAAGGGCGGTGACCTCACGATTTTTGCTGCCGGACGCGGACTGGATGCATTCTATACGTTCAACCACACTTCCAACAGCAATACTTATTCCGGTTTCTGGAGCCGTGGATATTACTGCATTCTGCAGGTCAACACCTTGTTGAGCAACATTGAGAAGCTGGAAGAATCGGGCAGTATGGAAGACTTTTCCGAAGCCAAAGGGCAGGCGTTGACTCTGAGGGCGCTGTTCTATTTCGATTTGGTCCGTCTCTACGGGCTTCCTTACAATTACAACAAGACCTCTTATGGAGTTCCCAATGTAACCGAGCCGCTTACGGTGAACGCCCAGCCCACCCGTGCTACTGTGGAGGAGAACTATCGCCAGATTCTGCAGGACTTGTCGGACGGGGCGGCCCTGCTTGCCAAGAAGAAGACAAAGCAGAGCGGATATGCGGACTATTACACCAACATAGCCCTGCAAGCGCGTGTGAAACTCTATATGGAAGATTATGACGGTGCTTTGAACGCTGCCCGGGAGATTATAGAAAGCGGTGTGTACAAACTGTATGAGCCTGCCGATTGGACGGCTTCCTGGAGCAAGCAGTTTGGTTCCGAGTCCATCTTTGAGCTGGGCATCACCACTGAGGAATCAGACCTGGGAACTTCTTCTTTGGGCTTTTACCTGATGCGCTACGGACAGTTGAAGAATGCCATGGGCTGGTATCTTGCCAGCGATTATTTCCTGAACCGTCTGGGTGAAGACGAGACGGATGTGCGTTGGGGAATCATGGACAACGATGAATACTGGGTGGACAATGAGATTGAACGCAAGGGAGCCTGCTACAAGTATATGGGCAGTACCACCCTGGCAGGTGACGGCAAGGCAACCAATACAGCCGTCAATATCAAGATAATCCGTCTTTCCGAGATATATCTGATTGCCGCCGAAGCAGCCTTGCACTCCACGAAGCAGGAAGCAGGCGCAGATGCCGCCGCCGGTTACCTGAATGAAATCCGCAGGCGTTCTCCCGGACTGGCACCGGCCACTGCCGCTACCATTACCGATGATATGATTCTGGACGAGCGCAGCAAGGAGCTTTTTGGTGAAGGACAACGCTTCTTCGACATGATGCGTATGGGCAGAACCATCGAATTCAACGACGATTTTCAAGATATTCCGGTGAGTCACCGTGGAAAAACAATCGACCGTACTTTCGAGAAGATTGTGCTTCCTATTTCGCAAGATGAGATAAATGCCAATCCGGCATTGGAGAACCAGCAGAATCTGGGATATTAGTCGTTCCCTGCTGTCTATTGTTTGCTACTCCTTGTATATCAGGGAGGTATTTTGCCAACAAGTTGTCACTGCCTTGGCAAACTTTTGCCACGCCTATGGCAAAGTTTTGCCAATGCGGTGGCAAAGTCTTGCCAATGGGAAGGCAAAGCCTTGTCATTGGCGTGGCAAGAAAAGCGGAAAAAGGTGCCTTTGATGGATTTCTTTGATAAAATGAGACGATAATACCTTGATATTTCACAAAAATACTATTTATTGGCTCGAAATTTCTATTCTTTTTTTCTGAATCGGCTTATCTTTGCTTTCGTAGAAACCAATAAAAAGTTATAATACTATGAGAAGATTTTTCCTCATATCGTCATTCTTGACGTTGTTTGCAATCGGAAGCTCGGCGCAATGGAAGCCGGCAGGTGATAAAATCAAAACGGACTGGGCATCCCAGATTAATCCCGCGAATGTGTTGCCCGAATATCCTCGTCCCATCATGGAACGGAGTGACTGGAAGAACTTGAACGGACTGTGGAATTATGCCGTTATAAATAAAGGTGAGCATCTTCCGGCAGAGTTCGAAGGGCAGATACTTGTTCCTTTTGCCATCGAATCCTCCTTGTCCGGAGTTGGAAAAAGAATCAATGAAAACCAGGAACTGGTCTACCAGCGCAGTTTTGATATTCCTTCCGCCTGGAAGGGAAAACAAGTGCTGTTGCACTTTGGTGCTGTCGACTGGAAAACGGATGTATGGGTGAATGATGTGAAAGTAGGCAGCCATACGGGGGGATTTACTCCGTTCTCCTTCGATATTACTGCCGCCCTTTCTGGCAAAGGCAATAATCAGTTGGTCGTAAAAGTTTGGGACCCAACGGATAAAGGACCTCAACCCCGTGGAAAGCAGGTCAGCAATCCGGAAGGTATCTGGTACACTCCCGTAAGCGGTATCTGGCAGACGGTATGGATGGAGCCGGTTGCCGGAAAACATATCGAGAATCTCCGTATCACTCCCGATATTGACCGTAATCTGTTGACAGTGAAGGCTGAATTGAATAGTGCATGTCCTTCCGACTTTGTGGAAGTGAATGTGTATGACGGCAATCAACTGGTAGCCACCGGCAAAAGTATCAATGCAGAGCCGGTGGAGGTGTCCATGCCCCGGAATGCCAAGTTGTGGAGTCCAGATTCCCCCTTCCTCTATACGCTGAAAGTGACTCTGAAAAGTGGAGGCAAGGTAGTGGATAAGGTGGACAGCTATGCTGCCATGCGTAAGTACTCCACCCGTCGTGACGCGGATGGCATCGTACGCCTGGAACTGAATAACGAGGCTTTGTTCCAGTTTGGACCGCTGGACCAGGGTTGGTGGCCCGACGGACTGTATACAGCTCCCACAGACGAGGCTTTGCTGTATGATGTACAGAAGACGAAAGATTTCGGTTTCAATATGATTCGCAAGCATATCAAGGTGGAACCGGCACGTTGGTACACACATTGTGACCGTTTGGGTATCATCGTATGGCAGGATATGCCGAGCGGTGACCGTAATCCGGAATGGCAGAACCGCCGCTATTTCGACGGAACAGAACTGAAACGCTCTGCCGAATCCGAAGCCTATTATCACAAGGAATGGAAGGAAATAATGGATTGTCTCTACTCTTATCCGTGTATCGGTACATGGGTACCGTTCAACGAAGCTTGGGGGCAGTTCAAGACGGTAGAGATAGCCGAATGGACGAAACAGTATGACCCGACCCGTCTGGTGAATCCGGCAAGCGGCGGTAACCATTATACTTGCGGTGACATGCTCGACCTCCACAACTATCCCCAACCGGAAATGTATTTGTATGATGCACAGCGCGCCACGGTTTTGGGTGAGTATGGCGGCATCGGCCTTGTCTTGAAAGACCATATCTGGGAACCGAACCGCAACTGGGGATATGTTCAGTTCAACTCTTCCAAAGAAGTGACTGATGAGTACGTGAAATATGCCGATATGCTGTATCAGATGATAAAAAGAGGTTTCTCGGCAGCCGTCTATACACAGACCACGGATGTGGAGGTGGAAGTGAACGGTCTGATGACTTACGACCGCAAGGTGATAAAGCTGGATGAGAAACGCGTGAAAGAGATAAATACACGCATTTGCAATTCACTTAAAAAATAGGGGCATTTACAATTTACTATTTACAAAGTACAATTTGGCTGCGCTGTCATCTGCATAGTTAAATTGTACTTTGTAAATGGTAAATTGTACATTAAAAATGTTGTTATGAAACGATTGATTATAAAGCTTTTCCTTAGTCTGTGCCTATGGGCGGTATTGCCGGTCTGTGCGCAGGATGCTGTTCATTACTATTTCAGAACGATGGATATCCGGAACGGTCTTTCGCAGAACACCGTGTATCAGATTTTGCAGGATAGGAAAGGCTTTATGTGGTTCGGAACCAAGGACGGTCTGAACCGTTATGACGGATTGTCTTTCCGTATTTACAAGAAAGAGAACTCCGGTTTAGGCAAGAATTTCATAACTGCGCTCTACGAGGACTGCCGGGGAAATATCTGGATTGGTACCGATGGGGGAGTCTTTATTTACGACCCGGTACTGGATTCCTTTACCGCTTTCGATGAGGCCAGTGATAATGGCAGTATCATCAGGGATTTCGTCACCATGATTGGAAGTGACGAGGACGACAATATCTGGATATCGGTAGAAAACCAGGGGTTGTTCTGCTATAAACCGGATGAAGGGAGGCTGCTGAACCATCTGCACGATTCGGGACTGCCCAATGTAACCCGCTTTTGGCTGAATGGGAATACGTGTTGGCTGGCCTTGTATGCGGATAATCTTTACTATACGAAAGCTGACTTTGAAACTCCTCTGCAGCCTTTCAAGGACGCGGAAGGAAATGAGATTTTCAAGAATGATATTATCAACTGGCAGGTCAGCGGACCCCATAATTGTGTGTATATCGCTTCGTTGAACGGGCTGACCGAGATAAACCAGACTACAGGCAAGACGCGGAAACTGCTGAACACCTATGTGAGGGCTTTGCAGTTCAAATCTGACAACGAGCTGTGGGTGGGCGCAGAGTCCGGCTTGTATATTTACAATCTGACGAATGACAAGATTACCCATTTGACCGTTCCCGACCAGGATGATTCGTATGCATTGTCGGACAATGCCATTTATTCGCTCTGCTGCGACAAGGAGAACGGCATGTGGATAGGGTCTTATTTCGGTGGAGTGAACTATTGCCCTTATCAGTGGACTTATTTTGAGAAGTTCTATCCGAGAGACAATCTCAGGCATTTCGGCCGTCGTGTACGGGAAATCTGTGAAAGTAATGATGGCACCTTGTGGATAGGTACCGAAGACAAAGGCTTGTTCAATTACAATCCGGAAAACGGAAAGATAGAGCCTTTTGAGCATCCGGCCATTTATCAGAATGTCCACGGTCTTTGCCTGGACGGGGATGATTTGTGGGTAGGTACGTTCTCCGGTGGTCTGAATCGGGTGAATCTTCGGACCAGGCAGGTGAAACATTATGCCAAGGGTGAGAGTGAGAATTCCATGGTCGCCAATGACGCCTTTACCATTTGCAGGACCACTACGGGAGACGTGTGGATAGGCACCACGTCCGGTCTGTTGAAGTACAATCGCTCTACAGATGACTTTACCCGGATTCCTCAGCTGAAGAATATGTTTACTTATAACATTCTGGAGGACTTCAACGGAAATCTGTGGTTTGCTACTTTCTCCAATGGAGTGTTCTGCTACAATGTAAGAAGCCAGCAGTGGAGGAATTATCTGTCTAATGAGAATGATTCGACCTCTCTTCCCTACAATAAGGTAATCAGTATCTACGAAGACAGCAGGAAGCGTCTGTGGTTCATGACGCTGGGTGAGGGCTTTTGCCGCTACAATCCGGAAACGGACAATTTTACCCGTTATGACATGTCGAAAGGATTTCCGAGCAACACTATCTACAAGATGGTCGAGGACAAGCGGGGCAACTTGTGGATTACTTCCAATCATGGTCTGGTCTGCTTCAATCCCGATACGGAGAGCAAGCATGTCTATACCACGGCCAACGGGCTGCTGAGCAACCAGTTTAATTTCCAGTCCGGCTACATCGACAAGAAAGGACGCATCTATTTAGGAAGCATCAACGGATTCATAGCCTTTGACCCGGAAACCTTTGTGGAGAACACTTTCCTCCCTCCCGTGGTGATTACAGACTTCTTTCTGTTCAATAAACGGCTTTCGGTGGACAGTCCGGATTCTCCTTTGGAGAAGAGCATCACCTATGCGGATGAGATAGAGCTGGATGCCGACCAGAATTCTTTCTCTTTTCAGGTTGCAGCCCTGAGTTACCAGGCACCCGAAATGAATGGTCTTGAATGTAAGCTGGAAGGCTTTGACCGCGACTGGTATACGGTAGGGCGGAATTCCATCATCAACTATTCAAACCTTCCTTATGGAAGTTATACATTGCGTATAAAAGGTTCCAACAGCGATGGCAAGTGGAACGCGACGGAACGTGTGCTCGACATCCATATCCGTCCTCCTTTCTATCTCTCCACCTGGGCATATGCCGGTTATACGGTATTGGCGTTATGCTCACTGGCTGCTGTAATCATCTATTTCAGAAAACAGACCCGGCAGAAGCATCAGCAGGCTATGGACAAGTTTGAGCGGGAAAAGGAGCGGGAGTTGTATACTGCGAAGATAGACTTCTTCACGAATGTGGCGCATGAGATACGTACACCGCTTACACTGATAAAGAGTCCGCTCGAGAATGTATTGGCTTCCCGTTCTGTTTCGGATGACATCAGGGATGATTTGGAGACCATGGAACTGAACACCAACCGACTGCTTGATTTGGTGAACCAGTTGCTGGACTTCCGGAAGACGGAGACACAAGGCTTCCAATTGAATTTTGTGGAATGCGACGTGTCTGAGCTCTTGCAGAAGACGTATAAGCGCTTCAAGCCTCTGGCACGCGAAAAAGGGCTGGCATTGAGCATAGAGACTCCCGAAAGCTTGTATGCTTCGGTTGATAGGGAAGGGCTTACCAAGATTATCAGCAATCTGCTGACCAATGCGATAAAGTATTCGGAGACCTATATACGCATCAGGCTATATTCGGAAGGTGAAAGACTGCTGCTTTCTGTATGCAATGACGGCCTTGTCATTCCGGTAGAGATGCGCGAGGAGATTTTCAAGCCGTTCATCCAGTATAAAACCGGTACCTTGCGCTCTGTACCCGGCACCGGTATCGGGCTTGCACTTGCCCGTTCATTGGCCGAACTCCATGAGGGTACGTTGTGCATGGAAGATTCGATGGAGAACAACTGTTTCCTGCTGTCACTTCCGCTGAAGCACGAGCAGACGGTGGCTATGGAGCATAAAGAACCGGTAACGGGCGGGGAATCCTCTGAGGAAAGTGGTGCAGGTACTGCCTTGGAACAGCACCGGTATACTCTTTTGGTGGTGGAAGACAGTCTGGAAATGCAGGCATTTGTTGTGAAACAGCTCTCTTCGGAATATCGTGTGCTGACTGCCGTGAATGGGGTGGAAGCTTTGAAGGTGTTGAAGGAACATACTGTAAATCTTGTCATTTCAGACATTATGATGCCCGAGATGAATGGATTGGAGCTGTGCGAGCATCTGAAGTCCGAGCTTGACTATAGCCATATACCGATTATCCTGCTTACGGCGAAGACGACCCTTCAAGCCAAGATAGAGGGAATGAAGCTGGGGGCTGACGTATATATAGAAAAGCCTTTCTCTGTGGAATATCTGAAAGTGTGTGTAGCCAATCTGCTGAACAACCGTGAGAAGCTACGGGCTTCTTTCGTCAATTCTCCTTTTGTGCAGACGGGCAGTATGGCAATGACAAAGGCAGATGAATCTTTCCTTAAGACATTGAAGGAAGTGGTAGTTGCCAATATGCAGAATCCGGATTTCTGTCTGGATGATATGGCAAGCCTGCTGAACATGAGCCGTTCGAGCCTGAACCGGAAGATAAAGGGCATATTGGATATGACCCCGAATGACTACATCCGCCTGGAGCGGTTGAAGAAAGCGGCGCAGCTTTTAAAGGAAGGAGAGTGCAAAATCAATGAGGTTTGCTACATGACCGGCTTCAATACTCCTTCCTATTTTACCAAGTGCTTCCAAAAACAATTTGGTATTCTGCCCAAAGACTTCGTGAAATGATAGCATGGAATGCTTGCTAAATATAACAATCCAATCAAATGCCCCTGAGGTGTCTCTCAGGGGCATTTGATTGGATTTATAATTGCATAGATTGAAGCGATATTTGCATTAATTTTAGCTTTATGCGGATATATTTGCATCCGAAAGCCAACAATTTATAATACTATGACCCCTATGCCTATGACGTAACAAATCCTAATCAATGTTCTATGATTGGCAGAAGTGACTAATCACTTTCTGCGGTGTATTTAAAAAGCGGGCGTTAGTTTCCGCATAGTTTTAAAATCTAATTCTATAAAAAATGATCAAGAAAATCTTATTCTTATTCTTTGTTGTGTTTGCAGCTACCGCTTATTCACAAGATGTGACCATAACGGGAACGGTGACGGATGCAAATAGTGAGCCTTTGGTGGGCGTGAATGTATTGGTGAAGGGTACTACCACGGGTGCCATTACCGATATTGACGGTAATTTCTCAGTGAGTGGAAAAAAAGGAAGTACACTCGTTTTCTCTTATATCGGTATGCTTACGCAGGAAGTTGTCTATAAGGGAACTGCCTTGCGCGTGGTGATGAAAGATGATTCGAAAGCACTGGAAGAAGTGGTTGTCATCGGTTATCAGACCGTGAAGAAGTCCGACTTGACTGGAGCGGTTGCCGTTGTTGATACCAAGGAAATGAAGAAAAGCGCTGCAGGAACACTGGTCAGCCAGATGCAGGGTTTGGCAACCGGTATTAACGTACGCAGTAGCGGTAGGGCGGGCGAAGATGCCTCTATTGAAATTCGCGGTGTCGGTTCTTTGAGTAATAACTCTCCGTTGTGGGTAATTGATGGTATGATTACAGATCCGGGAGTTGACTTCAACCCTGCAGATGCAGAATCCATCCAGATTCTGAAGGACGCTTCTGCTGCTGCCATCTACGGTTCGCGTGCTGCCAATGGTGTGATTATCGTTACTACCAAGAAGGGTACGAAAGGTCCCATGAAGGTGAATGTAAGCGTAAAGGAAACATTGGAATGGAGCCCGAAATTTGATTTGATGAATGCGGCAGAATATATCAAGTATAATGATATTGCCTATAATGAAGCTATCAAAGATGGCATTGCTACTGTAAACAGCACTCAGAAACACTCACAGTATGATACCAACTGGCAGGATGAAGTGTTGAAGACCGCATTGGTGCAGGACTACAACGTATCACTCTCCGGTGGCGGTGACTCCGGTAGTTATTTTGTATCAGCCGGCTACTATAACAATGACGGCGTTTCTTATGGAAATACTTTCGACCGTTATAGCTTCCGTGTCAATACACAAGGTAAAAAGGGCTGGTTCTCTTTTGGTGAAAACTTGGCTTATTCACTCACAAACACAGACCCGAACCAGACCAATACCTACAATGACTTTTTGCGTATGATGCCTACTATTCCTATCTATGATGAGAATAATCCGGGTGGATATGGCTATGGTGATGCTGCCAAATACAATACTTTTGGTGTGAACCCGATTGCCCGTGAAGATTTGGAATACCGTCATTTCCGCCAGAATCGTTTGAATGGTTCTTTATGGTTGGAATTCAAGCCTTTCGAATTCCTTTCTTATAAATTCAATGGTGGTATTGACCTTTACTTTTATGAGAATTCATGGTTCCGTGGAGAAGGTAACTGGACTCAGAATCAGGAACACCGTGATCCGGAAAGCCAGAAGGCGCGTGACAATACCTACAACATGTTGATTGAGCACACGTTGAACTTCAATAAGGATTTTGGTAAGCATCATGTGGATGCCGTGGTCGGTACTACTTACCAGCACCATGAGTGGGAAGGTTTGTGGGCTTCCCGTCTGAACTTCCCGATGTTGGGTAACGGTGATTATCTGACTGTATTGAATGCCGGACAAAGCAACCAGCAGAATTCAAACAGTATCAGTGAGAATGCGATGATTTCTTATTTGGGACGTGCGAACTACATTTATGATGATAAATACTATCTGACTGCCACCTTCCGTCGTGACGGAACCTCCCGTCTGGCTAAGGAAAACCGTTGGGGTAATTTCCCGTCATTCTCCGGTGCCTGGAGAATTTCAAAAGAGGAATTCTTTGATGTGCCTTGGATTAATGATTTGAAGATTAGAGGTAACTGGGGCCGTCTTGGTAACTCTTCCATTGGCGATTGGGATTATATTGGAACTATCAATCAGAGTATTGTAACTGTATTCGGAGGTGCTATTGTTCCGGGTTCTACTCAGGTGAAACTTGTGAATGCAGGTCTTGTTTGGGAAACGAAAGAAACGGTGAATGTAGGTTTTGATGCCAGCTTCCTTAACCAGCGCTTGACTGTCAGCGCAGAGTATTACAACTCAAAGACCAGTGATGTATTGGCAGAGACTCCGATTGCCATTTCTACCGGTAACCAAGGAGGTTCTCCATGGAAAAATGCTGCCAGCTTGCGCAACAAGGGCTTCGAGTTTACACTTGGTTGGAAAGACCAGATTTCGGACTTTAAGTATAGCGCTTTGCTGAATGTGACTACTATGGATAACGAAGTATTGAGCTTGGGCCGTGATGGTACTAATAGGGATTATATTGATTCCGGTCAGGCAAGAACCAAACCGGGCAGATCTTTGGCTGAATTTTATTTGAGAAAGACAGACGGTATTTTCAAGACACAAGAACAGATTGATAATTATGTGACATCTACGGGTACCCCCATTATGATTGAGGGAAAGCGTCCTCAATTGGGAGATGTCAAGTATCTCGATTTGAATGATGATGGAGAGATTACTGATGCCGACCGTGGTTATTGTGGTAGCCCCTGGGCCAAGATGCAAATGTCATTGGTATTCAATGCAGAATGGAAGAACTTCGATTTCAGTATGATGTGGAATGGTCAGTTCGGCAATAAGATATACAACGTATCCCGCTGGCAAGGACGTCTGTTTGCAGACAACTCCAACTATATCCGTTTTAAAAAGGGTGAAGAACCTTACCAGGTAAATCCTAACTCCAATACCCCGCGTATCATTTACGGTGATTTCCGCAACTCCCGTGATGCCGACCGTTTCCTGGAGAATGGCTCTTACTTCCGTATGAAGAACATTTCCATTGGATATAACTTCAGACAAGATTGGTTGAAGAATTTGGGAGTCGAGAAGCTCCGTCTGTTTGCTACCGGCAGCAATTTGATTACCATCACCGGATATTCCGGCTTGGATCCTGACTTCAAGGGTGCGAATTCCGTTTGGAACAGTGGTACGGACAGCTTTGCATATCCCAATACCCGTTCGGTAATGTTTGGATTGGATTTGACCTTTTAACTTATAAATCAGCTTATAAATTATGAAAAAGATATATTATGGATTAATGCTTGCAGGTGCCTTGACGTTGTGCACCGGATGCAGTTCGAGTTTATTGGATATTGATAATCCCAATGAAGTGACCAATGATACTTATTGGAATAAGCCGGAAGATGCGACAGCCGGTGTGAATGCCTGCTACAGTTTTCTTTATAAGGAAGGTACTTGGATGCGTTGGCTCTCTTTCCGCTATGATTTGACTTCGGACGAAGGATGGAGTTCTTCTCCTTGGATTGAATTGGGCGACTGGACACGTTTCCTTTACAACAACTATAATTTTTATGAAGGCAACAACATACATTGGGAGCATTTCTATGTAGGTATTTTCCGTTGTAATCAGGTGTTGGCTCATGTTCCTTCTATTGAAATGGACGAGACGACGAAAAACCAGGTACTGGCACAAGCTTCTTTCTTGCGTGCATTGTGGTATTTTCAGGTAAATCTGTTGTGGGATAAAGGAACTATGCCGTTGGAGCCTAAAGATGCTTCCTATATACCGGAAGATGCTTCCGAGCAGGAAATATGGGACCAGGTAGAGAAAGATTTGACTTTTGCCATGCAGTATTTGCCGGAATCTTGGGATGCTGCCAATCTGGGACGTGCTACCAAAGGTGCTGCCAAGGCATTGTTGGGCAAGGCTTATATGCAACAACATAAGTATGACAAGGCAAAGGAACAGTTGCAATGGCTGATTGATAAAGAGGGCTCTTTGTACGGTCTTATTGCCAACCGTGAGGATAACTTCACCGACTTGGACGAGAACAACAAGGAAGGCATCTTTGAAATTCAGTTCGATGACCAGAACAAGGGTGGCACGGGTAATGACGCCAGTATGGCATTCGGTTTCCAGCGTACTCAGTTCTATGCTCCGAGTGGTATAG
>ENA-OPCF01000632-OPCF01000632.1-human-gut-metagenome-genome-assembly--contig:-NODE-632-length-20389-cov-3.266057_pt1 | contig 20389 bp, 9 predicted proteins | sample MGYA00241077_ERZ501470 | MGnify/ENA primary metagenome ERZ501470 (study PRJEB25962, sample SAMEA2042571) | human gut metagenome | biome: human gut; feature: human-associated habitat; material: faeces... | reverse complement strand
GCAGGGCAGTTGGTTGATGCCTTTATGATAAGTCAGACTCACATCGCAGTTCTTACATTTCGGCACCCAGCCGCAAGTACGGCATTCTATCATCGGTGCAAATCCGCGACGGTTCTGGAAAAGAATGACTTGTTCTTTCTGTTCCAGTGCTTCTTTCATATATTGTATCAGCAACGGCGAGAACTGTCCGACCATCCGCCTCTTGCGATGCAGCTCTTTGATATCCACCGGAATAATCTCCGGCAGCTGAATTTCTTTATATCGTTCTTTCAGTTGTACAAATCCATATTTTCCGTTCCTTGCGTTCTGCCATGTTTCTATGGAGGGGGTAGCAGTGCCGAGAAGCGTTTTTGCTCCATACATGGCAGCCAGTACGATAGCCGCATTCCGTGCATGATAGCGGGGAGCAGGGTCTTGTTGCTTATAGGTGTTCTCATGCTCTTCGTCTACAATCACCAGCCCCAGATCACGGAAAGGAAGAAATACGGAAGAACGGACTCCAAGGATGATATCATATCCTTTTTCTCCCAGTTGCTTCCGCCATATCTCTACCCGTTCGGCATCCGGAAACTTGGAATGATAAATCCCCAAACGAGAACCGAATACCCGTTGCAGGCGTTCTGTGATTTGAGTAGTCAATGCTATTTCAGGCAAGAGATACAATACTTGTTTCCCCTGACGAATCGTTTCTTCTATCAGATGAATGTATACTTCCGTCTTTCCACTGGATGTGACTCCATGAAGCAGGCAGACATTTTTCTCCTGAAAGGATTGCACAATCTCATCGTGCGCCCGCTGCTGAAACTCGTTCAAGGCATTCAACTCTACGACCTCCTTCACTTCCTGGTTCAGCCGGCCGACTTCATGGAAGTAAATCTCAAATATCTTTTTCTCCACCAAGCCATTCAGATACACCTCTAGATTTGTATAAGCAGCACTCAAATTATACTTCGCCCCGTCAGACGCATCATTAGGATTTAAGCCTTTTGCTATTTCCCATCCGTCCGGTATACCGTCCTTGTCTGTATCGACAAGAGAAGAGGTTTCAGTTATATATTCGTCCCACTTTTCTATAGTATCCTCCTGACTGTCTATCAAACCATATCCACCACCTTTAGATGCATTAGTACTATAAGTACCATTAGCAGTTTCACTTACAATACGCCTATCAATCTTATCTCGCTCCGGAATGATATACTTATTATCCTTCCAGCCACATGTCCATGCCCCTGCATACGCCAGCACAGTTTCGTAAGCGTCTGTAGCAGATTGCATAAAACTGTAATCAGAAAGGATATCAATGCGCATGTCCAACAATAAGTCAGAAGATGTTCTTTCGTCATTCTTTACTTTGAATGCAGTAGAAGAAGTATTATTGGCGTTGGCGCTGGCAATCTCCTTCTGCTGTTCGCCTGACAAGTCCACACATGTATTGTCCATTATATTGCCATTCACATAAAAGTAACCAAATACTCCGGCATCTTGGGCATTCTTTCCATCATCTATATAAGCGGTGAAAAAACGTGCATGAGTTTTATCCTTGGCGGAAGCAGGACCTAGTTTATAATAGTTGTTCATAATATTGTAATAACCTCCCTGAGCTCCATAAGCACCTTCATTAGTCCAATTATAAATTACATTATTACATAAGTCCACCTTTTCCACATCTGCCCGATTCGAATAACGACTTCCACAAAGACGCGGAGTCCGATTACTGTGATGAGCCAACAAATTATGATGGAATGTGGCAGGTGAACCACCCCATATTCCACCATAACCATGAGCCTCTTTTTCATGTATCGAATGCCACAAGCTTTCGCTGAGAATACACCACTGCATTGTAAAATTAGTATTCCCATAAAATGAGGCACATTCATCAGTGCTCCAACTCATGGAACAATGGTCAATAATAATATTCTGCTTTCCGGGATAATTATTCTGATAACCATTCATCGCATCATCCTCTATTCGTTTTTCATCTCCCATACGACAACGGAGGAAACGAATAATTACATTATTGGCATTCACCCGCAAAGTGTTGTCCTTCAAACAGATTCCCTTACCCGGAGCTGTTTGACCTGCAATAGTAATGTCATCGTTGGTGATAACTAGTTGTTTCTGCAATTCGATCACTCCTCCGACTGCAAAGACTATTGTACGTCTTCCCTTCTGCTGTATAGCATGACGTAAAGTACCCACCACCCCATCATCAGCTAATGAAGTCACTATATATACAGTACCTCCCGCACCTCCTGTTGTATACTTTCCGGCACCATAAGCTCCCGGAAAAGCAACAATGGTGGTACGGTCGGGGATAGGATATTCCGGTAGCCCCGATTCATCTGTCAACTGTTTTTCTGTTGCCTGTTCATCCGAACAGGCAACTACTCCCCCAAAAAGGAAAGCCGACAACATAATTCCCAATATATTTTCTTTATAAACCCAAATAACAAGTTGTCCTTTTATTAGTCTTTTCATGTTCCTGATAGTTTAAAGTGATTATCCTTTTTATTACGAACGAGTTCACCTCACAAAAGTATGGAAACAGAAATATACTCATGTGCAATATTTGTTTTTCACTTTGTATTTATTGTTGATTAATTATGGTTGAATTAAAAAAAAGACAAGTTTCAAATAACAATAAATACTATGCGAATAACAATTATTACACACGTAGCTACCTAAATATTCATACCTTTACGCCATTAAAACGAAAATCAGAATAAAGTTCCATATCAAAACAATAATCAACTAAAGAAAGAGCATGAATAAAAAACTACCGGCAGCACTGTGCATTTTACTCACTATACCTATAATGGTAAGTGCGACAACCTATATATCCATTGATATACAGGATAATAAAAGTGTCAATAATGAGAAGAAAGACTATCCGACCCCTGATCGAAACAAAATTATAGCTTTTCCCGGAGCAGATGGTGCCGGAAAGTATACAACAGGAGGTGCCGGAGGTACTGTATATATAGTGACTTCACTAGCCGATGACGGTTCCGAAGGAACTTTCCGTTGGGCTATCAACCAAAAAGGTACTCGCACAATCGTTTTTGCAGTAGACGGAATCATAGAGCTGCAAAAACCTCTGAGAGTCAACAATGGAGACCTAACCATTGCCGGACAAACAGCTCCAGGTGACGGTATCTGCCTAAAAAACTATACTTTCTCCATTCAAGCCGACAATGTAATTGTCCGTTTTATCCGCTCACGCATGGGAGTTGACATCAAACAAAAAGGAGACGACGCTATGAACGGCATCAAAAACCACCAAAATATTATCATTGACCACTGCTCCATGAGTTGGAGTACCGATGAATGCGCCACTTTTTATAATAATCGCAATTTCACTCTCCAATGGTGCATCATCAGCGAAAGCCTTGCCAACTCCATTCATGAAAAAGGAGCTCACGGCTATGGAGGCATTTGGGGAGGACAGACTGCAACTTTTCATCACAACTTATTGGCTCATCACACCAACCGTACTCCTCGTCTTTGCGGAAGCCGCTATACTGGTAAACCGGAAGAAGAAAAAGTTGATTTATTCAATAATGTAATCTATAATTATGGTAGTGACGGAGCTTATGCCGGCGAAGGAGGTTCCTACAATTTCATTAACAACTATTATAAACCGGGACCTTTCAGCGCTACAAAAGGTTCTTTTAAACGTTTGTTTACCGCATACGCCGACGATGGAACGAATAAGAATGAAGCCGGTGTCCACGGTATATTCTACTTTAATGGTAATTATATGGACCCTACTTGTTCTAAACTCACCGATAAACAAAAAGAAGCTCTTTACAAAGTGAACAGAGACAATGCCTACGGACTGGTAATCAAGAACGACTTTGCACCTGAAAAAAAGTTGTTGTCCTCTAAAGCTTTCAATATAGCCGAACGTACTTCCTTGCAATCTGCGAAAAAAGCATATAAAGACGTGCTCGAATATGCCGGTGCTTCGTATCGTCGTGACATAATAGACAAACGCATTGTAGAAGAAACCCGCAAAGGTAATTATACTTATGAAGGTTCCCACGGTAGCACCAACGGCATGATAGACCAGACATCGGATGTAGGAGGATGGCCAGAATATAAATCGGAAGTAACTTTAGTCGATACCGATGGTGACGGTATGCCGGATGAATGGGAAAAGAAAAATAATTTGGATCCGAACGACCCTGCCGATGGTACTAAGTATAGTTTAAGTCCGGAATACACAAATCTGGAAGTATATATGAACAATCTGGTCAATCATTTATTCCCCACAAAGAAATAGAATTTTGACACATAACACTTCCAAACAGACACAGGAAAAGCGGAAAGTATATAGCAATACTTCCGCTTTTTTGTTACTCAGAGGTGGAAAAACAATATTTCCCATGATAAAAACAATTATTGCACATAGATAGCGCTGTCGATGACTTATTTTTGCACAAACAAAGCCTTACAAGTAACCGAATGTTTATAATATTAACAATCTATATATTAAAAGAAAAATGATGTCTAAAAGAATGAAAAACATGCGAGTTTTACTGCTAATGATATTAGCAGTTTTTTCGCTAAGCGTATCAGCGCAGACTATTACCGCAACCGGTAATGTGAAAGATGCAACCGGAGATCCAATTATCGGTGCTTCCATCGTAGAAAAAGGAAATACCTCCAATGGTACGATTACCAATCTGGATGGTGATTTCTCTCTCAAAGTTCCTGCCAATGCCACTCTTATTGTTTCATACATCGGTATGAAGACACAAGAAATTGCAATCAAAGGAAAAAACAAAATCGACGTAACTTTGTCTGACGACACCAAAGCATTAGATGAAGTCGTTGTTATCGGCTATGGTACAGCCAAACGGAAAGATATCACAGGTTCCGTTGCTACGGTTAGTTCCGAAGTATTGAGCGCCGTTCCCGTAGCTTCGGCAACAGAAGCCTTGCAAGGTAAAATGGCGGGTGTACAAATCACCACTACCGAAGGTTCTCCTGACGCAGAAATGAAGATTCGCGTACGTGGTGGTGGTTCTATCACAGGTGACAATACTCCGCTGTTTATCGTAGACGGTTTCCCGGTAGAGTCTATCAGCGACATTCCCGCATCCGATATTGAGGATATGACTGTACTGAAAGATGCATCTTCTACAGCTATTTACGGTTCCCGCGGTGCAAACGGTGTAATTCTGGTAACGACTAAAAGCGGAAAGGAAGGAAAACTGAGTGTATCTTATAATACCTACTATTCCTGGAAAAAAATGGCAAAGACCTTGGAGACATTGAGCGCAACTGATTATGTAAAATGGCAAAGAGAATACGCCTTGTTGAGAGGTAATGAAAGCAAATTTACCAGTCTTTTCGGCAACTGGCAAGATGCAGACTTGTATGAAAACGCTCCAACCAATGACTGGCAAGACCAAGTATTCGGCCGTACAGGAAATACCTTCAATCATAGCTTGACAATTAGCGGTGGTTCGGATAAAACTAAATTCAACATGGGATATGCCCACATGAATGACAAAGCTATCATGCTGGGGTCTTCTTTCCGACGTGATAATTTAAGCTTAAAACTTAACCACAAGGTGAATGATAAAGTCAGCCTCGACTTCTCTATGCGTTATGCCAATACCACGGTAAACGGTGCAGGTGCCAATGAAAGCAAGAGTGAAGTATCTTCAGCCGACTCACGCATGAAGAACGTTATGATCTACCCGATGTTTAACTTTCCTGATTTGAGTGACAGTTATGACCCGGATTTTCAGTTGACAAACCCGATTACATCAGTATATGACACGGACCGCAAGCAGAACCGTCAGACTTTCAACATGAATGGAAGCTTTTCATGGGAAATCTTCAAGAACTTCAAGTTCAAAACAGAGTTCGGTCTGGACTGGTACTACAATACCGATAAGAAATATTATGGTCCAAGTACTTACAATGCACGTACCAACAGTTCCGATACAGAAGGTGTTCATCCGATGGCTTATTTTGCCGACACGCAGCGTAAGACTTTCCGCAATACCAATACAGTAAATTACAACTTCAAAGATATCATCAAGAATAAAGATCACAACCTGAATGTATTGGTTGGTGAAGAGACTATCAATAAAAAAAGTTCATTGAATGATGACCGTCTGAGCTTCTTTCCTGTCAGCTTTACTGCTTCTCAGGCTTGGGCCTTGTCTTCACAAGGTACCCCTTATAGTGTAGACAAATATACTAACGCAGACGACAACTTGCTTTCCTACTTCGGACGTGTCAATTACGATTTCCAAAGCAAATATTTGATTAGCGGTACATTCCGTGCCGATGGTTCTTCCAAATTCTCTAAAGGCAATCGTTGGGGGTATTTCCCTTCAGCTGCCGTAGCATGGCGTATTTCCTCAGAAAAGTTCATGGAGAAGACCCAGAATTGGCTTGATGATTTGAAAATACGTTTTTCTTATGGTACCGCAGGTAATAACAATATTCCCGCCGACCAGACTTCTCCCGTATGGTCTTCCGGTTCTACTACTTGGCTCAATCAATTCCCTTCTTATTGGACAAGCGGCATTGCCTCAGGTCAAAGTGGTTCCTACGCATCCAATCCGGACTTGAAATGGGAAACGACCGTTACCCGTAACGTTGGTTTGGATTATACCTTATTCGGTGGCAAGCTGACCGGTAGCATCGAATATTATAAGAATACGACTAAAGATTTACTAATCGCATTCCCTGTTTCCGGTTCCGGTTATGACTACCAGTACCGCAACCTCGGTAAGACTGAGAACAAAGGTTTTGAAATATCTCTTACCTGGAACATCATCAGCAAGAAAAACTATGAGCTGAGCTTCAATGGTAACGTAGGTTTCAATAAAAACAAAGTAAAGAACCTAGGTACATTATCACAATATCCGGCATCATCCGGTTGGGCCTCAACACAGATTCAGGATGATTTCATCGTGAAACCAGGCCATTCAGTAGGTGAGATCTACGGATATGTAACTGCCGGACGTTATGAAGTAAGTGACTTTGAAGACTATTATGCCAGCGGTGAAAAATGGGTATTGAAACAAGATGTAGCAAGCAATGCAGGTGTTATCGGTGCCAGTTATCTCCGTCCGGGTGCCTTAAAACTGAAGAATATAGACGACAGTGACAATGTCATTGATGAAAAAGACCGTACCGTTATCGGTAATACCAATCCTAAAGCCAGTGGTGGTTTCGCCCTTTCAGGTCGCGTATATGGTTTTGATTTGAGTGCAAACTTCACTTACAGCATCGGTAATGACGTTTATAATGCCAATAAGATTGAATATACTTCGTCCTATCAATACTATTACCGTAACATGATCGACATTATGGCCGAAGGCAAACGTTGGACAAACCTTGACGCCAACGGAAACTTGGTAAACGATCCCGCACAGTTGGCTGCATTAAACGCCAATACTACCATGTGGTCACCCTATACCAGTTATGTATTGACCGACTGGGCTGTTGAAGATGGCTCCTTCCTACGTCTGTCTACATTAACAGTAGGTTATACTCTACCGCAGTCCCTGACTAGAAAAGTGGGTATTAACAATTTGCGTTTCTACGCCACATGTTATAATGTATTTTGTCTGACCGGTTATTCAGGCTTCGACCCTGAAGTTTCCACCCGAAACAAAACAGCTCTTACTCCGGGAGTAGACTACTCTGCATACCCGAAGAGCCGCCAGTTTGTAATAGGTCTTAACTTAAACTTCTAAAACGAAAAAGAAATGAAAAATATAACGATTAAATCATTGACAGCTGTCGCCCTTCTTGGTAGTCTGTCTTCTTGCAGTGATTTCTTAGATCAAAGTTCTCCTTCATCTTTAGACGGTAAGAACATTTTCAGTACTTATGAATATGCACAAGGCACCATTGCCAATATCTATCAGGAATTTGGAGAGCAAAACTATCGTGCACGTGCCATTTGGTATGGATACAATACAGATATAGAATACTATAACAGTTCGGACAAGGCCGACGGAAAGGCAGACTTGGCAACATACAATGCCGGAGTCGGAAACGATCAAATGAACACCAGTACCGGGACCGACCTTTGGGCTAAGATATATGCCGCTATCGAACGTGCCAATCTGGCTATTGAAGGTCTTCGTGAATATGCAGACCTGACAAATGCCAATATGAAACAATTGTTGGGGGAAGCGCTCACGCTACGTGCCTTACATTATATTGACCTGATTAATATGTGGGGAGATGTTCCCGCACGCCTGACTTCATTGAACGCCGACAATATGTATTCAGGACGCGAAGACCGTGATGTCATCTACAAGCAGCTCATTATTGATTTGCAAGAGGCACAAGACCTTTGCGCGTGGCCTAATGAGATAGACGCCACAAAAACAGTGGAACGCGTGAACAAAGTCTTCGTAAAAGGTCTCCTGGCCCGCGTATGCCTGCAAGCATCCGGCTACGCTCAGCGTCTTGACGGAGAAAACCGTTTAAGTACGGATCCGGAACTATCCAAAGCACGTCTCTACCCTATCGCACTGCAAGCTTGTAAAGATGTAATGGAACAGGAAGGCACTTACGTGGCTTTGAAATCAAATTTTGAAGATATCTTCAACAACAACGGAATCTCAGGAGATGTTATCAATGCAGGCAGTGAATCATTGTTCGAGATAGGTTATAGCAATAACCCCGCACGCGGACGTATCATGTACACTTTCGGTATCAAGCATACCACTGCCGACAATATGACAACCATGCTTCAGGGAAGCCAGGTTGGTCCTACACCAACTTTCTTCTTTGACTATTCAGTAAAGGACTTGCGCCGTGATATAACTTGCTGCCCATTCCAATGGACAAAAGGTGTACAAACTCTTCAGTCTTTCAAAAGCTGGAGTTTCGGAAAGTTGCGTTATGAATGGACGAACCGTATGATTCCTACCGGAAACGATGACGGTATCAACAGACAATATATGCGTTATGCCGACATCGTACTGATGCGCGCCGAACTGGAAAACGAATTGAATGGTGCATCTGCTGCCGTTCCTTACCTGACTAAGATTCGCAACCGCGCTTTTGCGACCTCCGACCGTGCAACAGAAGTTACAGCTTATGTTGCAGAAGCAGCTCTCAGTAAAGAAAAGATGTTCCAGGCAATTGTTGACGAGAGAGCTTATGAGTTTGCCGGAGAACTGATCCGTAAAGCTGATCTTATCCGTTGGGGAATGTTGAAAAGTAAAATGGACGAGACAAAAAACAAGATGAAAGCTATTGTGAGTTTGACCGATTATGATTCTAAACATCCTTACAGCCAGCTATCAGGCCATGCATATTATAAAATGAGCGCATATACCTGGACTCGTAATGGTATAGAGACTACCGAAAAGGATGCAAAACTGAACCTTTACGGTCTGAACTATGGTGAAATGGATATTAATCCGGAAGGCTATACCGAATTTTCAGACAGTAAGGGCGAAGCATCCACTTGGATCAAAGATAATGCCCTGGAAGATGTTATTGACTATCTCTATGTTCGCGACCCGGACAAATATCAATACTGGCCTATCTTTAACGTCAACTTGAATGATAATCCTAATCTTTCTAATTACGAGTGGTATTAACTAACTAAATGATTAAACAACAATGAAAAAATATATACTATCAATTTGTACATTAGCTGCCGTTTGCCTGGGTAGTGTTGCAGTGACATCATGTAGTGAACCAGATGATATCAATGATTTAGTTCTTAATCGTGTCTTGTCGCCAACCGGCATCACTGCACGTATTTCACAGGAAGTAAACATCATTGTCAGTTGGAATGAAATGTCAGGAGCTACCTCTTACGAACTTGAAGTTTATGCGGACAGTCCCGATTATGACCAACGTACACCGGATGCCTCATATACCACAACTTTAACCGAAAAGACTTTAACCAATCTTATCGGAGAGACTGATTATTACATCCGCGTAAGAGCCATTGATGAAAACAATTCTTCCCGCACATCCAAATGGGTTGACATCAAGCGTACAACCAACCCCGAACAGAACATGAAAAAGGTAAAAGCCGGCGACATTCAGAGCACTTCTGTAAAAGTAACATGGACACCGGGTATTGAGGTCGATGCTGTCATCTGTGCTCCTACTACCGCAAACTCCAGTGCCAATACTGTGACGTATACGCTGAATTCAACCGACATATCTTCCGGCTCCGCCACTATCACAGGTCTTACACCGGAAACCAATTACAGAGCTACATTGAAGTTAGGTGAAAAGACTCGTGGTTATTCTACTTTCACCACTAATCTGGATTTGAGTGATGCTATCGAACTTACTCCTGCTGACGATTGGATTTCTGCTATTCAAGATGCAACACCAGGCAGTAAATTTGCTCTTGCACCCGGTGAATATGTGCTGACAGCAGCCAAATTACAAATTAATAATAATGTAGTCATTGCTGCTAAGAATTCTGCCGAGCCACCGGTAATCAACACTTGTATCCATATCTATAACGGCGCTTCACTCTATCTCTATCAGGTTGTGTTAGATGGAACGAATACTGATGGCAGTCAGGCTATTGAATACAAAAAGGAAGGAGGATTCGGTGACCTTACCATTAACGGGTGTGAAATAAGAAACTATATTAAAGGACTTATTTACATCAATGTTGCAGCAGTACCAAATACTATCAAGATAGAAAACTCCCTCATTCATGATATCGTGTGTGACGGTGGTGACTTTATTGATAGCCGTAAAGGTGGTTGGAACAATCTCACCATTTCAAGTTCCACAATCTATAACTCCGCCTCCAAGCGGGACGTACTACGTGCCGATGACGTATCAAACAGCGTAACTGCAAACATGGTAACTTCGATTGATAAATGTACATTCTATAATATAGGTAACGGTGAAGCCAACTATCGCTTCTTCTATCTTCGATTCAAAGGTAACACCAACACGTTTACCAACAACGTAATTGCCAACTTCAACAACAAACGCGGCTTTGCCAACTCAAGTGCCGTAGGAAAGCCAACCTACTCGAACAATTATTACTACAACTGTAAGAACTTGATCTCATTGGCTGAAGGCAATACGGACACAACAGTAACGTGCTTCGACACAGAAGGAAATGTTCTTGAGAACAATCCGTTCGCCAACCCGGATAAGGCTGATTTCACTATCACTGATGAACTTTATCAGAGTTATGGTTTTGGTGACCCGCGCTGGCTGCCATAAATCACGAACAACATAGATACTAAAAAGAGAGGTCACTTCATCGGAATGAAGTGACCTCTCTTTTTAGTATCTTCACATGAAGGAAGAACTCTGTGCCTAAACTCGTATTATCTCCCCACTTTCTCTTTATACTCCGTCGGCGTCATCCCCACCTGCGCCTTGAAACATTTGCTGAAATAACGCGGGTCATTGATCCCGACCATATATGAAATCTGCGTCATATTAAACTCTCCGGTTTCAATCAATTGTGTAGCACGTTTAATACGGATTTCTTTGATAAACTCGATAGGCGCTAATCCGGTAAGCGTTTTCAGTTTCTTGAAGAATACCGAACGACTGACAGCCAGTTCGCGTACCAAATCATCCACCACCAACTCGCCATTATCCATGTTCTGCTCCATTAGTTCCACCAATTTATCCATAAACTTACGATCGTTGGGAGACATATCGGGAACAGTAGGTTGTGCTTCCTGCTCCGGTTCAGTCCTGTTTTCTTCTCTTGATTCCCCCTCTGCCGATACAGGCAGATCTTCAGGAACAGCAGCCATGTTGATATGCATCAGGCTATCGCGATAGAAACTTTGCAGTTTCTTGCGCTGTATCAACAAGTTTTCTACACGGGCTTGCAGATAGGTGGCACTGAAAGGTTTCGTGATATAGTCATCTGCACCGTACTCCAGTCCTTCTAATTTGCTTTCGATAGTAGTCTTGGCAGTAAGCAGAATAATAGGTATATGGCTGGTCATCATATCCGCACGCAGTTCACGTGTCATTTCGATGCCATCCTTTTCAGGCATCATCACATCACTGATAATAATATCCGGCAAATACTTCAACGCTTTACTCCAGCCTTCCATTCCGTCGGCCGCCTCCACCACCCTGTATACCGGAGTAAAGATGCTGCGCAGAAACTCACGCAACTCCTGATTATCTTCGACTAACAACATTAACTCTTTAGAAGTATCTTCCGCTAACGGTTCTTCCTCCGAAGACGATTTCTCAAACTCCGGACCAGCTGCCGTTACAAGAGTTTCAGATTGAAGCGATGCATTGGCAATGTCCACCACCTGCCCCATTCTTACCGGAGCTTCCGCATCGTCAAGGATAAATTCGACTTCTTCGTCATAATGTTCTTTCCCTTTCAGGAAGTCAACCTTGAAACAACTCCCTTCTCCCAAACGGCTGTCAACGGAAATTGTAGCCTTATGCATCTCCACAAGTTCCTTTACCAACGAAAGCCCGATGCCCGTACTAGCCTGATTGAAAAGATTCTTATCCACCAGATTCTCGAAGCGGACAAACAACGACTTCTTCTTGTTTTCCGCAATACCGATTCCCTGGTCCTGTACACCGATCGAAACGGTATTCTCATCTTCACGAATAAAAATCGTAATCATCTTGCCGTTCGGCGTATATTTGAAAGCATTGGAAAGCAGGTTAAACACAATCTTTTCCAACTTATCCACATCCACCCAAAGAAACAAATGCTGTTTCTCCGTCTCAAACAGGAAATCAATCCGATGTTCCTCGGCTACGGCTTCGAAATTATCCATGACCTTACGGACAAAGGACACGACATCCACACGTTGCACCTGCATCTTCATCTTCTTGTTCTGAATCTTGCGGAAGTCCAGAATCTGATTGACAAGACGAAGCATACGGTTAGTATTCCTCTCTACCACCACCAACTGTTCACGGACGTCCTCCGGTAACTTATCATTCTTCAAGACTTGTTCAACGGGACCCGCAATCAGCGTCAGCGGCGTACGAAGTTCATGGGAAATATTAGTGAAGAAACGCAGCTTTATATCCGAAATCTGCTGTTCTATGGATACCTCATGCTTCAACCGATAAATAGTAAACAGGATATAAACTGCCACAAGAATGATAACTAGAATCAACAGCACATAGAGTACGTATGCCACCGGAGTTTCCCAAAACGAGGGAAGAATGACAATATCCAGCACACGTTCATTCTCTACCCACACACCATCACTGTTTGTAGAACGGACACGAAGCACATACTCCCCTTTCGGAAGATTCGTATAAGTCACACTACGTTGCTTGTCGGCAAAGGTCCATTGTTTTTCAAATCCGTCCAAAATGTAGGCATACTGCACATTCTGCGGATTGGTATAATCGAGCGCTGCAAACTGTACAGAGAAGATATTCTCATCGTGCGAAAGCACCAGCTGCTCCGTATCATCAATATCTGCCTGCAACAACGATTGTTCCCCGGGCACAACATCCTCATTGGCTACTGTTAATTTAGAAAACACGATCGGAGGCACATAACTACTCTTACGGATAGAATCCGGGTTGAAGATAAAAACCCCTCCACTGGCACCGAACAGCATATTGCCTTTCGCGGTCAATGTGGAAGCCGCCTCACTAAAACGTACTGGGAAAGTTATACTACGCTCATCATAACTTTCAAACCGTTCTTCGGAGGGGATGAATTTACAGATTCCATTCTCCGTACTAATCCATAAGTTCTGTTTATCGTCCTCGCGAATGGAAAGCAGTACATCCGAAGGAAGCCCGTCCTGCACCGAGTAAGACTTAAACGCCCCATGTCCGTCTTCACTGATAGAGATCAGTTTGTTGAGTCCGCCACCAAAGGTAGCCAGATAAAGTTCCTTATCCGTAGTGGGGATAATCCAGTGCACATCATTGTTACTCAAACTTTGTGTATCGTTCGGCATACGGGAGAAGTGATAGAACTGTACATCTTCCGGTTTCTCGAAATTCTCGTCAAAGGCTACGGCACCCGTCGTCGTTCCCACCCACAAACGGCCGTTATTGTCGGAAGTGATAAAACGAGCCTTGTAGCAGGGATCAATAGGATAACCTTTCAAATGGTTACGGTGATTGATAAACAAAACCTTTCCGTCCTCATTCTCCGTGAGATAATTGATACCACCGGCAAAGGTAGCCGCCCAGATTCTCCCGTTATGATCTTCGTACACACAATACACATTGTTATCGCTCAAGCTATACATATCATCCTCTTGGTGAAGATAACGGGTCAGCTTGTACGACATTCCCGAAGGAGAGGTTGCCTCGGCACGGATCAGCCCGTCACCTTTTGTCGCAATCCAAATCACTCCTTTCGAATCCTGAATGATAAAATAGGCTGTTCCCTTCACGGGAGTGCCGACAGTGGAAATTATGCCGTTTTCCGTCAGATATCCCTTATAAGTTCGATCGGCGTCATATATACGAAGTATACCGTCCTTCACACCGACCCAGAGATTCCCCTGTTTGTCTTCACAGAGGGCACGTATCTCATTATGCAGTGATTCATATTCCTGCGGTACGGGAGTCATCATCGAAAAAGGAACATTACGGTAAGTCACCTTTTCCAATCCCTTGGAATGGGTACACATCCACAAATTCCCTTGTTTGTCGGAGAAAGCCGAGTGAATCTTATTGGAGAAACGCCAGTCACGGCTGCCCAGTCCGTTATAAAAAGGAACCAGCCGCTTCTTCTGAGGATCAAAATATGAGAAACCACCTCCATACGGGTGTACCCACAGATAGCCGTTCACATCCTCATGGATATGAAAAGCAGGACGCGAACGTTCAGGATTACTATATTCAATAAGAATCTGCTCACGCGTCACTACTCCGGTAAACGGATTGAAATGAGCTACCACACCCGGTTCTTCCTGTTCGAACCAGACTTCCGAAGAACGGTCTACATAAGCCGATAGAATGGGTTTGGCAGGTAACTCCTTGCAAGTCAGAAATGAATAGTGTACCGATGCTTTCGTTTTCAGATTACAGGTAAAGAAACCGTCCGAATCCGTAGTGATGACCGACATATCCGGTGCAACCGTATGAATGGAGGTGATCCGCCCTTTGGTCGGAAGTTCGAGCAATACAAATTCTCCGCTTCCTTTCTGATATACCCAGACACGTCCGTGGTCCGAAGCAAAGCAAATATCCTCATCACGTTCCTGCACGGCATAGAAAGCCTGGTTCATTCCGCTAAGCTTTCCTTTGGTTTCCGTAAAATAAGAAACAGGTTCTTTGTCTCCTGGACGAATCATGCCCAACCCGTTGTCTGTCAGCAGCCAGTCATTACCGGCTTTGTCCTGATGTACTTTAAACACGTGTAAAGAGGGAAACAATTCCGTCTTATTGGAATAAATATCCCATGTCAGCCGATGATTCTCGTCGGGATGAGTCAGAATGCGAATCGCACCGTCGTTTTCAGTCAGCAGCCAGACAGTTCCGTTCGGCATTACTTCAATGGTATGTACATTGAATGCACTCCCCTCCTCACCGGCTGCGGGCACTTGCTCGAAAGTTTCCGTTTTCGGATCAAAGCGATGAACGCGGTTGTCATAGGTCAACAGCCAGAGAAAACCGTAACGGTCTTCATACATACGGTCCGCCCGATTATTGGTCAGACTGATGTAATTTCCCTGTCGTGCCTTGTAAGTTTTGAAAGTGTACCCATTAAAACGGTTAATACCATCCCAGGTGGCAAACCAAAGATTGTCTTTATGGTCCTGAAGAATGCTCATGACTGTATTTTGCGACAGTCCGTCCTCAGTAGAGTAATGGGTGAAAAAGCAATGCTGCTGTGTATGTGCCGTGAACACAATAGCTAGCAGGAGAATCACTGAAAGTAAAGTTTTCTTCATCATATCACTTGGTTCTGTGGCGTAAAGATAGAAAAATAACAGGATTTTAATACTATCTTTACCAGCTATTTAGCAGAATCAGGTTATTCAATAAAACAAGTTTTCAGTTTCAGGCATAAGAGTTCAACGTTTTACATCTAACAGATGATTTCCGTTTTTTACCGGATTCCACCCGTCATCACCGGCCAGCACTGTTTCTATCTCATATCCTTTAAGAGTTTTCAACTGATGGGAGAAAGCGGCACGTGCCTTCGGATTGGCACCTTCGCCACGACTGTCATACTCTGCATAAAAAGCAGTTTTCTCGTTTTCCTTCTTCCCCCAGTTGTTCCAGCCTTCGGGAAGGACGTGCTGTCCCAGTTCGCAACGGACAAATACGGCTTGGGCATACGGACGCCAGGGACGGGAGAGATATACTTTCTTCGCTTCAGGTGATGCGGTGAGCTTACAATCATAGAAGACGTAGCCATACTTTTTCCCTTGGTCGGTAGAAGGTGCGGTCACATAGCCGTCCCGTTTGCTGTGAATGTGGCAACGGTTAAAGACAGCCGTAGACCAACCGAAAATGAAATCAACTGTTCCTTCGATGTAACAGTCCTCATAATATTGACGACTTTGCTTGCCGTAAGTATAGAGGGTATCCTGAAAACCTAAAAAGCGGCAGTTCTTGAAGAAGGCACGGTCGGCGGAGACAAAGCAGGCAACTGCCTGCCCGACGGGACCGGCGGAGTTCTCAAAAGTGATATTCTCTGCATAAAAGTCCGGTGCATAAATGTAGCAGCTCGATGAACCGGAAGTTCCCATGTTCTCGCCAAATACATTTTTCTTGTTGGCGAAGTCGTCATTGGTCAACGTCGCGCCTTCTTCTCCGATCAAGGCGACATTAATCTTGCTTTCGGGGATGATAATCTTTTCTTTATAAGTACCTTTACGTATCAGAATCGTGGTGCGGATGTTCTTACGGAAATCGGGAACCGCATTAATCGCTTCCTGAACGGTGAAGAAATCACCGCTTCCGTCTTGTGCCACCACGTAATCATAGTGGCGGATATATGGTGCCAGTTCCGGAACTGCTTTGCCGATTGCCTCTACTGCCAACTCGGCAATCACACGTGCACCATATACATTCAGATGAGTATTGTCTTCGCGGCCTTTCGGGAAGGCGGGAACCTGATCCGGTTCGACGAACATGAACAGTTTCTTTGACTCTACCGGGCCGAGTCCTTCCACCAAGTCGTGTGTTATCTTATTCATATCAATAAATGCAACTCCGAGTTCTTTCGCCACATTACGCGGAGAATCCAGATAAGCTCCGTGAGTATCGAATAAAACGGTTCCTTCTTTGGGCGGTTCACTTTCCCCCGGTGTCCGGCGGACATCTTTTAAAATGGAAGTGTCCTTAGGCTGAACAAAGTTACGGCGGACAATGGAATTGAACAATACGGGGATTCCCCCTTTGGCTCGAGTCTCGTTCACGTAGCGACGGAGATGATCATCGAAGGTGGTTCCGGGATCGGTATGGCGGGTGGGATCAGCTTTTTCATCATTGTGCCCGAACTGGATAAAGACATAATCTCCCTTTTTCACCTTAGAAATGACTTTTTCCCAGCGGCCTTCACTGATAAAACTTCTGGAACTTCGACCATTGGCAGCATGATTATCTATCCTGATATCCTCGGAGAAGAATCCGGGAAGTACCATTCCCCAGCCACGTTCGGGATTTCCTCCGTCCAGTTTCTTATTGGCCATAGTAGAATCTCCTATCATAAAGACAGTTACGACCGGTTTATCCGCACGAAATGCGGAACAGAGGATAAAGGCTGCTACCAGTAATCCTATCATTTTAGCCCCTAGTGTTTTCATATTCTTCACGCTCTTTTAGTTCTTCTTCGTTTTATCTGCCACCTGCAACATTTTGTCTTGCACCTGAACAAGTTCAGTTTCAAGGCTCTGAAACTTTAGTTTCAAGCGTTAGAAACTCTAGTTTCCACACGCAGAAACTCCAGTTCCCACATAGAGAAACTACAGTTTCCCCGCCTCGGAACCTGGATTTCGAGCTTAGGAAACAAAAGCTTCAAGCTCCCCAACCGATCGGACATCTTATCTGTTCCTATTTATAAGGATACCAATTGCTATCTTCTTTAAAGATATTCTCCGGTGTATACTTCAATACTTCTTTCTTTGTAAGCTGTTCGGCCCATGCCACACGTCCTTCAGTCTTTGCGCCTTCGCCCGTATTGCCAAATTCGGCATAACGGGCTGTTTTTTCATTCTCCGGATTCTTCCAGTTGTGCCAACCTTCGGGACGGATATGGTTTCCAAACTCACAGTTAATAAAAGCTGTCGCTGCATACGGACGCCACGGACGGCCCAGATAGACCTTTTTCACTCCCGGAGCAGCAGTCAGCTTACAATTCTTGAAGACATAGCCAAATTCTATATTTTGAGGAGTAGAAGCGGCAGTGATATACGAATCACGTTTGCTATGCAGCTCACAGTATTCGAAAAGTGCAGTGGAAGGTCCGAAGATAAAATCGGTAGTACCTTCGATGTAGCAGTTGGTAAATAAGAGCCGTGCCCCTTCCGAACCGGTATAGATAGTGTCCTGATTTCCCAGAAAACGGCAGTTTATGAACATCAGCCGGTCACCCTCGGTATGAAGTGCCACGGCCTGTCCCAAAGAAGCCGCATTATTTTCAATCGTTAAGTCCTTGAAAGTAATATCGTTGCCCGATACCTTGACGGTGTACGTGCGGAATGTTCCCATTTTGTTAATATTGGCATGGTCGTCGTAGGTGATAATCGTATTTTCGGCGCTTTCGCCTACCAACTGAACGTTCTTGACCCAAGAGGGAATTACCAGCTTCTCTTTATACGTGCCGTTCTTGATATAAATTGTCACCGTGTAATCCATAAAAGCGCGGACCGCTTCCACTGCTTCCTGAATATTGCGGTAATCTCCTGTCCCGTCGCGTGTGACGACCAACGTATCTTTGCGCTGCTGTTGTTGCGAATAAACTGCCGTTTCTCCTACACCAAGAAAGAGAATTAGCAATATCCCTTTAAAAATAGTCCCTTTCATCGGCATAAATTACTTTTGTAAACGTTCATATTCCAAGCTAGCCATGATAAATGGCCCCACAACTTTGGGGTCGTTATTACGGATTGTTTCATTAATATAATAGTCGTAATCACCGGAACGATATACTTTTCCTCCCAACCCGGCTACTGCACAAGCCTTGGTTATGGTTACCAGGCCGTTCCTATCCACTTCGATAAAATTATCAAGGAAACCTTTATAGCCCTTCAACGCTACATCCAGATAAGATTTATCAATATATCCCTTGCGGACAGCCTTAAACAAGGAGTAGATAAACATGGCGGAACAGGACGATTCGACATAGTTTCCTTGATCTCCGCTTCTATCCATGACCTGATACCAGCCTCCGGTTTTCGGGTCTTGCAGTTTCTTTACCTGCACAGCAATATTATTCAGAATAGCAAGCAGCGAATCCCTCCCTGCTTCGTGCTTCGGAATAAAATCCAGCGCATCTACCAACGCCATGGCATACCACCCCATAGCACGTCCCCAGCAGTGCTTCGACTGCCCCGTGACCGGATCCGCCCAACGTTCGGTGCGACTGACATCACACGCATGACGGTAAAGTCCGTTTTTCGGGTCGTAAGTATGGCGGGCGCAAGTGACAAACTGGTTAATTATATCCGCATAGTCTTTCGGAAGGTTGTTGCGGAATGCATATTCTGCATAAAAAGGAGCTCCCATGTAAAGTCCGTCCAGCCACATCTGATGCGGATAAATTTTCTTGTGCCAGAAACCGCCATCATCATTACGGGGCTGTCCTCCAAACTGGCTGTAAAGCAGATCGAGCGCTTTCTTGTATTTCGGATCTTTGGTTTGCTCATAAATACGGAAAAGAATTTTCCCGGAATTGATGCGATCCAGACTGTAATCGGTTAATTTATAGGCGGTAATCGTTCCGTCGGCGTGCACCATTGTATCTGCGTATGCAATGGCGTAGTCGCGGATTTTCTTGTCACCATACGTATCATAGACATCAAGCATGGCTCCCAATTCAAGACCGTGACAATAATCCCACTTTAGCTTAGGCTGAAAGTCGAGTTGCCAAGATTCCGGCCAACGGATCATTTCTGATTGAGTCATTCGTACAGACCAGGGGAGTTTCTTATCTACCTGCTGCGCCGACATCGGGGGAATGATTGCAGCCAGTGTAAGCAATATAAAAAGAACAGATGCAAGGGTTCGTCTCATGGTTTGTTATTTTAAGGATTCAACATACTCGTTTTTCACGCTACGAAAGTAGTGTATTTCTTCCAAACCGGATAGGAATTTTTAATCAACTAGGTGCATTTTTTGTTTTTCGTGTACGGAAACGACTATTTTTGTGCACGCAAACGTCAAAAATGTCCATTTTTGATGCAATATCTGATAAATTAAGAGTTTCGTTTTGGAAGAAAGCAAAAAAGGTCTTACTTTTGGCACG
>ENA-OPCF01000600-OPCF01000600.1-human-gut-metagenome-genome-assembly--contig:-NODE-600-length-21271-cov-2.889376_pt1 | contig 21271 bp, 16 predicted proteins | sample MGYA00241077_ERZ501470 | MGnify/ENA primary metagenome ERZ501470 (study PRJEB25962, sample SAMEA2042571) | human gut metagenome | biome: human gut; feature: human-associated habitat; material: faeces... | reverse complement strand
ACCCTTTTAAGGGTGGTTGCAGTCTTTTTTTATTGCGCGTTTTTTTACAGCGCCTTTTTGTGGCGTTTAATGAACAAAACAGTTTGTGATTGAAACGAACGAGAGTGGCGGGACGTCGAGGGCGCCGTCCCCTACACAAAAAAATTGCGCCGCTCCCCTACATAAATGTATTGATAAAAAACGATAATAATATAAATTTTTGTAGGGGCGAACAGCGTTCGCCCGTTTACCGCAAGATTGCCCACCGCTCGCAAGATATCAATTCGCCCCACAAAAATTGCGCATAATTTGCGCACACAAAAAAAGGACGGAATCGCTTCCGTCCTTGATTTTTTAGCTATTTACTGTTTCCATGATAGCGTCGATTATTTCAGGGAAATACCAGCCACCCTCGGATCTGTTGAGAAGTCCGAAGTTCTCACCGTTTCCTATTCTTGTGCCGTTATCCCACCAACAGCATGGTACGCCGTACTGCTTTGCGGTGCTGAGATAATCCTTTACACACTGAACTCTCGCTTCTGTATTAACCTTATTTACAGAGCCGAACTCACCGATTATTACAGGTATTCCCTTGCTGAGGAACACTTCATTGATATCGGTAAAGAGTGTTGTGATAGAAGAGTCGATACTTGTATACTGGTCTGTGCCTGCGGTATCAAGTGCAAATGAATATGGCAGATAAGCGTGGATAGAAACTATTATCTTATCGTCGCCCTGCGGAACTTCCAAAGCCTCCATATTCTGCTTTGTTGATGATGCGGCATATGGTGTTACCATTATACATCTGTTAGGGTTGTTTCCGCCAGAAGCACGGACAGTTTCAACAAACGCCTTTGCGTACTGATTTACAACCTCTCTTGACTCAGCGTCGCCTATCCACTCGTTGCCCTCGCCTCTAAGTCTAGGCTCGTTCACGCCCTCGAAAATGAGGTGTTCGTCATAGCCCTGGAATCTGTCGCATATCTGCTTCCAGAGGGCTTTGAGCTGCTCGACATCTTTATCGGCACGGTCTTTCTTAGGCATATACCACTCCTCGTGGTGGGTGTTGAGGATAACGAACATTCCGTTGTCGATACCGTAATCGACAATTTCCTGAACTCTGTTCATCCATGCCTCGTCAACTGTATAGTTCTCGTCCATGTGAGTACCCCATGAAACAGGAAGTCTGAACACGTTGAAGCCTGCGTCCTTGACCTGGTCTATCATCAATTTTGTGGTTTCCACATTTCCCCATGAGGTTTCAGCGTCAAGACCTGAGCCGCCTGTGGCGTCCATGGTATTGCCAAGATTCCAGCCCACTTTCATCTGAGCCACAAGGTCTTTTGCAGTGGTCACTGTCATAGGGTCATTGGTATGCTTCTGAGTATTTTCTGTAGCTGAAGAATCGTTTTCAGCCTTTGAGGAGCTGTCCGAACTGCCACAGGCTGTCATCATTGATACGCCCATTGCAAGGGAAAGCACTGCCGCAAGTAGTCTTTTGATTTTCATATTTTGGTTTTCCTTTCTCACCATATAAAATAATAACATTTATATTTTAGCTCATTAAAGTTGATTTGTCAATAGCAACCACAAAATTTGATATGCGTGTAGAAGTTTGCCGAAATTTGGCTATGTATACAAAAATTATTTTTTTGTTATGCATTTTACCCATTGACATTTATAATCATAAATTGTATAATTTGAGCACAGACAATTTAATTTAAAATTACATAGGAGGTAAAATCATGAAAAAAATAATTAGTCTTTTCTCCGCAACTTTAATTGCCGCAATGATGCCATTTACATGTTCAGCAGAACATGTGGTCAACCCAAATTTTATCGGAACATACTATAACACCACCAATAGCGTATCATACATTGATGTGCAAAAGGAAAAATGCTATGCCATAGTTGTATATGACCCTACTGAGCGTATTTATATAAAAGGCTCGACTAATGAATTTACATTACAATATAGTAGTAAACGCCATGAATTTTCGGCTTCATTCACAAAAATTGTTAAAGTGGACAAATCAGGTAAAACCCTAGGTGTTGAAACTCGCGAAATAAACTTGATAGGGAAAACGTCATATGTTAATAACAAAAAGTCTAAAAGGATAACGATTGGAAAGTACAACTATGACTGCTAAAAACGTTGGTATAATAGTATGGGTAGTTATTGCCGTTGCATTTATATTTTGTTTTTGGTATTTTGGCATAAGACACATTTTTGCTGATAAAGATACATCAGATGAAGAAGATATCATAGTGGGCAGCATGGCTGAATGTTCCCACGGAGATGATTTTGTTGAGCCGGTTTTACAAGCTGGCGATTATTACATTGACGGAAACACTGACAATAACGTATTCTATATTCACATCGGTGATGATGAGACATACAATGTTTGTGGAGATGTTGAAAAATATATTGATTCTTTTGCAACATTTTTTGATGACAATTTGAAAGCTGAATCCATTGAACAGTACAGCAAACCGATGCGATATAGGATCATGACCTATCATGAAGCCGGGGACAGAACACTTATACAGCTTGAACAAAAAACCGAAAATGGTATAGAATTTTCTACAGGACCAAGTTACATAAGCGAAACTTCCTTTAAAGACGGCGACAACATCTACAAACTTGTGACAGAAAGTACAAGCTCAAATTTAGATAATTAAACACAAACAGGCAGCACCTATCTTGGTACTGCCTGTTATCTTTTTATCTATCCCTCCGCAGGCTTTGGCGGCACTATGACCTCCAATTTGCCCTCTCTAAGCGAGGTGATATAATCTTCTATGGAATTGATAGGCTCGTCAGTTGCAACACCGCTGATACGGCTGTCCTCCACCCACAGGTGGTGATTGTCCGTACCGCCTGTTTGCTTGAAGCCGAACTGTTCGGCATACCACTTTGCACGCTGATTATAGACCTCTTTGCCATTGCCGCTGTTATAGACCTCAACACCGTCTATCCACTTTGGCAGGAGCTTTATTTCATGGATATACCAATCCGCCTCACGGAAAGGGTGGGCATGGACTAACACGCCACCTGCTTTATGCACTCTGTCGGCAAACTGATAAAAGCTTATATCACTGATGTTATCATTGGCAAGAAGAAAGTCCTTGTCGATACCATAGGTCAAAAGGTCTGCACCGAAGTAGGAATACTCCAGACCGAAAAAAAACTTTCAGACCTATCTTGTCACCCTCTTCTTTGGCATTCTCATAACCCTTGCAGAACTTGTTCACTCTGTCCTCCCAACTGTCAAAGTTGGTGACGGCACAGTTGCCGTTGAAAAAGTGATCGGTGACGATGATCCCGTCATAGCCTAGGGCTTTATAACGCCTTGCCTGCTCTGCTCCGCTTGCAGAGGCACAGCCGCTTCCCTCGGCGGTATGCAGGTGTGTTTCATACCTGAACATCAGAAGTCCACGCCTCTGTTGATGACCTCCATGCACATTCTGCCGTTATGATAAGGGCATTTCCATGGTCCGACTATCTCTTTCCAATCATGTGGCTTATGGTCATAGGAAACCTCGGCATACCACTCTGAGCCTTCTCTCTTGTCGATTATCTCAGCCTTGATATACTCCCACACGCTTCTTGCACTTTCAAGGAACTTCTTTTCGCCGCTGTGCTGATAAGCGTTGATGAAGCCAACAACAGACTCGGCTTCTACCCACCATACACGCTTCTTGTCTATCTTATCGTTCTCACGCTCGTTGTTCAGTGCGCCGTTATCCAGAGCGATGTTCTGGATATTATGAGAGATTTTAAGATCCATTTCAGCAAACTGCTTTTTAAGCTCCTCGTCGCCCAAAGTATCGCAGGCAAGATCCATAAGCCATGTTGCTTCGATATCGTGACCAAATGAATGGATATCTCCCACAAGGTCGAACTTTGTGTCAAAGAAAACTTTCAGAGCGTTTGTTTCAGGAGTATAAACAATATCTCTCATCTGACCAAGCTGGAATTTAAGCCTTTTAGCAACTTCCTCGTTGTGGTCTGCCTTATAAAGCTCGGTATAAGCTTCGATAAGGTGGAGGATAGCATTCATGGTCTTGTCAGCATGCAAGCCATTCTCAGAAAGAGCGTCATTTGATACCAAGTTCCACTGTCTGTCAAAAGCTTCTCTGTAGCCGTACTCGTCGAGAGTGTTGTTCTCGATGTCGTGGAAAAGCTTATAGGCAAGCTCCAGAGCTTCCTTATCTCCGCTTGCGTTATAGTAACATGACAGTGCATAGATAGCAAATGCGATGTTGTATGTATGCTTCATAGTGTCGGCAGGCTCGCCCTTATAGTTCATCATCCAATAAACTCCGCCGTACTCATAGTCGATGCAGTGGTTTTTGATAAACTCGTAAGCGTGGCGTGCGTTGTCAAGAAGTGTCTTATCGCCCAGAGTGATATACGCTTTTGAATAGAACCAAAGTATTCTTGCGTGGAGGATAACGCCCTTATCAGCCTGCTTATCCAGCTTGAGGTCATAGCTCATAAAGCCGTAAAATCCACCGTTCTCATCATCTCTCAGCTTGTTCCAGAAGGGAATGATATGTCCTGTAAGTTCCTTTTTGACTTCTTCAATTATCATCGTAAAAACTCCTTTTAAAATATATTGTCTACGATTTTTCTATTTCAGTATTTCTTTAATGTTTCTATTTCAATATTTTCCTTGCCTCAACATAAAATCTCTTATCCTCGGCATGACCCATGGAGAACGTTTTTCTTGGCAGTGCGCCGTCAACGATAACTGTAGGGAAAAGCTCTTCCTTGCCCATGTCAGGGAGCATAAAGCCTATGGAATTTTCCTTTGCGGAAAGCTCTCTTATGACCTCTGCACCGTGGATATAGTCCACCTTGCCGCCTTTTTCCTTGATATAGATGTCAAGGAAATTCTGCAATGAGCCGACAGTGAGCTTTGAAGTCGGCTTATGTATATAGAGAGTCTTTTCCTCGCCATTGTCGCAGACAACTATTGCCTGCTCTGTCTTTTCCTCGGAAAGCTCAAGAGCCGCTGTCATTTCGCTCATAAGAGCCTTTGTATCAACGTCTGTAACTATCCTATGGATAGCTTCAAATTCAAGTGCAGGCGAATGGAGATTCACTATCTCCACAAGGGCATATCTGCAAAGTGCATTGCTCATGTCCTTATCAGGGTTCTCTCTCTTCTGCTCCTCGTAAAATTCCTTTGCAGTAGCAAGAGAATGGTTGCCGTCACCCATAGCGTAAACGAGCGGTGAAGTTTCCTTAAGACCATACTTTGTATTGAAAGCGTCGATATCACCAAGCTTTTCAAGTGCGGCTATTATCTTTTCCTGCATAGGCTTTTCAATAAGATAGCCTGCGATATGACCACCCTTTTTCATAAGGTCAAAGTCATAGAGCTTTTTCATTTCTCCCTTGTGGGCTTCAAGCGGCTCAACAACGCTTTTTTCTGTATCGTCAACGAGTATCATGATATGCGGCAGCTCAACAGGTGCGCCACGTCTTACCTTTATTCTAGGCGGTATTCTCTCCACAACTGTGGCTTCTGTTGCTCTTACGGCAGACTTCGAGCCTTTGCGGTAGTCATACTCTTCAAGGTCGATAGCGCCAACGATGCCTGCTCTGACCTTTCCGTCAGACTGTGTTCTTTCAACGTATATCATAGCGTCCTTATACTCTTCAAAAACGCCCTCGCTGATATAGCTGTCCATATTCTTATGTATGTCGGCTATTCTTTCATCAACGTTATCGTCCTCCAGATAGACCTCAGGCAGGATAAGGTTAAGTGCGCTTTTTGCACCCTCTGTTATCTTTTCCACGTCAGCCCAATACTCAGGCTCAGAGGTATACTGGTCGCAGGCAACCACTGCCCACTTTGACATATCGGCGTTCTTAGGCAGAAGTATATCTGCGCTTTTAAATGCTGTTGACATTTCACTACACTCCTATTATTCTTATATCCAAAACAGGACGGCTGTTTTCACCGTCCTGCATATTGTTTTTATTTCTCAGAGCTGTCAGAGCTATTCTCTGCCTGCTCGGCTTCGTCAGCCTGTACACCGTTTCCAGCACCGCAGCAGTTCTTATACTTCTTGCCGCTTCCGCATGGGCACAGATCGTTCCTGCCCGGCTTTTTAGCCTTTCTTACAGTCATGTTATGATGCTCGCCCGGCTTGAGAACGTCCTCTCTCTTTGGAGCGGCGCTGTTCTTCCTTACCTGAATGGTGAACAACATTCTTACAGTGTCCTCACGGATAGAAGCTACCATATCGTCGAACATATCCATACCTTCCATACGATACTCGACTACTGGGTTCTTCTGACCGTATGAACGCAGACCGATACCCTTTTTCAGCTCGTCCATATCGTCGATATGTGCCATCCACTTTGTATCGACAACTTTAAGCAAAACGACTCTCTCTATCTCATGAAGAAGTTCCTGACCCAAGTCTTCCTCACGCTTTGCGTATATCTTCAAAGCTCTGTCTTCAAGGAGGTCAACGATATCCTTCTTTGTTATCTCGTCAAGCTCCTGTGGGGTATAGTTGAAGTCGTCCTCAACTGTGATTATGCCCATAAGTCTGTCCTTAAGACCCTGCAGGTTCCAGTTATCCTGAACGTCCTCGTCAGTGATATACATATTTACAGAATCCTCAACAAACTCCTTTATCATGCCGAGGATATTTTCATGGAGATCCTCTCCGTCAAGCACCTGCTGTCTTTGCTTATAGATTATCTCACGCTGTGTGTTCATAACGTCGTCGTAGTTAAGGACGTTCTTTCTGATGTTGAAGTTTCTGCCCTCAATCTTCTTCTGTGAGGACTCGATAACACCTGTGAGCATTTTTGACTGTATTGGAGTATTCTCGTCAACTTTGAGAGTATCCATCATAGCTGTTATTCTCTCGCCGCCGAAAATTCTCATAAGGTCGTCTTCAAGTGAGAGGAAGAATGTGCTTTCGCCCGGGTCGCCCTGACGACCTGAACGTCCTCTGAGCTGATTGTCGATACGTCTTGACTCGTGTCTTTCTGTACCGATGATATAAAGTCCGCCTGCTTCTCTAACCTTTTCTGCAAGCTCCTTTACCTCGTCAGAATACTTTGCATAGAGCTTCTTATACTCTGCTCTTGCAGCCAGAACTTCCTCGTCCTGAGTATTTGAGAAACCTGCTGCCTCGACAGCCACTTCCTCAGAATAGCCCATTTTCTGAAGGTCTGCAAGGGACTTATACTCAGCATTACCGCCAAGCATGATATCAGTACCACGTCCTGCCATGTTGGTAGCGATAGTAACAGCACCGTATTTACCTGCCTGTGCAACTATCATAGCCTCACGGTCATGGTGCTTGGCGTTAAGCACTTCATGCTTGATGCCCTTATTTTTCAGCAGTCTTGAAAGATACTCTGACTTCTCAACGGAAACTGTACCAACGAGGACAGGCTGTCCCTTTTTATGGCACTCTATCACCTGCTCGATAACAGCATTGAACTTGCCCTTTTCTGTTTTGAAAACAACGTCTGGGTGGTCAATTCTGATAACAGGCTTATTTGTCGGTATCTCGATAACATCGAGCTTATAGATCTCTCTGAACTCGTCCTCCTCAGTAAGAGCAGTACCTGTCATACCTGACAGCTTGCCATAAAGACGGAAGTAGTTCTGATATGTGATAGTAGCGATAGTCTTTGACTCTCTTGCTATCTCAACGCCCTCTTTTGCCTCGATAGCCTGATGCAGACCGTCATTGAAACGTCTGCCCTGCATGATACGGCCTGTGAACTCGTCTACGATAAGAACTTCTCCGTCCTTAACAACGTAGTCGATATCCTTTTTCATAACGCCGTTTGCCTTGATAGCCTGATTGATGTGGTGGGCAAGGGTCATATTGTCAGCGTCCATAAGGTTTATAACGTTGAACGCCTTTTCTGCTTTCTTAACACCGCTCTTTGTAAGAGTTGCGGTCTTAGCCTTTTCGTCGATGATATAGTCGCCGTCCAGAAGGTCGTTATCTGCCTTATCGTCCATTTCAACAACTGTAACAGGCTTCAGGGTCTTTGCAAATCTGTCGGCAAGTGAATAAAGCTTTGTTGACTTGTCACCCTGACCTGAAATGATAAGCGGAGTTCTTGCTTCGTCTATGAGGATAGAGTCCACCTCGTCCACGATGGCGAAAGCGTGCTCTCTCTGAACCTTATCTTTCTTATAGATGACCATGTTGTCACGGAGGTAATCAAATCCGAACTCGTTATTTGTACCATATGTAATATCAGCGTTATAAGCTTCCCTCTTCTGCTCCTTGTTCATGCCTGTGAGCACAACGCCGATAGAAGTGTTCAGGAAGTGGAACACCTTGCCCATTTCCTCAGACTGGAACTTAGCAAGATAGTCGTTTACTGTTACAACGTGAACGCCCTTTCCTGTAAGGGAGTTAGCGTAAGCCGCCAGACAGGCAACGAGAGTTTTACCTTCACCTGTTTTCATTTCGGCGATACGTCCCTGATGAAGAACGATAGCACCGATTATCTGAACAGGGTAAGGCTTTTTGCCAAGCACTCTGAACGCAGCTTCACGGCAAACCGCAAGAGCGTCAGGAAGAACGTCATCAAGAGTTGAAAGCTCGTCCAGCTTGCCCCTCAGAATGGCAGTCTGTCCGCCCAGCTCCTCGTCAGACATATCGGCATACTTACTTTCAAGCTCGAGTACCTTATTCTTTATAGGCTCGATCTTGGCAAGCTCTTTTTTAGAATAGTTGCCGAATATTTTATCAAATAATCCCATGTTTCAATCCACCTTTATTTATTCTCCTGCCAGAATTTATGGCAGGAAAAATATACTATGCTATAAATACACTATTATATTATACAATATCCCCTTTTAAAAGTCAAGCAATTTATGTGACGTTTTACAAACAAAAAACGACGGACAGTGTTTTCTCACTGCCGCCGCACCAATGGACTATTTCTGCATAAGTCTATATTCGCTGATACCTGTCAGCACTGTAAACGCCACCTGACGCTGATAGTCCTCATTCTCCAATTTCTGAGCCTCCTCAGGGTTTGAAAGGAAACCGCACTCTATCATCACCGCAGGATTTTTGGTATTATTAAGTAGATAAAGCTCGTCGCCTACCGGCTTAGTTTCTCTGGTATTGTCAGGCTGTAAAAGGGAAACGAACTGCTTTTGCATCACTCCCGCAAGCTTTTCACCCTCGGCATTGTCTTTAGAATAGAACATCTGCGCACCGCTGTAGCGGCTGTCGGTAAACTGATTTTGGTGTATGGAAACTGATATGCCCTCTGAATATTTCGAGAATATGGCAAGGCGGTTTTTCATATCGGACTTTTTCTGCTCCCCAAGCCCCTCTGTGCCTTTGTCATAGATAGAGATATCGCTTTCACGGGTGCAAACAACATCATAGCCGAGGAGCTTCAGACCGTCACGGAGGCTTTCCGCCACCGCAAGGTTTATCCCCTTTTCAGGTGTGCCGTCAACAGATACACAGCCGCCGTCCATACCACCGTGACCTGGGTCGATTACCACCACAGGCTTATCCATGGTCGTTTTCACCGCCCCACCTGTCATGACGGCTTCTCCGTTGTTTTTACCATACCAGCACACTGCCGCAAAGCCTGCTATCACCACACAGCACAAAATATTCTGCAATCTTCTGAACATATATCCGCCCTCCTAGTTTTTGTCCTTTGTACAAGTTATGCGGACAAAGGACGGCTTATGCAAAAAATCACCGCACCACGAGAGGGTACGGTGATAAAATATTCAGCACGCAGATAATATGCCAATATACGGGTGAACGCTGTTCACCTCTGCATATGTTAGGCTGAAAAGACTATTTCTTTTTACGCTTTGCACATATCGCCAAACCTGCTCCAGCGGCTATTATTGCGGCTGTAACGCCTGCCGCCGCACCTGTTGACGGATTTGTTGACGAATCGGTATTATAATTCTTTGAAGCCTGAGAGCCTGCTGTTTTGTCAGGGTTAGAAATATCATTTGAAGTGTTCTTCTTTTCTACATATGTAAAGTTTGCTCCGCCCACAACGTCCCCAAGCTTATACTCGTCATATGACTCTGCAAGGGTGCCTTCATTATTAGGGACTTTGTTTTCGCCCATGGTGCTTATTGTTACAGAAAGCTCATCATAGTCGCTGTTAAGCTTTGCAAGATACGCCTGAAACTCCTCTGATGTGGCTTTCTTTCCCTCGATGGTGTATGAAGTCACGCCTTTTTTGCTGTCATATTCTGCGGTGCAGATATCAGCGGTGAGACATTCACCAAGACAGCTAAAAAGCTTTCTCACTGCGTAATGCTCCTTGCCGTCCTCTGTATATCTATCCTCTGAGAGGTATGTTTTTTCGCCAGTCTGCTTGTTTACATAAGGCTTGAAGCCGAAGCCTTTCTCACCGTCGCCATGGTCGTTCGACACATTGGTATCCGCCAAAAAGCCTGCATTGCCCATACCGATAACGTCATAAAGCCTTAAAGCAGTACCTTCATCTAATAGGTCTGCAATACCGCCGATAACAAAGTCAGGAACGCCGTCAAAGTTTAAATCCTCAAACCAACTGTTATAGCTCCAATCAACATCACTAGCAATTTCATAAGGAGCGTCAGCCATTATCTCTTTAAGAAGATCGAACATCTCGACTATTACGCTTACCATATCGTCCTTTTTGTTCTCCGCCGTCATGACAACGCAGTTATACTCGTTATACATTTCCAGAAGCTTATCAGCGTCAGCCTTTGCAGTTTCATCTGATGTCAGCTCTGTATTTTCCACTTCAAGAGGGATAAATCTGCTGAGTGTGGATTTATAGTTATAATACTCGCTCTCGCTGACCTCTTTGCCGTCTGTTTTGTAAACAGTGCTGTCAGTTTCCAAATCGTATTCTTCCGAGCAAAGCTCCTTTTCAGTAACGCCTTTTTCAGGGTCAAAGGTCATAGTTTTTATCTTATCGTTACTTGAAAAATATGATACCTCCCCTGTATAAAGATCTCTGTAAGGCATATAATCAAAGCCCATAAATCCCGGAAAATACTGTCCGTTTGCAACAGTGTCATCTATCTTTATCTCCTTGCCGTCCTTGGTAAGAATAGAATAATGTCTGTCGCCGTCAGCCATTTCGCCGCCTATTATAAACTCAGGCACACCGTCATAATCCAGATCCATGAACCATGAGCCATAGTCGAAGTAGATCTTATCGCCGTCTGCAACACTGTCCATACTCTTTAAAATATCAGGCAGCTTGCCGTCTATGAAATTGACGAAGTCTTCTCCTGCGTCCTTATCAAGAACATAGGAAGCGTCTGCCGAAGCTGTAGTGAACATCATGTTCGCTGACATAATGACCGCAATTGCCGCCGCACTTATCTTTTTTATCATACATATCACCCCACAAAAATAGTTTTCATACATATACCTACTTAATATTTCATACATATATCTACTTAATATATAACATATATCAAATAAAAAGTCAAGAAAAAAACTGACCAAAGCACACACTTTGGTCAGTTTATCACTTTTTAGGAAAGGGTATTTAGCAATATTGTATTATTGCAGGTCGCCTCTGTTAAATTCTGAAAGCTCAAGACCCTCGTTTCTTTCAAGCGCCCAGCGGATATTCCACTCGCTTGTGAAAAGAAGCAGATAGTTGTCACGGAAGTCCTTGACAAGCTTTGTGTCACTTGAAAGCTTCAATGTCTTAGGGTCGATATCCTTGTTATCTATCCAGCGGATATAAGAATAAGGCAGACCCTCTTTGAAGAGGTCAACGTTGTACTCATTTTTCATTCTGTATTCAAAAACTTCAAGCTGAAGAACGCCCACAACGCCCACGATAACTTCTTCCATACCGCTGTCAGGCTCATGGAATATCTGTATCGCACCCTCTTGTGCGATCTGTGTTGTACCCTTTACGAACTGCTTTCTCTTGAGGGTATCCTTCTGACGGACTCTCATAAAATGCTCAGGTGCAAAGGTCGGGATAGACTCGAACTCGAACTTTTTCTTTGGCGAGCAGATCGTATCGCCAATAGCGAAGATACCTGGGTCAAACACACCGATTATATCTCCTGCATAGGCTTCGTCGATTATCTCTCTTTCCTGAGCCATTATCTGCTGAGGCTGAGAAAGTCTGAGCTTTTTATTGCCCTGAACATGGAGAACTTCCATATCCTTATCGAACTTGCCCGAACAGATACGCAGGAAAGTGATACGGTCACGGTGAGCCTTGTTCATATTAGCTTGTATCTTGAATACGAAAGCCGAGAACTCAGGGTCGAACGGATCTATGATACCGGCAGAAGAATTTCTCGGAGTAGGAGAAGTTGTCATTTCGAGGAAGTTTTCCAAAAACGGCTCGATGCCGAAGTTTGTAAGAGCAGAGCCAAAGAACACAGGCGAAAGCTCACCCTTTCTCACCTTTTCGATATCAAACTCATAGCTTGCGCCATCGAGAAGCTCGATATCATCGCAGAGAGTTGAGTGGAGATCCTCGCCGATAAGGCTGTCAAGTGACGGGTCGGAGAGGTCGACTTCTGTAGCTGCCACCTGATGCTGTCCACCGCTTGCCTCAAAAGAGATTATATGCTTTTTATCTCTGTCATAAACGCCCTTAAACTCTTTGCCTGAGCCGATAGGCCAGTTCACAGGATAGGTCTGGATACCAAGTTCAGACTCTATCTGCTCCATAAGATCGAAAGGATTTCTGGACTCACGATCCATTTTATTTACGAAAGTAAATATAGGGATATGGCGCATAACGCAGACCTTGAAAAGCTTTCTGGTCTGATTTTCCACACCCTTTGAAGCGTCTATTACCATTACGGCTGAGTCTGCAGCCATAAGAGTACGGTAGGTATCCTCAGAGAAGTCCTGATGTCCAGGAGTATCCAGGATATTTATACAATAATTTTTATACTGAAACTGCATAACAGAAGAAGTAACAGAGATACCTCTTTGTTTTTCTATTTCCATCCAGTCTGAAACAGCATGGCGGGAGTTCTTTTTACCTTTTACAGCACCTGCCTGTGCTATCGCACCACCGTAGAGCAGAAATTTTTCCGTAAGAGTTGTTTTACCTGCGTCAGGGTGGGAAATTATCGCAAAAGTACGGCGGCGTTTGATCTCATCTTCAAGCTTACCCAAAATTATTCCTCCATATTTCATTGCATTTTTAAACATACCTTATTAGTATAGCACAGTATCGCTTAAATTGCAAGAGATTTTTTATGAAGAAAGCGGCGTTTGTAGAATGAGGAGTGAGGAATGAGGAATGAGGAATTATGGTATCGCCTGTCGGCGATAAATTTTTTGATAGGGGCGAACGCTGTTCGCCTGCTTCTTGTTTGCCAAACTTGCGTTATCCCCCATATTTGGCTTCAAGTTCTACTGCCGCAAAATCGCTTCGCTCTTTGCAGATTTTACGTTGTGCAGGAAACAACAAAAGCGGTGCAGGTCTTATTCTTCGATACTTATTTGTTTAGTGATTTAGTTTGTATTTCTTCTTTTCACCTCTGCACCGCTTAATCGGCTTGCGCCGAATGAGGCTCTGCCTCAAACTCCGCTAGGGACTCTGTCCCTAGACCCTGCAATGGGTTTCACCCCTTGACCCTGACTAGGGGCGTGCCCCTGGACCTTTTGCTCGCTTCGCTCGGTGTTGGCTACCCCACTCTGTTCGGCGCTGTCATTCCTCATTCCTCACCCCTCACTTAAACCGCTCCTCACTCCTCACTTAACTTCGTTCCTCACTTAAACAGCCGTTGACATTCTCCACAAACTATGCTAAAATCAAATTATAAGCAATCAACTATCAAACCTACAAAGGAGGCTGTTTTATGAAAGATCTGCTCGAACTTATGAAAACCAGAAGAAGTGTACGAAAATACAAGCCTGACATGATACCGCAGGACGTTCTCGACCGCATCATAATAGCAGGAACTTATTCCGCCACAGGAAGAAACTTGCAGTCACCTATTATAATTGCTGTCACCAACAAGGAAATGCGTGACAAAATTTCTGAGATGAACAGAAAGATAGGCGGCTGGGCTGAGGGCTTCGACCCGTTCTATGGTGCGCCTGTTATTCTTATTGTACTAGCTGACAAATCCTGCCCGACTTATATTTATGACGGAAGTCTTGTTATGGGAAATCTTATGCTTGCCGCTCACAACGAGGGCGTTGGAAGCTGCTGGATACATCGTGCAAAGGAAGAATTTGAGTCTGAAGAAGGCAAGGAGATCCTCCGCAGCCTTGGCATCGAGGGCGAATACGAGGGCATCGGTCACTGCGCACTCGGCTACACTGAGGGTGAATATCCCGAGGGTCACGAGAGAAAAGACAATTGGGTATACTATATCAAATAATCCTGACAAACTATCTTAACAAAAAACGGAGCGGTCAAAGCCGTTCCGTTTTTTTGTTATTATTAATGAGCTGTCACGTCAGAAAATTCTATGCCGACCTGCTTGCCCTCATATGTTGCGGAATACTCGAACGTTGTGCCAACAACTGTCGCCTTGCCATTGCTGTCTATCTTGAGCTTGCACTTCGGAAGCTTCTGGATATAAAGCTGTTTTGTTTCCCCAGGATAGTTGTTGTCATATATCTGAAGGATATATTTTCTGTGGCAATCAGAATCCTGAATAAGTCCGATAGCGTTCACTGTATGAGTATCGTCTATAGTTGTAACAACTGGTATGCCAAGGCTGAGCTGGTCTTCAAGCTTTTCAAAGCCCTTACTGTCGTTGTTAAGGTTATACTCTGACGAAGAATCGTCCCACTGGAGGGTGTTAAGTCTGTAGAGTGCCTTTGCGAACTCTGCGTCATTTGAGGAATAGCCGCCCCTTATTTTGTCAATGCCGTTTGCTATATCCATATCAAGCAGCTCTACCTTTTTCCAGCGGAGATTGCCGCCTGATATTTTCGTAACGTCCTTTACCCAGCCCTTATTCTTGCTGTCATACTTATAGTCATCATTAAGGGTGAGAATATCCCCTGTGCAGGAATAGTCGAGATACTTTGTAACGTCTGAATATGTGCCTGCAAAAAGGTCTGAGGTTATCTTGCTAAGCGGCACTCTTTCGTCATACTGTTTACCAAAGTCTGTTCCGCTTATGTCATAGCCTGCGGCATTCACCTTTATGTCGCTCTTATCTGACGGAGCGATATCCCCAAGAGAAGTCTTTACATTTCCGAGATACCAATCTCTTGCCATAACAGCCATGCCGAAGTCAACGCTTGCGGTAGTTGTTGTTCTGAAATTCTTGAATGAGAAGCCGTTCACCTTTGGATCAAAGCCTGTGTTGTAGAGTGAATAACCTCTTACATTATCATCAGCGTTTGTGTATGTAACGATATCATAGTTCAGTGTAGTAACTATCTGCTTGTAAACGTCATTGAGGGCGTTTGCGTCGGAAGCTGAGTAATACTTTCCGCCTGTGGAATAAGCAAGCTCCTGAAGCCAATCTCTGTCAACATCTCTGCCAAGACCAACTGTGAGAACGATTATGTCCTTATCCTTTGCAGTATTTGCAAGGCTTGAAACGCTTGCAGGATTAAACTCGTCAGACTCGCCGTCTGTGAGCATCACGATGATATTTCTGTATTTTCCACCGGAAGTTGCCTTGAACTCGCCCATGCACTTTTTAAGAGCCGTCTGGCTGTGAGTGCCGTTAAATATCTCTTTCTCAGACTTTATCTTATCAAGAGCTTCCGTAAGCTTCGTCTTATCATCAGTGAAGTCTACCATCTTTTTGTAGCTTCCTGTGAACTTGCAAATGCCGACCTGATAGTGGCTCTCAAACTTGTCGATAAGATTCTTTGCAAATTCAAGACGCTTGAAGTCAACATCATTCTCAGAAGAAGTTACACACTGCTCCTTTGGATACATAGAGCCGGAGTTATCAACGAGGAAGCAGATCCTTGTTGTGGCTTCATCGTTTACAGTTTTCTCAACTCCTACCACATAAGTGCCAAGCTCTGTAAGAGAAGCAGAAACTGTCTTTTTGCTCTTGTCTGCCTTTGAATCCACCTTTGTGTAAAGGGTCGAGCGTGAATCAAATCTCAGCACTGTAAGGTCATCAAATGAATATCCCATTTTACTCAGCTTTGCAGAGTCGATATCAAAAGTTATCTTTGCCGAGTTGAACTTATAGTCAGAATAAGCGTCATAAGCCTTTGTGACGATACTTGCATTTGAAGAGATACCAAAGAGGTCAAGCTCAACGAGGGTCGCACTGGCAGCGTTTGCGTCGCCCTTTATTTCAAGGCGGCAGTCCCCTGCATTTTTTTCCACTGTAAGCTCTCTTTCAGCGTCATTGGTCTTTCCGTCAGACTTTGACTCTCTCGGATTTGTGCCTGCCATAAGCTCATAGCCGTCAAGAAGACCGTCGCCGTCAGTATCGGCTTCAATAGGGTTCGTGCCTAGCTTTATCTCATCGCCGTCGCTTATTCCGTCATTGTCAGTATCCTCGCTTTGAAGATTAGTGCCATGACGTACCTCATCGGCATTCTTTATGCCGTCACCGTCCCAGTCCTGATCGTCAGAAAACTCCGACTCCTTGAAGGTAGTGCTTATATCAAGCTTTGTTATGACCGATTTCGCCATGGCGATACGGTTATTTTCCCTTATTTTCAGGCCCACGACAACACAGGCAGCCACAAGGAATGCAAGCACTATACACAGCACCAGCAACGCTATCTTCTTTTTGCGCTTTCCTCTGTTCATGCTCTGAACAAAATCATTCGTATCAGAAAAATTTGCTTTCATAAATATTAATTCCCCTTATCAGATCACATATTTCACGATATTAATATTTTAGCATATATGTACCTCATTTGCAAGCAAAATAGCCTAGAATAATTCACAAAATAAACTGTTCTTTTTTGTTTACAAACAGTATATCTTACCAAAACATTAACAAGATAATTCTTTTATTATTAACCTAAAATAAATTAAAACCTTCTTTTTCCACAAAAAAGGGCAGCCCCTCTCGGAGCTGCCCTTCGGCATAATACTATCACTCTTCTGTAACAGTATTATAAATAACGTTCACAATGAAGTCCTTGTCATAATCTACCTGCAAGATAGAATCAGGCTCAAGCTCGTCTGCAATGATCTTCTTTGCGATAAGAGTTTCGATACGTCTTTGGATAAACCTCTTGAGAGGTCTTGCACCGAAGTTCTGATCGTAACCCTGATTTACGATAGCTTCCTTAGCGGCGTCTGTTACCTCTATGCTGAGCCTCTTGTCTTCAAGACGCTTGCCAAGCTCTGCGAGCATAAGGTCAACTATCTTGTATATCTCCGTCTTCATAAGAGGCTTGTAGTAGATTATATCGTCAAGTCTGTTAAGAAACTCAGGTCTGAACTGCTGTTTCAGCAGAGCATCCACCTTGTCCCTTGCTTCCTGAGATATCTCGCCCTCAGGTGTGATGCCCTCAAGGATATAAGGAGAACCAAGGTTTGAAGTAAGGATTATGATAGTGTTCTTGAAGTCAACCGTTCTGCCCTGTGAGTCTGTGATACGTCCGTCATCAAGCACCTGCAAAAGGATATTGAAAACGTCAGGGTGAGCCTTTTCGATCTCGTCAAGAAGAACTACTGAATAAGGCTTTCTTCTTACAGCCTCGGTGAGCTGACCGCCCTCCTCATAGCCAACATATCCCGGAGGCGCTCCGATAAGACGGCTTACGCTGAATTTCTCCATGTACTCCGACATATCTATACGAACGATATTGTTCTCGTCGTCAAACAATGCCTGCGCAAGAGTTTTTGCAAGCTCTGTTTTACCAACGCCTGTAGGGCCAAGGAACAGGAACGAACCTATCGGCTGATTTGGATTTGCGATACCGGCACGAGATCTCATGATAGCCTCAGACACACGCTCAACGGCTTCGTCCTGACCGATAACTCTCTCGTGGAGAATATCAGGCAGGTGGAGGAGCTTCTCACGCTCGCCCTCCATAAGCTTTGCAACAGGGATACCTGTCCAGCGGCAGATTATCCTTGCGATCTCTTCCTCTGTTACCTTATCTCTTAGCAGAGTGTTCTTTGTCTTTGATTTCTCTGCCTTTTCTTCTTCCTCGGCAAGCTGCTTCTGCAAGTCAGCCATCCTGCCGTATTTCAGCTCAGCAAGCTTGTTAAGGTCATATTCACGCTCTGCTCTCTCGATATCCTTTGAGCATTGCTCGATATCCTCACGGAGCTTCTGCACCTTAGAGATAGCAGACTTCTCATTCTCCCATTTAGCTTTCATCTCATTGAACTGCTCACGCATTTCTGAAAGCTCTTTCTGCACCTCATGGAGATGTTCAACTGCAAGCTTATCAGTTTCCTTTTTAAGGACAGTTTCCTCTATCTCGTGCTGGAGTATCTTACGTCTTATTTCATCAAGCTCGGTAGGCATTGAGTCCATTTCCGTTCTGATGAGGGCGCAAGCTTCGTCCACAAGGTCGATAGCCTTATCAGGGAGAAATCTGTCTGGGATATATCTGTTTGAAAGAACAGCCGCCGCAATAAGCGCCTGATCCTGAATTTTTACGCCGTGGAATACTTCGTATCTTTCTTTCAGACCACGGAGTATAGAGATAGTGTCCTCAACTGTCGGCTCGTCAACCATAACAGGCTGGAAACGTCTTTCAAGAGCGGCGTCCTTTTCGATATACTGACGATACTCGTTAAGAGTCGTTGCACCGATACAATGGAGTTCGCCCCTTGCAAGCATAGGTTTCAGCAGGTTGCCTGCGTCCATTGCGCCGTCTGACTTGCCTGCGCCAACGATATTGTGAAGCTCATCTATAAAGAGGATTATCCTGCCCTCAGACTTCTTTATCTCCTCAACGACAGCCTTAAATCTCTCCTCAAACTCGCCTCTGTATTTTGCGCCTGCGATAAGCGCACCCATATCAAGTGAGAAAACCTGTCTGTCTTTCAGGCTGTCAGGAACATCTCCGCTGACGATACGCTGAGCAAGTCCCTCTGCAATGGCGGTCTTACCAACGCCAGGCTCACCAATAAGGCAAGGATTGTTCTTTGTTTTTCTTGAAAGTATCCTTATAACGTTTCTTATCTCGCTGTCTCTGCCGATAACAGGGTCAAGCTTGTTTTGTCTTGCAAGCTCCACAAGATCCTGACCGTACTTTTTCAGCACGTCATAGGTTTCCTCCGGATTCTGGCTCGTTACCTGAGCGTTGCCTCTTACAGCTTGAAGAACTTTCAGAAACTTTGTTTTTGTTACCCCAAAGGTCTTGAAAATCTCTTTTACTGCACTGTTTGGGCTGTCCATGATACCCATAACAAGATGTTCAACCGAAACGTATTCGTCCTTCATTCTCGAAGCTTCCGACTCGGCTTCCGCAAAAGCCTTGTCAAGGTCGCTTGAAATGTATACAGAGTCCTGCGCACGTCCGCCTACCTGTACCTTAGGTATATCGTCAACTGCTCTTGTAAGAGCCGCCTCTATATTTTCAGGGGCGATATCCATTTTTACAAAAAGCTGCGGCACAAGACCGTTTTCCTGTGAAAGCAAAGCCAACAGCAAGTGCTGCTGGTCAACAGCCTGATTTGAGTTTCTTGAGGCAATGCTCTGCGCTTCCTGCAAAGCTTCCAATGATTTCTGTGTCAATTTCTGAGCGTTCATAAAATTACCTCCCTTATCATCTTAAAAAGATATATGCTCACAGCAGGCGGAATGCACCGCCCACCGTTTAAAGAACGACAACGCCTTTTTTCAGATATCTTTCATACATTTCAGATACCTTTCTTGCCGCCGTTTCAGGTTCTGCGGCGTTGTCAAAGTAAAGCTGAATACAGCTGTCCATACAGCTTATATAATCACCGATAGCGTTCGCTATATCCTCGTCGGTCAGCTCCGACTGAGGCGGTGCGTAAAAATCTCTTGTAAATCTTCCCTCGGCTGTTTCATAAGGCACGCCAGTAGTGAAAAGATACGAAAGATATTTTTCCTCGAGCCTTGCCCACAGCTTAAAAAAGCTGTCAAGCATTGAAATGAGCTGTGTGCTCTGAGTTCTGAAAGATACTTTCAGCCTACCCACCTTTCCGTGAAAATCTCGGCTCAGCTCTATGCTGTATCGTATGGTCGGCTTATATTTATATCTCAAAGGACTTTTTATAGACATCATAGCGTCAGAGGGCTGATTAAGGGTCTGAAACCTGCTGTCCATAAGCTGTTCTATTTTAGCGAATATCTCACGCATTCTTTTTTCAGGGGTGAGAAGCTGGACACGCTCTGCCAAAATCTGATTTATCAGATTTGAACGACTGGTATTCATTGAATATGCCAGCCTGTCAATAGCCTCCACCACATCGTCTGCAAGCACCAGACTATACACGCTCTTGTTCACTTTGCTCTCATTCCTTTCTTTAAGGCGTTCCCATATGGCGTCGCCTTTTATCACTGTACTTATTATACCACATTCTAATAATTTGTCAATAGGATTATGTAATTTTAATTACGAATTATATAGATGCACAATAGAATGTATGTTCTGCGCCTCTAATTTGTGCAGTTTTATTGAAAACTTGTCAAAAGTGTGATATAATAACAGATACCAAGTTGGAAAGGCGTGATAAAAAATGCTCAAAGGCGTTATATTTGATATGGACGGACTAATGATAGATACGGAAAAGCTGCTCACAAGGTTTTGGTGTGAGGCGGCGAATCATTACGGCTATCCAATGACAAAGGAACACGTTCTGGGCATACGCTCTCTTGCAGCGAAGTATGCTATCCCACATCTTAAAGGCATTTTTGGAGAAAATTTTGATTACTACAAAGTTCGTGCAAAGCGTATTGAGCTTATGAACGAGTTTATCAGGCAAAACGGCATAGAAAAGAAAAAGGGGCTTGATGAGCTTCTTGACTATCTTGACAGCACAGGGCTGAAAAAAGCCGTTGCCACTGCCACCGACCTACAGCGCACCACGTTGTATCTCAGCTCTATAAATATCATTGACAGATTTGACAAGCTTATCTGCGGAAACATGATAGAAAACGGCAAGCCTGCCCCTGATATTTATCTCGCCGCCGCAAAGGAGCTGGGGCTTGACCCTAGCGAGTGCATTGCCCTGGAGGACTCACCAAACGGCATACGCTCCGCCCACACCGCAGGTTGCAAACCTATTATGATACCCGACCTTTCGCAGCCTGACGAGGAAACAAAAAAGCTTCTGTACGCCTGCTGTGATGACCTTTCCAAGGTCATAGGTGTGATACAAAAGCTTTTAAGATGAATATTCTGCCAATTCATGTAGGGGCGA
>ENA-OPCF01000571-OPCF01000571.1-human-gut-metagenome-genome-assembly--contig:-NODE-571-length-22424-cov-3.217623_pt1 | contig 22424 bp, 24 predicted proteins | sample MGYA00241077_ERZ501470 | MGnify/ENA primary metagenome ERZ501470 (study PRJEB25962, sample SAMEA2042571) | human gut metagenome | biome: human gut; feature: human-associated habitat; material: faeces... | reverse complement strand
GGCAATTATCATCTTATCAAGCCATACCTGTGTGCTTTTTGATAGCCGCAAAGGACTCCGCACTGATAACGTGTTCCATACGGCAAGCGTCCTCTACTGCAACTTTCTCGTCAACACCAAGCTTTATGAGCCACTGTGAAAGCAACGTATGACGCTCATACATTTTCTCGGCTATCTCCAAGCCCTTGTCTGTCAAACGAATATAACCGTCCTTGTCAACAGTTATATAGCCGTTCTCACGGAGATTTTTCATTGCCACACTTACGCTCGGCTTTGAAAACTCAAGTTCGTTTACTATATCTATGCTTCTTACCTCGCCTTTGCCCTTGCGCTGACTGAGAATAAGTATCGTTTCAAGATAATTTTCAGCTGATTCTCTTATCTGCATTATAACGTCCCTCCCTAGAACAAGTTTGTCATCAGGTCATTACGACTATTATATCACATTTCAAACCGCATTTCAAGTGCAAGCACGCTTTTTCAGCGATTTTGATAAACTTTACATCAATGAATTGTGTTGATATACAAAGGCACTGCTCACAAAAAGCAGTGCCTTTAAAGCTGTCTGTTATTTACTGTATACCGCACTCCTCATAGTCTTTCCACTTTTCGGCATGCTCCTTATCCTCAAAATATTTGTATACAAAAAGCGCAGTTGACGCAACAACAAGTATCATCGCACCCATTAAAGTCCAGAACGACTTTTTTCTTGAATAGTTTGACATAACAAAACTTCCTTTCTTTCGCAATAGCATACAAAAACTTGCGGCTATCGCTCATAGCTTTGTTATAATTATACTACACAATGCTCTTTCTGTCAATTATTTTCACAGGATTTTCAGATATATTTTTCCGAGTAAAAGTGCAGAAATTCCTCAAGGCAAAGCCCGCCTGCGGCAATGATACGAGCGGCTTCAACGCCCACATAACGATAATGCCACGGCTCAAAATCAATGCCGGTCATCTGCTCTTTAAGGCGAGGATAACGAAGGATAAAGCCGAAATCTGCGGCATTTGCACAAAGCCACCGAGATTCAGGCGTCTTGTAAAAATCGTCGCTCACATCATTGTCACCCTCTCTGCCGAGATCCACAGCAAGCCCGGTGTTGTGTTCGCTTGACCCGGGGAGAGCGAGAGTTCTGCCCACCTTTTCCACAGCCTTTTCATAACTCAGACCGCCCCACATTTCGTGAGATACTTCACGCTCCCAAAGCATCTGCTGATATTCAAAAGAGCGATAGGCGGAAATAATTTTCAGCTTTATGCCGTCAGCTTCCGCCTTTTTGAGCAGAAGCCTGAGCCTGTTTCCTGCCTGAGATTCCATAAACTTGCCGTTCACCTCTGTCAACTCCACACGATCGTAAAATCCCATATCTATGGGATTGAATTTATCCACAAGCATAAGATAATCCATATACTGACCTCCTTGTCCTGATGGGGAAAAATGTTTTAACTTAGTATATGCAGATGTGTGCGGAGAGTATACACGGCGAAGCTAAATGAGGAGTGAGGAATGAGGAATGAGAAATGAGAAATGAGGAATGAGCATAGCAGACCAAAGTAAATTGCAAGCATAAAGTAAAATAAAGCACCGAGCGAAGCGAGCAAAAGGTCCAGGGACACGTCCCTGGTCAGGGTCAAGGGGTGAAACCCATTGTGGGGGTCTGGGGGCAAAGCCCCTAGCGGAGCTTGAGGCAGAGCCTCAATAGGCGTAAGCCTACTAAGCGGTGCAGAACAAATCCAAAAAGCACATAGAGCCCAAACATCAAATAAAACCAACATCGAAGCATAAACCTGCACCGCTTTTCTATCCCTTAGCACAACGTAAATCCGCAAAGAGCGAAGCGATTTTGCGGCACAGCAAACTCGCCCGAATAATCCGTAGGGGCGAACATCGTTCGCCCGCATGGTATGCAACCAGTACCATGTAAACAAAATACCCCCAATAACTTAAATCAAAAAAAATTTCAAACCCCCCCTTGACAAAACATGAATATATGATATAATAAACATATGAACAGTTATTCATATGATGAATTGAAATGACCCATATCGAATATACTAAAACAATAATAAGAAAAGGAGAGCGAAAATAAATGAGCGAGAATACAGTAAAGCATGAGCATAAACAGTGCGGAGGAAAGAATATAGAGAAAATGGAGGAAATAGGGAAAACAATGCCCGTTGAGGAGGAGATATATGACGTGGCAGAGCTTTTCAAAGTCCTTGGCGACCAAACAAGAGTGAAAATACTCTTTACCCTTATAAAGGACGAAATGTGCGTGTGCGATATTGCAGAGCTGTTGGAAATGTCACAGTCAGCTATCTCGCATCAGCTGAGAGTGCTTAAGCAGGCCAGACTTGTGAAGTATAGACGTGAGGGAAAAACAGTCTATTATTCAGTTTCCGATGAACACGTCGCTGTCATACTCAATATGGGTATCGAGCATATCAGCGAGTAAAGAAAGTGATCTGATCTTTGTAGTATAGGAGAATGTGAAATGAGTAAAATGACTTTGCTTCTTAAGGAACTCGATTGTCCGCATTGTGCGGAAAAGATTGAGAAACGTGTGGGCGAGCTTTCAGGCGTTAAAAGCTCTAACCTTGACTTTATCAATAAAAAGCTCACAGTTGATTTTGACGGCGATAAAAACGCCCTCTTTACCCAGATAGAAAACGTCGTCCATAAGCTTGAACCTGACGTTAGCGTGAAAGAGCTTGGCGATTGCGCTGAGAAAACTCTCTATCTGAAGCTGGAGGATCTCGATTGCCCTAACTGCGGTGAAAAGATAGCAAACCGTGTGGGTGAGCTTGCAGGCGTTATTTCATCAAACGTTGATTTTATCAGCAAAAAGCTAACTGTCAAAACAGACGGTTCTAATCCTGACCTGCGTATCATGATAGAAGATACCGTCCATCAGCTTGAGCCTGACGTTACTGTTAAGGATTATGGTGTCCAGACAGCAGAGGAGGAGCCTGTGAATGACCATAAGGGCGAGATAGTCAAGCTTTCTGTGGCTATCGTGTTCTTTATCGCATCAATGCTCTTGGATAAGCTTGGAAACGGCACTGTGTGTGAGTATCTCAGTGCAGGCCTTGCAATAGTTGCTTACCTTATCGCAGGTCTTGACGTTGTCATCGCCGCCGTAAGAAACCTTGTTAAAGGCGAGGCTTTTGACGAATCTCTGCTCATGACTATCGCAACAGTTGGCGCATTTGCACTTAAAGACTTCCGTGAGGGTGCAGCCGTTATGCTGTTCTTCCAGGTGGGTGAGCTTTTCCAGAATATCGCAGTAGAGAAGTCAAGAAAATCTATCACAAAGCTTATGGAGCTTAAGCCTGAGTCTGTAACAGTAATGAGAAACGGCAAAACATACGAGCTTCCTCCTGAGGATATCCTCAAGGACGAGATAATTGCCGTAAAAACAGGCGAGAGAATACCTCTTGACGGTATCGTAACAGAAGGCGAATCAGAGCTTGATACATCAGCACTTACTGGTGAGTTTCTTCCGGTCGAGGTCAAAGCAGGTGACAGCGTCCTCAGTGGCTCAACAAACCTGAGAGGACTTCTCAAAGTTCGGGTCACAAATACCTTCCACGAGTCTGCAGTGTCGAAAATTCTCGATATGGTGCAAAACTCCAGCGAAAGAAAAGCCAAGACCGAAAAGTTCATCACACGTTTTGCAAGAGTTTATACCCCTGCGGTAGTAATTGCTGCACTTGCACTCGTGTTTATACCAAGCTTCATTCTGGGCTTTGACCAGTTCTCAAAATGGCTCTATAGAGGACTTCTGTTCCTTGTAATATCCTGCCCATGCGCACTTGTTATCTCAGTGCCTCTCTCGTTCTTCGCAGGAATAGGCGGAGCTTCTAAAAAGGGAATACTTATAAAGGGTGCAAAGAACCTCGAAACAATGGCGAAGTGCAAAACTCTCGCAGTGGATAAAACAGGTACGCTCACAAAGGGCAAGTTCACTGTCCTCAGCGTAAACCCACAGGGCGTTTCACAGGATATCCTCCTTGAAGCTGCCGCATATGCAGAAAGTATGTCAACTCACCCTATCGGTATCTCCATAGTGCAGAGATACGGCAAGGAAATAGACGGTGCAAGACTTTCAGATGTTGAAGAGATTGCAGGAAACGGTGTAAGAGCAAAGCTTGACGGCAAGGAGATACTTTGCGGAAAGAAAGCACTTCTTGAAACAAACGGCATTGCAGCACAAAGCTCAGAAGACTCCGCAACGGCAGTTTATGTTGCCCTTGACGGCAAGTTCATAGGCGAGATACTCTTAGGCGACGAGATAAAAGAAACTTCTGCCACAGCCGTTTCAAGACTTAGAGAGCTTGGGGTCGAAACTGTCCTCCTCACAGGTGATAAGAAAGATACTGCCGAAAAGGTGGCAAAGAAAGTGGGCATAAAAACATTTTTCAGTGAGCTTCTCCCTGAAAACAAGGTTGAAAAGGTCGAACAGCTTATAAAAGACCCCGACCGCAGACTTGTTGCATTCGCAGGGGACGGAATAAATGACGCACCTGTTATCGCAAGAGCCGATATCGGTATCGCAATGGGTGGCTTAGGCTCAGATATCGCCATTGAAGCCGCAGACGTTGTGCTTATGAACGACGATCCGTCAAGCATAGCAGACGCAGTAAAGATATCCCGAAAGACTATGACAATAGTAAGAGAGAATATAATTTTTGCCCTTGGAGTAAAAGCCCTTGTGCTTATATTCGGTGCATTGGGACTTGCAGGAATGTGGCTTGCGGTATTCGCAGACGTTGGCGTAGCCGTAATAGCTATCCTCAACGCCCTAAGAAGCAGCAGAATAAAATAAAACTATGTTTAGACCTGCAAATGCGCATAAATACGGCATTGGCTTGTAGGGGCGAACAGTGTTCGCCCGCTTCTCCACAACAACGTAAAAATAAAAAGGCGGACGCTGGAATGATATAATCCCCTTAGAGTAGACACATGAAATAATAAAATGGTGTAACTCTAAAGGGGGTTATTTTATGTCAAAGAAGAAATCACTTACAAGTGAAGAACGTGTTGCAGCAGTACAGGAATACCTCGATGGTAAAGGTGGATACAAGGCAATTGCCAGAAAATACAACATAGGGGCTACAACGATGAAAAGAATGGTATGCCGAGCTAAAACCGAAGGAATCGAATCCGTTGCAAAGGCATCACCGTATCGACACTATACCAATGAAATAAAAGAAGCAGCAGTAGAAGATTACCTCAATGGAAAAGGAAGCTTAACAGAAATATGTATAAAGTATAAAATCTCAACGGATATTGTCCTCAGAAGATGGATTTCATGGTATAATAATGGCAAGAGATTTAAAGAGCATAAACGCTCAGAAAGAGGACTTGCCATGAACAAAGGTAGAAAAACCACACAGGAAGAACGTGCGGAAATTGTTGCCTTCTGCATTGAAAATAATAAGAACTACACCCTGACAGTTGAAAAATATAATATTTCTTATCAACAGATATATTCATGGGTAAGGAAATATGAAATAAATGGTGTAGAAGGACTGATTGACCATCGAGGAAAATCAAAAAAACAAGAAGACCTTACAGAAGCTGATCGTCTTCGTATGGAGAACAAGATATTACAAGCAAAGCTTAAAGATCAGGAAATGGAAATTAAACTGTTAAAAAAACTCAGGGAGCTGAGAGGGGGCGGTCACTGAACGGAGTACGAAACGTGGACAAGTATATTGCAATCAAATACATGGATGAAGCAGAGCATTATCCGATTCAGAAGCTCTGCGCTGCTGTACACGTTGCACGCTCGGCTTACTACAAGTGGCTGCATCGGACACCGAGCCATAGCCAGCAGATCAATGAGCAGCTTGTAGAATGGATCAAACAGCACTATGAGGAGCGCAACGGCATCTTAGGTTATCGTCAGATGACGGTCGTGATCAACCGTGAGCATGATGTACATTTCAACAAGAAGCGCATCTACAGACTGATTCAGATTCTTCATCTGAAATCTGTTACCCGTGTCAAGAAGAATACATATATTCCATCAACGCCGCAAATCACAGCGGAGAATATTCTGAACAGAGATTTCCATGCAGATAAGCCGAACGAAAAATGGCTTACAGATGTAACTGAATTTAAATATTACGTAGGAACAGAGATCAGAAAACTGTATCTCAGCGCAATTCTTGATTTGTATGACAGACGAATTGTAACATACAAAATTATGGAAAGCAATAACAACGAACTTGTGTTTTCTACATTTGACGAAGCTGTTCGATTGAATCCTGATGCTCACCCAATCTTCCACAGTGACCGTGGCTTTCAGTATACCAACAAATTATTTCATCAAAAACTGACTGATGCAGGAATGATACAAAGTATGTCCCGTGTTGGGAGATGCATCGACAACGGACCAATGGAGGATTGGTGGGGAATCTTAAAATCGGAGATGTATTATCTTCGCAAGTTTACGGATAAGACCGAACTGATTTCAGCGATAGAGGAATACATAACCTATTACAACACAAGGCGTTACCAGATCAAACTGAGCAGCATGACACCTATGGAATACCATGAAGCGTATGCTGCTTAGCTGGTCGGTGCTTGCCATTTGCTAACAACAAAGCAGCCTGCACAAATTGCACAGACTGCTTTTAGTCACAACATAGAATATTTTTGTTTTTTGCGCTGTCTACTTGACAGGGGGCGGGTCAGAAAAAGCTCCGCCTTTTTTTCTGTCATTGACAATAAGCCTGATATGTACTATAATATTGGTATTGTAAAAATGAACGGAGGTGCAGTCAGGTGGCTAATAAAGACAGACAACAAAACTACACAAACGATAATAAGCCTCAGGACTACTACGAACAGGAATATCAGCGACAGCTTGACGAGTTCAATCGCATAAGCGGTGCTGGCGGACAGCGTGTTCAGCAAATAGACGAGGGTGTGAACGACTTTGACGATTACTATGATGCTGGCTACCCTGATGATCGTACACAGGGTACAGCTCAGCCATACGGGCAGGGAAGCCGTTCATCATCAGATCACTCAGGCTCATACAGAGAAAGCACTCCAAGACGGCAGACACAGAGCAGACAAACGTCACGTCCACAGAACAGACAGAGCAAGCAGAGAGGTTCAGGCAAGTCAGCAAAAAGCAACAAGACCTCAGCCCAAAGACGAAATAATGACCTGCAATTTGGCAAAAACAATAAAAGCCGTAACGGTCAGACGAACAAAAAAGGTAAAAACAAAGTGGAAAATAAAAAAAGACACCCTATAAAAACCTTTTTCAAGGTGCTTATCATCATACTTTTGGTGGTTTTCATATTGGCGAACGTGCTTATATGGCGATACATAGGCATGGTGAACAAGGTGCAAAGAGGTCAGCGAATGAACACAGATGTTTCCATGAACAGCTCTGATGTACGAAATATCCTCCTTATAGGCTCTGATACAAGAAACGCTGACAAGCGTGGAAGAACAGACTCTATGATACTTCTCTCCATTAACAGCACCACAAAAGAGATAACAATGACCTCTTTCATGCGTGATATGTATGTGAATATCAAGGGCATTGACGCTGACGGAAATGATATAGACACATGGTCAAAGCTCAATGCAGCGTATGTTTACGGCGGTGCAGAGCTTCTTATGGATACCATAGAGTATAATTTTGATATTGCCGTTGACGATTATGTTTATATCGACTTTCTGTCATTCGTTGATATCGTTGACGCAGTTGGCGGTATCGAGCTTGACATTTCCGACGAAGAAGCCGAGGGCATGAAGCCTCCAATGGCAGAGCAAAACAAGCTTCTTGGCAATAAAAAGGGTACAGACTATCTTGATAAGGGCGGAAAGAAGCTCCATGTAAACGGCAATCAGGCACTTGCCTATGCAAGACTTAGATATGTTGGCAACGCAGATTTCCAGCGAACAGAACGCCAGAGAACAGTTATCACAAAGATAATCGAAAAGGCGAAAGGCTCAGATCCGCTGACTATAGACAAGTTCGCAAAAGCATCAATGTCACATCTTACAACCAATATGTCCCAGACACAGCTTTTTGCTCTTACCTATAAGGCGATATTCTCCATGAATTACGAGATAAAGTCCATGAGAATACCTGATGATGATTCCTATTCATATGGCACATCATCTGACGGTCAATCAATTCTCGAAGTGGATTTTGAAGCCTGCAAAGCACTTCTCAGGAAAGAGATATATAACCAGTAAAAATAAAAGCTCTGCTTCGGCAGGGCTTTTTTGTATAGAAAATCAATCGGTCACAGGACAGTGGTGAATAGTGTTCGCACGCTTTGTTTATTCATTCCTATTCCATATCTGCACATATTCATGCACCCAACACCCAAAAACGGCGTACCCCCATGTGGGATACGCCGTTTAAATTTGTGCTATTGTTCAGGTGTCGGTTCAGGCTCAGGCTCAGGAGCAGGCGGATCAGTTTCCGTAACAGGCTCCGTTACTGTTTCTGTAGCAGTTTCCGTGTTCGTTGACACCTCAGTGGTTTCACTTGGCTGTGTCAAAGATGGAGTAGTTTCAGTTGCTTTTTTCGTTTCTGTTGAAACCGAAGTTGTTGTGGTGGTCTTTGAAGTTGTGGTCGTAGTGATGTAGCTTGTGGTGGTCGTAGTTGTGGTGGTCTCTTCCTCTGATGAGTCCTCCTCCACAGGTGCGTCACCGAATGCTATAACGCCCCATTTTCCAGACTTCATTACCCACGCCTTGCCGTTGTGAGCAGGTCTTGCCTGATCGAACTCGCCTGGCTTTACGATACAGTTGCCGTCTATGTCATAATAACCATATGATGAATCTATGGATACCGGCAGATAATCGTCAGTGAAAAGATAAGGATGAACTACCATCTCGTCATCTATCACCTTTCCGCAATAGGCACTCATGTCACCGTCGCACTTAAAGTCGATTATAGTCTTGCCGTCAGAACCAACATATCCCCACTTGCCTTCGTCGTTCTCAAAGGCGATGCAGGTAAGTCCTGCGCCTTTGTATGCAGGGGCATAGAAATCAGTGTACTGCATATCAAGTATAAGCTTGTCCTTTTTAGCAAGCCCGTAAAGCGGTTCGCTCACAGGAGAAATGTCATAAAAACCATTGTCAGACTTTTTCACGTCAGCTTCACATACCACAACAGCCTTTTTGCCGGTGTATTCTTCGCCCTGTTCTTCGTCAGCGTCCTTTACATAGATCTTTTCCTCATTGCTGTTCCAGTAATATTTCGGTGAGCTGTCATGATGTTCCGCCGCATAGTATACTACCTGATTTGAGCTGTCGATACTGCAATACTCATACTCATCATTCTTTTCATTTATAATATTGAAAAGCGTGACCTCTCCGCACCAGCAGGTGTAGTAATCGTCATATTCCGCAGGCACTACCATGTTTCCGCTGTAGTCTATAATGCCATATTTGCCATTCTGTCTGATAACAGAATAGTTGGCATAAGCTGTGTTCTTTTCGTTGTTAGGGTCGACCTGACTTCCGTCAAAAGAAATGATATTATCGGCGTTTATAGTTGGCTCTATGAGCCAGCGATAAGCTTGTTTCTGTTCTGAATTTGAGTCAGCCGTATAGGAATAACCACCAGGGGCAACGTCGTCATCAGCACCCTTTTCCCAAGGCATGGCACAGCCTGTGAGCATAGCACCTGCAACAACGGCTGTCAGAGCAGAACAAAAAATCTTGTTCATAAGTTTCCTCCTATCATTTTCTGCTTCTTCCTTATCACCCATTATCTGTATTTTTTTATCTTTTCAGGGCAATATCTACACATACGATTATTATATACTATAACCCCTTTTATGTCAATAGCACAACTTACAAACAGCACCGCAAAGCTGCAAGGATTTTCAGCGATTTTAACACGAAAATCCCCGAAAAATCGTCGTTTAAAGCTTAAAAGGGACTGTCGTCCTGCAAGCGTCAGTCCCCCATATCTGCATGATTATTTTATGAGCTTCTCCGTCCAATTATGCGCACCATTTTCCAATGTTTTGAAATCAAAACAACGCTTTGATATTACGTGTTCAGGCTTGTCATATTTGAGAGCATACAATGAGCGTGCATTGTTTTCAAGAGGAAGTTCTTTGATATATTTCATTTCTCTTTTCAGAAGGTCAATGTATTTGCTTTTGGCAGTATCATTTTTGAAATCAACATACTCCTCGATTTTTCCGTATTCAAGGTCTGTCATTTCAGACACAGGCACAGGGAACATATAATTAAGATTTACAACAGCTATAAGCACGTCATTATGTATTATTTTCTGAAAATCTATATTTGCCTTTATTTTATTGTGTCTTGGCTTTGCAGAAGATACCTGCGTCACATATGCAAGGTCACCCACACGCATAAGCTCTCCAAAGAACGGCTTCAGCTTATCATTTCCGTAGTCTGTTCTTGGTATCCTCGACTCATAATTTTCTCTCAGATAGTCAAGGTAATCCTTGTTTATTATTTTCCACTTCTGCACGTTCATACATCTCCATACAAAAAATAAAGGGTCAAAACAAATTGACCCTTTAAATACCTATTAAAGCGATTTTAGACGGATTCGCAACCCCTATTAAAACAGTATTTTTAAAGGCTCTGTGACCTCTATTAAAGCGATTTTAGACGGATTCGCAACCCCTATTAAAAGAATAAATCTTTCTAATTCTATTATACCACATTATATGTAAATGTCAATAGTAAAGTGTCAGAAATCTTCCTGATTATTCTTCCTCTTCAACCGGCATATTCTCCCAGTTGTGGTAAACGTTCTGAACGTCGTCATCGTCCTCAAGATGCTCAAGAAGCAGACCCATCTTCTTGATAGCGTCCTCGTCTTCGATAGTTGTGTAGTTTGAAGGAACTTTCTCAGCCTCAGCAGAAAGTACCTTGTAACCCATTCCCTCAAGAGCTTCTCTTACAGAAGAAACCTGATTAGGGTCGCATGATATCTCGATAACATCGTCATCAACGTTGAAATCGTCAGCGCCTGCCTCAAAGCAGTCCTCCATTATCTTGTCCTCGTCAGCACCGTTGTTCTCCATAACAACAGTACCAACATCAGAGAACATGAAAGATACACAGCCTGATGTACCCATGTTTCCGCCGAACTTGTCGAAGAAGTGACGGATATCGCCTGCTGTTCTGTTCTTGTTGTCTGTAAGGCACTCAACGATAACAGCAACACCGCTTGGACCGTAGCCCTCGTATACCATTGACTCGTAGCTGTTTTTGTCGCCGTCGCCTGCTGCCTTTTTGATAATTCTATCGATATTATCGTTAGGCACGTTGTTTGACTTAGCCTTTGCGATAAGATCTCTCAGCTTTGCGTTACCTGCAGGATCAGCACCGCCCTGCTTAACTACAACAGCGATCTCTCTGCCTATCTTTGTAAATATCTTAGCTCTTGCAGCGTCTGTTGCACCCTTTTTTCTTTTAATGTTTTCCCATTTTGAATGACCTGACATTTGATTCACTCCTTGATGTAATATTATTCATTGATGCTGCCCACAGACCATGCTGCCTCGAACAGTTCACCTATACGTTCCTCACGCCCCGTGAGATATAAAAAACCGAAAAGACATTCCAAACCTGTCGCCATGCGGTATTCCCCAACAGTGGAATGTTTCGGAGCATTTATGCCCTTTGCATTCCTGCCCCTTTTGAATATATCCATTTCCTGTTCGTTAAGCAGCCCCTCGTCAAGCCACTTGCGAACAGCCTTTGCCTGATATTCCGCACACACCCTCTCAACAGTGAGCTTGTGCAGCTTGTCCGCAGGCATATTAGCTTCAAGGATAAGCTTTTCTCTTACCCTTATCTCGTAAACGCCGTCCCCGATAAAAGCCAGTGCCAGAGGGGAGTATTGCATGGCGTCCATATCAGAAAGCTTTCCCGTGACGCTCCCTCCTATCTGAGATATTCAAACTCAAAGTCGAATATAGAAACAGTGTCGCCCTCTTCGATACCCATTTCCTCCAGCTTGTCGATTATGCCGCTGGTCCTGAGTACGTTCTGGAAATACTGGAGGGAAGAGTAATCGTCCATATTAGCCGTCCTGAGTATGTCAAGAAGCCAATCCGCTTCCACGAAATAAACGCCGTCCTCCACAGTAACACGGAAGTCTTTCTTTGAGATGAGCTTATCGTCAAGCTCCTCCTGAGTGAGCGGCTGAGCTTCAAACTGCTTAACAGGCGGAAGAACAGAAAGTCGCTCCCATACGCCATACATAAGCTCTTTTGTACCCTTTGTGGTAGCGGCAGAGATCTCATAGAAGAGAAGTCCCTGATCCTCAACATAGTTTCTCAGTCTTTCCACCTGCTCAGGGGTAGCCATATCGCTCTTGTTTGCGGCAACTATCTGCGGAGCTTCCGCAAGCTCCATTGAGAAGTTTTCAAGCTCGTGATTTATCGCCTTGAAATCCTCGATAGGATCTCTGCCCTCACTGCCTGAAACGTCGATAACGTGAACGATAAGTCTGCACCTCTCAACGTGTCTGAGAAATTCGTGACCAAGACCGACGCCCTCGCTCGCACCCTCGATAAGACCTGGGATATCAGCCATAACAAAAGATTTTCCCTCTTCTATCTTAACAACGCCAAGCACAGGCGTCAGGGTAGTGAAGTGATAGTTGGCTATCTTTGGCTTTGCCGCTGATACAACAGAGATAAGTGTGGATTTACCCACGTTCGGAAAGCCCACAAGTCCTACGTCTGCAATAAGCTTGAGTTCAAGCATTACCTCATATTCGTCACCACGGAAACCCGGCTTTGCAAACTTCGGTATCTGCCTTGTGGAAGTGGCAAAATGAGCGTTTCCACGTCCGCCCTTGCCTCCGTGAGCGATAACAGCAGGCTCATCGGTAGAAAGGTCGGCAAGTATCCTGCCGCTCTTTATCTCTCTAACCACAGTGCCTCTAGGAACTTTCACCACAAGGTCGGGAGCATTCCTGCCTGAGCAGTTTTTGGCGCCGCCGTTCTGTCCCTTTTCGGCAACATATTTTCTCTTATATCTGAAATCTATAAGGTTTGAGATATTGTCGTCAACAACGAAAACAATATCTCCGCCCTTACCGCCGTCACCGCCGTCCGGACCGCCTGCCGCAACGTATTTCTCACGGTGGAATGAAACTGCACCATCGCCGCCGTCACCGGCTTTTATATAGATCTTCGCCTGATCGACAAACATGATCAAACCTCCTTATAAATGATATTATGCGTAAATTTAGTTGTCATTAATCAACAAAAGACCCCAAGCCTAAGGCTCAGGGTCATATGTTACAAAATTAAGCCTTGGGATAAACCGAAACCTTCTTGCGGTCTCTACCGAGTCTTTCAAATCTTACAACACCATCGCTTGTTGCGAACAGAGTATCGTCAGAACCCTTCTTAACGTTCTCGCCTGGGTGAATGTGAGTACCTCTCTGACGAACGAGGATGTTACCAGCCAGTACGAACTGACCGTCAGCTCTCTTTACGCCAAGTCTCTTTGACTCAGAATCACGTCCGTTCTTTGTAGAACCCATTCCCTTTTTATGAGCGAAAAACTGCATTGAAATCTTAATCATCTAAATTACACCTCCATAAAATGTAATCCGTCCGATCAGTTATCTCTGACCGTGACTTTGATCCTGCCTGAAAATTCCTCAGCTAGAAAATATAAATGAGTGAGAAGCCCTAAAAGCAGCTTGTCCCCCTCCTCTGAGCTGTCATTTTCAAGCCTTAATATTATTTCGTTTTCTTCCACTGCGACATCAGCCTTTATCTTAAAAGCCTCAGTGACAGTGTTAGCCGTCAACATTACAGCAGACGATACGCTTGCACAGCATACGTCCTCGCCATAATCTGCATAACCTGCGTGACCCGTTATACGAAATCCCACAAGTCTGTCATGCTCATTTCTGAAAAAATCAGCACAGATCATTATGCGTTGATAGCTTCGATCATAACCTTAGTGTAAGGCTGTCTGTGACCGATCTTGGTCTTTTCGCCCTTCTTTGGCTTGTAAGTGAATACAGTCACCTTCTTGGACTTGCCGTTCTTGATGACCTTAGCTGTTACGGAAGCGCCGTCAACATATGGAGCGCCAACCTTGATACCGTCGTCAGCGCCAACTACCATTACCTTATCGAAAGTAACAGCGTCCTCAGCGTTTACGTCCAGCTTTTCTACGAAAACCTCATCACCAGGCTTAACCTGATACTGCTTTCCGCCTGTTTCAATTACTGCGTACATTACGAATGCACCTACCTTTAAATAAACTCGCTACGCACGGTGGTCTGCAAATACAAACACTTATGACCGTGAATATGCGGCTTTAATATCATAACATATCCGCCCCCAAAAGTCAAGCACAGCTCTGTTTTCGCTTGAAAATTTACAGAAATTTAACTTTTAAAAGCTCCTTTCCTATCCATTGTTGTCCCACAGTAAACATTTCTCCTTAAACCTATTGTAAACTCGCAAAAAATATGCTATAATAAGTGTGTATACATTATATAATATTACGAAAGAGGTCGAAGAACAATGACAAATTCTTATGAAAGCCCGTTTTGTACCAGATATGCAAGCAAGGAAATGCAGTTTATTTTCTCTGCTGACAAGAAGTTTACTACTTGGAGAAAGCTGTGGGTAGCCCTTGCCCGTGCTGAAATGAAGCTCGGTCTTAATGTTACTCAGGAGCAGGTAGACGAGCTTGAAGCTAACATTGATAATATAGATTATGCCGCTGCCGCTGAGCGTGAAAAGCTTGTTCGTCATGACGTTATGTCACACGTTTATGCTTATGGCCTTGTTTGTCCAAAGGCAGCAGGTATCATTCACCTTGGCGCAACTTCATGCTATGTAGGCGATAACACAGACGTTATCATCATGAGAGATGCACTTAAGGTCGTAAAGAGAAAGCTTGTCAAGGTTATCGACCAGCTTGCAAAGTTTGCCGATAAGTATAAGGCTATGCCTTGCCTTGCTTATACTCACCTCCAGCCTGCACAGCTCACAACAGTGGGCAAAAGAGCTACTCTTTGGTGCAACGAGCTTCTTATGGATCTTGAAGATCTGGATTTCAGACTTGCTAACCTCAAGCTCCTCGGCTCAAAGGGAACTACAGGCACTCAGGCTTCATTTATGGAGCTTTTCCACGGAGATACTGATAAGGTAAAAGAGCTTGAAAAGATGATTGCCGAGGAAATGGGCTTTGACGTTGTCGTTCCAGTTTCAGGTCAGACCTATTCAAGAAAAATGGACTATCAGGTATGCTCAGTTCTCGCCGGTATCGCTCAGTCTGCTATGAAGTTCTCTAATGACATAAGAATTTTGCAGTCATTCAAGGAGATCGAAGAGCCGTTCGAGAAAAATCAGATAGGCTCTTCCGCTATGGCATATAAGAGAAATCCAATGAGAGATGAGAGAATAACATCACTTGCCAGATACGTTATCTGCGACGTTCTCAACCCTGCATTCACAGCAGGTACACAGTGGTTTGAGAGAACTCTCGACGACTCTGCAAACAAGAGAATTTCCGTTGCCGAAGCTTTCCTGGGTGTTGACGCTATACTCAATATCATGCTCAATGTTACAGATCCTGACAACGGCTTGGTAGTATATGACAAGATCATCAGAAGAAGAGTTATGGCAGAGCTTCCTTTCATGGCTACCGAGAACATTATGATGGACGCTGTAGAAAAGGGCGGAAACAGACAGGAACTTCACGAAAGAATAAGAGAATATTCAATGGTAGCAGGCGCAAGAGTTAAGAAAGAGGGGCTTGACAATAACCTCTGCGAGCTTATCCTTAACGACCCTATGTTCATGATAACAAAGGAAGAAATGGATAAGATAATGAAGCCTGAAAACTTTATCGGCAGATGCCCACAGCAGGTGGACGAGTTTATCGAAAATTGCGTAAAGCCTGTTGTCGAAGCAAACGGCGTGTCTGACGATGTTGCAGAAATAAACGTATAATATCAAAGGATAAAAATTTTTCAGCGGGCTGATAGGTCTTTTCAGATCGTCAAGCCCCTGAATTTTATCTGATAAACACCACACAAAAGAAAGGCGGAAAACACCATGGCAGATTTTTGTACAGGCAAACGCTGTCCAAAATGTGGCGGCAGGAACTGTCAGCTTATAAGCGAAACAGACTACAGAAGCGGCAAATATGGCTTTGGAAAAGGCTGCTGCGGCTATATACTGTTCGGACTGCCAGGGCTTATCTGAGGACTTTGCGGCATGGAAAGCAAGTCAAAAACACGTTCCTATTGGGTATGCCCCGATTGCGACTATAAGTTCAGGGCATGAGAACGAGAAAAGACCCATATGCGCTGTGGCTTTATCTTATGAAGCTTGGTGCGTCGGCAGGCTGTCACCAACGCCCCGACAGAAGCTTCTTTTTCCACGGCTGGCAGTTTCCTGTGTGCGCAAGATGTACGGGCGTGCTTGCAGGACAGCTTATAGGCTTTCCGCTAGCCGTAAAGAAAAATATATCCGCCCTGACAGCGGTTTTGTGCTGTGAAACTACAATGCTTGATTGGCTCTTGCAGTATACAGGGGTGAAAAAGTCCACTAATAAACGTCGGCTCATAACAGGTCTGCTTGGAGGATTTGGGCTTGCGGTTGCATATGTTGGTATCATCAGATTTGTGATAAAAAAGATAAAAAGGGGAGCGAAAACATGATAATCGAAACAGATAGACTTTATATGCGCAGGCTCACCGAGGGCGACTTTGACGCTCTTTGCAAAATTTTGCAGGACGAGAAGTGTATGTACGCCTACGAACACGCTTTTTCTGATGAAGAAGTGAGAGAGTGGCTTTGCAAACAGCTTGTGAGATACCGCATTTACGGCTTCGGGCTTTGGGCTGTGATACTCAAAGAAAGCGGCGAGCTTATCGGACAGTGCGGTATCACAATTCAGCATACCGACAGAGAAAGCGTTATGGAAGTGGGCTATCTTTTCAGACGTGACTGCTGGAACAAAGGCTATTGTACCGAAGCGGCTAAAGTCTGCAAAGACTTTGCCTTTGATAAACTTGGCGCAGACGAGGTGTATTCCATTATTCGTGACAGCAACACAGCTTCAAGGCGTGTTGCCGAGAAAAACGGCATGACAGTGAAATATACCTTTACAAAGCATTATTACGGCGTTGATATGCCGCATTTGGCATATTCGATAAAACGTGAGAAACGGTGATAAAAATGGAACTTGAACAATATAAAAGCAGTGCCTTTGAAATATTTGACAGACTTCTCAGAGCCATGAGAAGCCCTGAGGGCTACGTTCATCCTCAATCCCTTTTGTGCTGTATAGGTTCTCTTGCAGGCTATTCCTGTCAGCAGGACGTGAGAAAGCTTTTCATGACAGAGGGAGTTAAAGAAGAGGACGTTTTCACAGTGTTCACTGATAAGTCGGGCAGAAAGTATTTCTACGGCGATATCATTGACGAAAAGCTTGTGGGCAATAACTACTCAGTGTGGTCTTTTACCGCAGGAGTGCTAAAAAAATATAACGAGCCTTTTACGGACGTTGGGGAAACGCTGCGCTACACTGCGGCGAACGCAGGGGGCGCAAGCTTTGGCAAAATAAGAAATTGTACCACAGGTGAAACTGTCCAAAGCTATATAAAGCTTCTTTGGCAACCGCTTCTGCCTATAGCGCAGAAATCAGCAGGCAGGGGAGAGCTTCACATAGTTTTCGGGCTTTGCATACAAAAAGCCATGATGACCTGCAAAAGCGCAGTTTCACTTTCGGAGTGTGCAAGAATAATAATGGAGAGTGCCTTGACAGGGGCAAGGGTGGACTTCAAGGACTTGTAAGGTAAACAAAATAAAAAAAATAGGGAGAAACTTAATATGAAAAATAGCAGAAAAACAGCCGTATTGCTGGCGGCATTGCTGTCAGTGTCACTTTGCGCCTGCGGACCTGTTGAGGAAGCCGCAGACAGCGTTTCAGAAACGAAAGATACTACTACTGCGGAAGCGGTGTCAGATACGCCCGACAGTGTGGAGGAAAGTTCGCAGACGGATGACAGTTCGCAGGTGGAAATAATTCGTGACCCTGAGCTTGTTTGTGACCTTAGCGAAATACCATATACAGCCAAATGCACCGTAGAGGGCAATTTTGGTGCAGAGGCAATGCTTTCTGATTATTATGGTATAAACGCAATGATAAATTCTGACGAGCCGCTCCTTAGTATACCTGTCAAGTATACTGACGCTGATTTTGGGGGTGGGGTCATTCGTTTTGAGTTTAGCGACAAAATAAGCGACGAGCAGAAAGCTAGTGCAGTTATAATGCAGTTTGACGAGGATAGCACGTTCACGAAACTTGAAAGTTTCGTTGACGAAAATGGCATTTCTGCGAATATCACCACGGGTGGCGTTTACATGGTCATAGACAGCTATGTTTATGATATGTTTAACGGAGGGGCGGTGGATACAGACCGTTATGATATTGAAAACGGTTTGACCATAGAACTTTCGGATTTTTCTGCCGCTTTAGAGTTGCCTGAGATAGGTGGATTTTCTGCCGCAAAGTTGGAAAAGCATGAGATAACTACAGATGATTTTGACGGCACGAGAGATGTGAAGATTGTCTATGCAAATCTTATTGACGGCAAAGTGGACGAAAAATATGACGGGTTAAATCTGTCATTGTCTTATTATCAGCGGCTTGACAAGATCACGGTCGATGATATGCTAGATATGTATGCAAAGTCGGCTGATATCAGATCTGATGATAATGTTTGGCTTGATTATCGGGGACTTGACCTTGGCAATGGCAAGCGTGGCTGTGTTATTGCGGCTCTGGGTGAGGATCAAAGTGTGAACGTTCAGGGCATATACGAGTTTTCTGACAGCGAATATATACAATATAATGTGGTGATACCACTAAAGTATGTTTCAATGGGAGAAGATATTTTCGATTCAGCTATGAGTTTTCGCTATGCAGAATAAACGCATTTATAATGTTTGGGCCGTCTGAGGGGACTGCTGTTTTAAACGCTTTTTGAAAAGCTTTTTATATTGGTAAAAATTTTGCGGTCATCACCGCATTGAAAGGATTTGATTTGATTGAAGATCGAAACACAATGTTTACACGAGGGTTATACGCCTAAAAACGGAGAGCCGAGAGTAGTGCCTATCGTACAAAGTACAACCTATGTCTATGACTCATCAAGAGAGATAGCCGAGGTCTTTGACGACCCCACCAAGAGCCTTATCTACTCACGCTTTGAAAACCCTACCACAGACGCAGTTGAGAAGAAGATAGCCGCTCTCGAGGGCGGTGCAGCCGCAATGTGTACATCAAGCGGACAGGCTGCCACACTTTGCTCTATCCTGAACATCTGTCAGGCAGGGGACAGCTTTATAGCTTCCACTTCTATCTATGGCGGCACCATAAACCTTTTCAGCATAACAATGAAAAGACTTGGCATAGAGTGTATCTATGTTGACCCCGACGCTACAGATGAAGAGATACAGGCGGCATTCAAGGATAATACAAAGCTTGTTTTCGGTGAAACTATCGCAAACCCTGCGCTGACAGTTTTCGATATCGAGCGTTTTGCAAATATCGCCCATAAGAATGGCGTTCCTCTTATCGTTGATAATACTTTCGCTACTCCATACCTTTGCAGACCTATCGAGTGGGGCGCAGATATCGTTATCCATTCTACATCAAAGTATATGGACGGCCACGCAGTTCAGGTTGGCGGCGTTATCGTTGACAGCGGCAAGTTCGATTGGACGGGCGGAAAGTTCCCTTGCATGACCGAGCCTGACGAAAGCTATCACGGCACTATCTACACTGAGAAATATTCTTTTGCACCTTACATAGTAAAAGCAAGAATGCAGCTTATGAGAGATTTCGGCTGCTATCCTGCTGCAAATTCCTCGTTCCTGCTCAATCTGGGACTTGAAACTCTCCCTGTAAGAATGAAGCAGTATTGTGAGAATGCGCTCACAGTGGCAAAATTTCTCGAAAGCAATGACAAGGTAGAGTCCGTTGCATATCCTGGACTTGAAAGCGATAAGTACCATAAGCTTGCTGAAAAGTATCTCCCTCTTGGCACAGCAGGTGTTATCTCGTTCGTTATCAAGGGCGGAAGAGATACAGCGGCAAAGTTCATGGACAGCCTTAAGCTTGCTTCCAACGAAGTTCACGTTGCCGATATCCGTACTTGTATCCTCCACCCAGCCTCCGCAACACACAGACAGCTTTCAGACGAACAGCTCGTTGCCGCAGGCATAAACGGCGGAATGATAAGACTTTCCGTAGGTCTTGAAAATGTCGAGGATATCATAGACGATCTTAAGCAGGGCTTTGCGGCTATCTGATAAAATAGAAAAAGGCGGACATTTCTTTGGAAGTGTCCGTCTTTTTTTTATGATACTAATGTCATTTGTCGTTTTGCGGGAGCGTAACAATAAAATTTGTACCCTTTCCGTATTGTGATTCTACACGGATGTTGCCGTTGCACAGCTCCACGATACGCTTAACAAGGGGCAAACCAAGTCCGTTTCCCTCTGAAGCGTGTGCCCTGTCCCCTTGATAAAAACGCTCAAAAATGTGTGATATGGTCTGCTGATCCATGCCAATGCCACGGTCAGTTATCTCAGCCGTTATCACATCACCCTCTTTAAAAAGCTTTACTCTGATAGAGCTTCCCTCTGGGGAGAATTTTATGGCGTTGCCTATTATGTTCACCCACACCTGCGAAAGCATTTCCGCATTGGTGGTGTATTGTATCTCCTGCATATCAATGTCAAAGCTTATGTCCTTAGCCGTCCATTGCTTTTCCAGAAGAAGTATGCAGTTTCTTATCTGCTCGTCAAGGGAAAAGCTTGTCTTATCAGTGATGATCTGCTGATTTTCAAGCTTTGAAAGCATAAGAATGTTCGATGAAAGATTGGTCAAACGCTTTGATTCGCTGATGATAATGTCAATGTATTCCTGCTTTTTCTCTTCTGACAGATTTTCTTTTTTTAGCTGTTTCGCAAAGCCTTGGATAGAAACGATAGGCGTTTTGAACTCGTGGGAGAAGCTGTTGATAAAATTCTCCCTGAACATCTCGATGCCCCCAAGCTCCTGCGCCATTTTGTTGTAGCTTTCTATAAGCTCGTCTATCTCGCCGTTAAAGCCTGTTACCTCTAACCTTTGAGAGAAATCTCCCTTTTCTACCCTGTGCATTGCCCTTTTTACCTCACGCACAGGCCCTACTATTTTGCTTGCTACAGCGGCAGAAATGCAAGTGCCGATTATTACAGATACCACAAGTCCCACAATAAGGAAAACAAAAGGCATTTGCAAAGGGGATAGAAAATGCAGGCATCTTTTTATGCCTATCATTATAAATCCCGTAAGAAGCCCTGCCCATATCATTATCATAAATACCGCCGAAACTATGCTGGCGTTCATGGTGTAATTTCGCCTGCGCTCTGAGCGAAGAGCAGAGATAAGATGTTTTTTCATGAGCCTATCCTTTCAGCTTGACCGCCTTGTAGCCAAGCCCTCTCACTGTCATTATCTCAAAATCGTGGTTATTCTTCAAATGCTCTCTTATGCGGTTTATGTGTACGTCCACAGTGCGCTCGTCAGTGTCTGAGGTCATATCCCAAAGCTCGTCCATAAGCTGACGGCGGGGGAATATCTTGTCAGGATAGGAAAGAAGCTTGTAAAGAAGCATGAACTCTTTCGGCGGAAGCTCCCTTATGCCCTCAGGGGTCTTGATAGTCAGTGCGTCATAGTCGAGAGTGGTGTCGCCCACAGTTATCTTGTGGTCGCTCACTATCTGGGAACGTCGCAAAAGTGCCTGAATACGCAGAAGCATTTCCTCCTCGTCCACAGGCTTCACCATGTAATCGTCCGTACCTTTTATAAAGCCCTGCTTTTTGTCAAAAGCCGTTTCCTTAGCCGTCACCATTAATATAGGCGTCTGAAACCCAGCCTTGCGGATAGTTTCGCAAAGCTCCAAACCGTCCATACGAGGCATCATAACGTCCATTATAATAAGGTCAACGTGTTTTTCGTCCATTATTTCGAGAGCCTCTATACCGTCACGAGCCTCGATAGGTGTGTAGCCGTTGTCGCTAAGCACATCACAGGTAAGTTTGCGAGTGTTAGTATCGTCCTCCACCACAAGTATGTGAAACATTTTTACTCCTCCGTTCACTTTGCATTTTTTTATTATATCACCGTTTTATTAACGTGATATTAACGATGCCAAGACACATTTAGTTCAAAATTCCATGTTGATCCTGCACAATTTCAGGGGTATTGCCTTGTGCAAACAAATGATTTATCTTTTAATTTGGCAACATTTCTGCAATTGTTGTATTTTTTATGCAACAAAAGGGGTGCTTTTCGGGATAAGTATAGGGGTATTATCCCAAATTGA
>ENA-OPCF01000555-OPCF01000555.1-human-gut-metagenome-genome-assembly--contig:-NODE-555-length-22908-cov-5.452151_pt1 | contig 22908 bp, 19 predicted proteins | sample MGYA00241077_ERZ501470 | MGnify/ENA primary metagenome ERZ501470 (study PRJEB25962, sample SAMEA2042571) | human gut metagenome | biome: human gut; feature: human-associated habitat; material: faeces... | reverse complement strand
CATCTATCGGCTGGGATTCCCCAACAAGGAAGTAGCTGAAGGATTCATCAAATACCTGATGCCCTACTACATGCCCAGCCCTTCGCAATAGACCACCGTAAACGGTATCGCATCGGGGTGAACTTCTCGCTGGGGAAAAGATGCATCGACGGATGGAAGATTGAGTAAACGGACGGAGCGCTATCGACATCTACTCAATAGTCCTGAAAAAGAGCCTTGAAATACGGCAAGAGACAAGTCCAATCGTAATTTTACCAGATATATCAACGCAGCTTTGGGCAAAACGACAAACAGCAAATAGGAGCATGCCAGCAATTTATATCCACCTCTGCAATTACGCCTTGCATAAATGATGCGTGAACGGCTCAAATAATACTCCCTTTTCGGCGTTTTACGAGGAATGCTTGCACTCTCCTTATGATACACCTTCGACCGCGGTTCATAAAACAGCCTATAACCGGCTGCACGTATCTTGCGACTCCAGTCAAACTCTTCATAGAAAAGGAAATAGACTTCCGGCATCTTTCCCACCCGTTCAATCACGTCACGTCGCAGCATCATAGCTCCTCCATGCAGTACTTCGGTCTCCTTCGGCTTCATATATTCTACCATTCTGGCCGGATCAAAAGGTTCCTTGGTGTGTCTCAAAGTAACGGAAGTCATTTCTGTGTAACCATAATACTGTATCATTTCCGGATGGTAATAATAAAAGATACACGGTGACACCCCGCCTATCCGACTATCAGCAAGACTTTTCACTAAGGGATACAAAATCGGTCCCTTTATTACAGTATCATTGTTCAAGAATAATATAAATTTCCCCTGAGCATAATCATATCCTAGATTATTACCACCTGCAAACCCCAAGTTTCGTTCAGTGCGCACAATTCTAACATCGGGATATGCATTCCGTATATGTTCTACATCTTCTCCGACAGAGGCATTATCCACTACAATCAATTCATACGGATATGTCTCATACTGTTTTAAAGACGCTATCAGCTCGCAAGTATCTTGCCACCCATTATAATTAATTGTAATAATAGATACCATCATTCCTTGTTTTAAACTTTTTTTACTAAATTATGTTCCTCATCTTTATATTCTTTGGCAGAAGTAAACAAAGTTGTAAATTTTGACAGCACCTGCCACACCCGTATCCTAAAACGCTTCCAAAGCATACCATCACCTATCGTCCCATAACCGGTGATGGCACGAACTTTACGATGACGCAAAAAGGCAATCTTGCCATATTGACGCAAACCGAAAGCCAATATTCCGTCCTCACCACGAATTATATCACACCGGATACCTACTTTGCGAGCTTCTTCCGTACGATAAACAAAAACCAACCCGCGTACAGCCAATTCCGGCCTTTTCCACGCCTGCAAACGCAAATATACATCTCGGACACATTCGTAAATGTAGAGTTCCATCCTTGATTGTTTCGCATTAGGGAAGTACCCCCATGTGCCACTTACTCCGACTATATCATGACTATATTCCATAACATCTATCATCCGGTCGACATACTCAGGTGGATAAAGTGTATCTGCATCAATATTTACATGGTACTTCCCTTTTGCATGCGACAAACCACAAGAACGGGCATATCCGCAACTATGCTGGAATTCCGTATAATAAGGAATGCCCAAAACACGGAATATATCTCCGGTTCTATCTTTCGAATCATTATCCACACCGATAATCTCTATCGGATAATGTGTTTTCAATTCGCTCAATGCCCACAGACAAGCCAACAGATGCTTCTCCTCATTGTAGGCAATGACCGAAACCGTAACCAAAGGTTGTCCGCTCTGCAACTTTTCCAAATTCAAACGAACTTGGGACACAATATCTTTATAAGCCACCTCATCATAGGGACTTCCATAAACCTGCATATACTTTCCATACCAACTCATGAACTTTCCTCCTTTTCTTTTACCATTAACAACTCATTGAACAATTCCATCCACTGCTTCCCAATAGACTCCATGTTATAATCTGAAGATTTTCGGAAAGCATTATACCCCATCTCTTGACGAATATCCTCATTTTCTATCAATCTATTCATCTGGCTTGCCAGTCCAGAAATATCACCTTCACTCACCAGCCAACCGTCCACTCCATCCGAAATGACATCGCGAGGGCCGCAATGGCAAGCAAACGCCACAACCGGTAATCCGCATGCCATAGCTTCAATAAGTACCATGGGAAGTCCCTCAAAACGAGAACTCAATACAAAGATAGAGCTTTCTTGCATCTTTTGGTCAATATCAGGTACCGTAGATTCTAAAAAACAGCTGTCCTGCAACTGCAAATCAATAATCTGCCGTTCCAATTGTGCACGCATCGCCCCGTCACCATAAATCTTCAACTTCCAGTCCGGATGCCTTTCTGCAACAAGCTGCCAAGCGTTTATCAATTGGTCGAACCCTTTTTGAAAGACATATCGACCTACAGCGATAACCTGCTTTGCGGTACAATCGGACCGTTCTTCCGGAAAAAAAGAAGAAGGATTAGGAATCACTGTAACATTATCCAATTCTGTCCAAAATGCAGCATCCTCATGTGTCAATACCACAAACTTTGAAAGCTTTTTCAGTTCACGTATCAGTGCTACCATCCAACGGCGTTGGATGAAGCGACAAAGAACAGACGGCATCCAAGCAGCCGTGAATTGCCGATAATGAAGACGGTCAAAATGTATCTCGCCCATTTTCAGGCTGCCGTCGGTCATTCGGTTAATGATATTCACATCACGACGCAATAAAGAAATTGTGATGTCTGGCTTTATCTGATGCAGACAAGTGTCCAAAGCCTTACGGAAAATTCGCATTTTTTTCCGATATGACCAGATTCTACGCAAAAAAGAATAGTGATAAGGCTCCTCGAAATCAATGTCCAACTGATGCACCTGTATCGAAATTTCCAACGGAAAGGCCGGCGCCTTCTGACCACCATCGGTAATGACAATATGTACTTCATAACCATGCGTTGCCAAGAAATTAGCTTTCATGGTCAAAACACGCTCCATACCGCTCGGATAATAGAGTGCAGGTATGCAATATGCTATTTTCACTTTCTTCATTACATTCAATTTTATTCTATTGGCTGTCTACGCTCAGAATCTTTCTTAAGGAATGAACGTATAAGTTTATACTCTTGGAAATTCAACAGCCGAGTAGCAAATATATAAAACGTCACGCCACAAATCATCCCCAACAACAACTTTGCTACCGCCGAAGACACTAAAGATATTATTACATAAACAATTCCTCCTATGCAAAGAGCCAACAATAGTGAAGGAGCCAGGATACGTGCCTGAGTCCGATAACCGATACCGGTCAGTCTCCGAGAATAGCCTACAACCACTATCATATCTACCACTGAATACACCCACATGCTCCAACATACAGCCGTGACTCCAAAAGGAATCGCGGAAAAAAGAATCAATATAGCCAAAATCTTTTTAATGATTTCCGACTGCATGTGATAATCGCTCCTCCCCTTGGCATCCAATACTGAGACATTTGCCTGCATAACGGGAAACCACATAAAAGCCAAACTAAGTACCTGCAGAAGCGGAGCCGCCGGTAACCATTTCTCCGTCAGAAGCAACGTAATGATAGGATTTGAAAGTACAGCAAGCCCTACCATCAATGGAAACAAAAGGAAAGCGGATACCTGCAAATAAGCAATGAATATCTTATCAAATTTATCATTCTCATCTTGATAACGGCACTGTATGGGATATAACACTTTCTGGACGACATTCCCAAAGTTTTGTACAGGAAACTGCCCTAGCGTATAGGCTCTGTTGAAAAGACCTAACGTTGACGCACTGAAAAATTTTCCAACAACCAGCGAATACATGTTTGTATAGAGCGTGTGGAGTAAATTAGAAAGCAACAGCCGTGAACCAAACGAAAAAAGAGACTTGAAGGAACTTAAAGAAAACACCCAAGCAGGCCGCCACTTAGCTGAATGCCACAAAATAACAGTCCACGTAAGATTACCTACAAGATTCTGGACAACCAACGTCCAAACTCCATATCCATTACAAGCCATCCAAACCCCCATGCTGCCACCAACAACCACCGACAACAATGTAGCAACAGCCAACTTTTTGAAATCAAGCGCAATCATCAGACGAGTCATTTGGATAGTTCCCAGAGAGCTGGTTATCAACCCCAACCCGAAGACACGCGTTACGTTCACCAATGCAGGCTGGCTATAAAAATCGGCAATAAACGGAGCTGATACAAACAAAAGTAAATAAATGAAAATTGCCGCCAGAATATTGAAATAAAACATTGTATTGTAATCCGTTTCCGTCCGTTTTTTCTTCTGAATCAGAGCATTGCTAAAGCCACTATCGACCATTGTCTGGGCAATCGCCATAAATATACCAAGCATGGCTATAAGGCCATAATCGCCAGGAGATAGAAGACGGGCTATCACAATTGTAAGCACAAACTGTATTCCCTGGGATGAAAAACGCTCTATCGCATTCCACATCACTCCTTTTGCTGCTTGATTCTTTATTGACATATCTATTGTAACCCCTATTATATTAATAATTTTCTGAACAAAGTATCCCAATCGCCCATTATCCGGTCTTTGGAGTAACGCAAACTATTCTTTCTTGCCTCCATTCCCATCAGTTTCCGCTCATGTTCGTTTTCAATCAAACGACAGATTGCTTCTGAAAGTTTTTCTATATTGCCGTTTTCAACCAAAATACCATCTTCACCATTCCTGATAATTTCCGAAGGACCACTTGGACAATCAAAAGAGATGCAAGGCAATCCACAGCTCATCGCTTCTATCAGTACTAATCCGAATCCTTCAAAACGTGAACTCATCACATAAATGGAGTGCTCCAGATACTTGTCATAAATTTCAGGTGTAGGAGGATTCAAGATAAACGAAGAAGTAACCCCATACTCCTCTATCATTTTCGTTAGAGAATTCTTGAGAGGGCCACTACCATAAATATGCATCTGCCAGTCCGAATGTTTGGTAACCACCAAACTCCATGCCCGAATCAAAAGATCATAACCTTTCTGTCCATCATACCTGCCTACACTGATAAGACATTTATTGGCCAATCCAGCTGTCTCTGTCGGAAAACGGGTCAACACATTGGGAATAGTGGCAGTATGAGAAACAATGTTCTGCCACTTTTTTTTGTCTTGTTCCGTCAAAGTAACCAATACATCAAACTTCCTTATCTGATGTAACATATGCCGGTCATAGAAATAGGCTACAAGTTTAAAGAATAAAAAGTCATCAAAACTCCCGCTTTTCAGTACAGCATCTTTAGTTACATGAGTTTCCAATATACGCTTACTTCTCCCCGGTACGTTCGCGATAATATCTATGATTGGAAAAGAATAATTGGTTGCAACAATGATATCCGGATTTATTTTATCAACTTCCTTATAAAGTCTGTTCTTCAAGAGTTTCCTCATCCTCTGATAAACCAAAAGGCGTTGAGGAAAAGGATAACGGCTTTTAGTATATAGCAATACCCCTAAATCTTTATGCATGATACGAGGGGATAATTCATACGAAAAAGGATTCGTTCCTTGCTCATAAGTTATCAGATATACATCATACCCCAGGCGTTCCGACAAATAGTTCATTTTATCAGTCAGGACACGCTCCATACCGGCTAACAGTCCAATGGATTTATACACGTATAGTATTCTCATAATTGCTGATATATAGTTTTTCCAAATTTATCGGTATGTTCTTTCAACGCCATACTCTTGGCACAATCAGAAACCACTATATCAACAAAATAAGGCAATACAGCTTCTTGTATCTCTGAAAAACGGAAAAAAACGTCAATGATACGTTTCCCATTTATTTCATTCAATCCATATTGCTGCCATAAGACTCTATTCATTTGTCTTTGTTTCAAAAAAAACGCGAAGATCCTGAAAAAGAAAGAGAAGTAACATTCAAAAATATCATTCAATACCTTAATGATTATTTCATCGTCATAAATATGAGTGGTCAGGTTACGGTCTAACAAACGTTGCTTCCACCATATATCTTGATTGCTAAACTCTTCCATTTCCATTCTTTTCTTACAAAGATAAAAAATATAATTATCGGCAATACAATATTAAACGTATTTTTCAGAATTTCACCTCACTCCCTTCCACAAACTCTTCCCACCACACAACAAGCGTCAACAGATTGAAATATTGCAAAGCCTTGTTCTGCCTATGCCAGAACCAACCGCCCTCCTTCTCTGCAACCAGTTCATAATCTTCAAGAAATTTCTCCACCGCGTCACGACGGAGATAATCGCCCATAATGCCGGAAGAGAGAATGAACTCCTTGAAAAAAGCCCGCCGTGCCTTGTCGCGGAAGAACAGCGGCATGGGTGCAAAACCACCCTGCTTCTTTTTCGACGTGATGGCTTCGGGAAGCAGAGGTTTATAATGGTGCTTCAACAAATACTTGGAAACGGAACGACCCCGCGCAATGTCCAGTACACTGTTGCCCCTGCACTTCAACCCTACCGGCAGCTCCTGCAGGAAATGGAAAAGCTCCAGGTCCATAAAAGGATACGTCAGATTGTTACCGAACATCCGTGCCATGCCGGACGCCTTGAAAAGAATGATACGATTGATTACAATCTCCAAATCGGAAAGAATGGCATGTTGCGCGTAAAGATGTTCGAAGCTGCGGATATCGGCCCGCGGAGATTTTACCGGCTCAAAATCTTCTTTCGGATTTTGCAGAAGGGCACACAAGGCAGAATCGGAGAAGCCGAAACGCTCCCCTTCCAGAATATGAAGTATCTTATCCAAATGGAAATTGATGCGGGAAAGCTTTCCACCGGTATCAAAGGTTTCATGCTCCAGCAGACGGCTGATGCCACGTAGCAAGGGACGCAATCCTATGCGGGCGGATAGATAATGCAACGCCACTTCGCGACCGGAAGTACCGAAATACTGGTCACTGCCGTCACCTCCCAGAATCACGTCGGGCTTGTCATCGCCTATCATGCGCATGGCACAATAGTTTACCATCAGCCCGCCTTCCATAAAAGGCTCACCCAGAAAACGGACAATGTGGGGCAAGGCAGTGATTTCCGTACCGTCAATCTCGTACTCGTGATGGCGGGTACCAAAGGTTTCGGACATCAGGCGGGCCATGGGCAGCTCCGTCCAGGTATCCCCTTTAAAGCCTACGGAATAGGAGTCAATCTGTCCGTCGTAAATGCTGCGCAGCGCAGCAAGGTTGGACCCGGAATCATAGCCGCCACTCAGCAGGATACCTACCTTGCGGCTGTCTCCGATACGCCGGCGGATGGCTTGCGCATGCAGCTCTCCATAACGGCGGGAGTAGACTTCCACATCCGGATTCCGTTCAGTCACGACCTTGGGTTCATGCGCAAAAACGCTGTCACGCTTCAGACCGGAGTAGAGCTTTTCACCGGCACCCAAAGAATGGACATCGGACAGAGCGGAACGGTTATTCTTCAGAATGCCACGTTGAAGGAATGCACTCAGTGAAACCGGATTATAGTCGAAACAACTTTCCAGCCGTTCCCCTAACACTTGCCAGGAAGTGGAAAAAGAGCCGCCGGTGGTATAATAGATGGGATAATGCGTACCATGATGGTCGCGCACCACTCCACACTCGTTTTCGGAATAATATACGATGGTGAACGAACCGTCCAGACGTGAGAAACCATAAATAGGATCGGATAGAAAAGCGGCGGCGGCAAGTTTGGCGTTGGTATCATCCGGGGCTGCCTGCAAGACGTCCCGGTTGTACAAAGTACCGAAAAAGAATAGACGCAGGTGATGATTCTCAAAAGAAGATTCCGGTTCTTCTCCCTCTACGCAGGCTGTACGCCAATCTTCTAAAGTGAATTTTCCGTATATCATTTGTTTGCTTATAGACTTGTTCAGTTCACGTAAATGCAACTCTCCTACTTTTCAACCACCCCATGCCTGGTATGTATAAAGGTCTTGTTTGCCCCACTCAGCTTGAAGATATTTCCTGCCATCAGCAGGAATGTATAGGGTATCTTTTGTAGGGCCATTGCCAGGCGGCTGGTGCAGAACCTTTTGGGAACGGCAACGAGCAGGGCCACAGCGAGCAACACCAAGAGCAGCCACCACTTCAGCCCCCATGTCCAGCGATAGACCGTAAACAACACGGAGAAGAGGAACGTGAAGCCCATCAACAGCAGGCGGGGAATGGAAAGCTGCTGGAAAAGCTTGTCGCAGAAGTCCCAGTTACGCGCAGCAAGCGCCTTCCACAGAAACTTGGCGAAAGTCTGGCAGTAGTGCCATTGTGCCGACAGCCAGCGGCGGCGCTGACGGGAGAAATCACCGGTGTTCTGTATCTTCTCATCGAACACAAAGGTTTCGGGCAGATAATAAAAACGCTTGCCGCGATAGAGCAGGGTCAGCTCCAATTCACGGTCGAAACCGCCCACAGCCTTGATGCCCGCCATCGTATCACGAAACAAGTCATAACGGAACGCCATGCCGGAACCGATAAGGGCGGCCGACAAACCCAGTTTGGCATGCCCCAGACGGAAAATGGTATTGTTGATTTCCTCACTGATGGCATCGAGCAGGGCCATGTCATTGTTCAGGTTCTTGGCACTCCGGTGGGTCTGCACAATCTCGACTTCCGGATTGGCGAAGAGGTCGTTAATATCACTCAGATAATCGTAAGGGATGACATTGTCCGCATCGAGCACCAAAGCGATGTCATAGTCATTGCCGATGGCAGCCATGGCGGCATTCAGAGATTTGGACTTGGTGCTTTTCTCAAAATGCACTTCAACCAGGCGGATAGGCAGCGAAGCCAGGGAAGCGTTGGTTTCGGGCTGCATACGGTCCGAAATGACAACCGTATCAAAACAGTCGGCGGGATAATCCTGCTCCAGACATGAATGGACGCACTCGTGTATCACGGCATCTTCGCGGTAGGCAGGAATCAGTATGGCAAAACGCTTGTGCTCCTTGGCTGGAGGGAACAGAGGCAGGTCACGCCGGCGTGAAGCCAGACTGTAAACCAATAGATACAGTATGTTTATTGCAAACCATATGTATAAAAGCCAATCGAGTATATTCAATATATGTTCCAAATTCAGAGCTATTTAAGCTTTAGAGTTGCTGCTTGTTTTTAATGGGTATCCGACACAAAGATACGAAAAAGAAGTAGAGTCTGGATAAAATATATAAAAAATGCGAAGAATATAGGAATAAAAAAACGAGCAAGCTCTCACGAACCCCTCGCCCCTGTAAGAAAAGCCTTAAAGGCTTTTCTTTTAAACTGCGTCAATGTTACCTAAAAATCAATCTTTCTCTTTACCTGAAAAATAAAACTTCAATTACCTATTCTGAAAACTTCAAAATCCAATTTTTTACCTTTACCTAATTTACCTATTTATTCAAAACATTTAGCTTATGAAAAAATCTATTTTCAATCCTTTTACCTATATAACTAATATCCTTTATTGAAAACTGTTTTATTATTTATCAAATCCAAATGCAGTTTCCCAACTGCACTGCAAAGGTAAGTGTTTTCTCCGCGCACGCAAAATACCGGCACATTTTTCGCATGTTTTATAACATTGTTTTAGAGTTTAAGGGTACAGTTTACACTTATAAACATTTTATTGTTCATCGGGAGTATGCTTTCCCGCAAAAAACAAGCCACCGAAGCGCCGAAACGCTTCGATGGCTGCCCCTTTAAACACCTTTAAACAAAATGAATTTTCTTAGTTATTTTCTTGCTTCGGCAATATAGCCCAAAGCTTCTTTGCATTTTTCTGTAACGTACGTCCAGTCTTCAGCAGCGACCTTATCCTTCGGGAAGAGTTTGGAACCCATACCTACGCAGAACACACCCGCCTTAATCCAGGAGGTAAGGTTTTCCTGAGTCGGCTCCACTCCGCCAGTCACCATCAGCTTGGACCAGGGCATCGGAGCCAGCAAACCTTTCACGAGTTTGGCACCAAGCACGTCGCCCGGAAATATCTTACAGAGATCGCAACCTGCTTCTTGCGCGAAACCTACCTCCGAAACGCTGCCGCACCCCGGAGTATAAGCTACCAGGCGACGGTTACAAATCTTAGCAATCTCCGGGTTGAACAACGGGCCTACAACGAAACATGCACCCAACTGCAAATACAGCGCCGCAGTAGCAGGGTCAACGATAGAACCTACACCCATAGCCATCTCCGGGCACTCTTTTGCCGCAAACTTCACAACTTCCGCAAACACCTCGTGGGCAAAGTCACCACGGTTCGTGAACTCGAACGCACGAACACCTCCATCGTAACAAGCCTTTACAACTTTCTTTGCAACTTCTGCATCCTTATGATAAAAGACGGGCACCATTCCGGTAGAACCAATCTTATTCAATACTGAGATTTTATCAAATTTACTCATCTTTTTATTTACTATTTACAATGTACAATGTACAATTTGCCATGCGGACTACTTGTACAATGCTTAATTGTCATATTACTTATATATTATACTTACCTCTATATATTATACTTTACCATTTACTTTATCACGCATAGTGAGTATAGATTTTACTACAATCTTCAAAAGCTCCTTGTTTTCAAGATACAAATCCTGCAACAAATCAGGTTTAACAAGTTCCAATTCTATTATAAGCTCCAACCAATAGGCCGTTTCATCAAGTTCTTCCTCTACCATTTTTAATTTGTTTAAGAAATCCTTGTCTGATTTTCCAACACAAGCTGCCCGATAATTGGCACCGGGAGAAGTACCGGAACGGACAATCTGGTTGCCAATAGCTCTACCTGCTGATGTATTAGGCAACTTGTCTACCAGCTTTATTATTCGTACCGCAAACATCTTCAAGCGGTTTTTCATATCATCTCGATTCATCAGCAGCACAAATTGTACATTGTAAATGGTAAATTGTAAATGTACTTATCTCTGTACTCGTCCGCTTGCATCCCCCCCAGCCAGCGCTTCTACCTCTTCTGTGGAAACAAGGTTGAAGTCACCGTTGATAGTGTGCTTCAAGGCGGAAGCGGCTACTGCAAATTCGAGGGCGGCACCCTGGTCGGGTTTTGTCAGCAAGCCGTGGATGATACCGCCTGAGAAAGAGTCGCCACCACCTACACGGTCGATGATAGGATTGATGTCGTAACGCTTTGATTCGTAGAATTCCTCACCGTTGTAAATCATCGCCTTCCAACCATTGTGGGTGGCAGAGAAAGACTCGCGCAACGTAGAGATGACATATTTGAAGCCGAATTCCTTCGCCATCGCCTTGAAGATTCCCTTGTAGCCTTCAGCGTCCGTCTTGCCGCCTTCCACGTCTGCATCGGGCTTGAAGCCCAGACAGAGCTCGGCATCTTCTTCATTGCCGATGCAGACATCCACATACTGCATCAAAGGCTTCATGATGGACTGGGCTTTTTCTTTGGTCCAGAGTTTTTTACGGAAATTGAGGTCTACCGACACCGTAACACCGTGACGTTTGGCAGCCTCGCAAGCCAGGCGGGTCAACTCGGCGGCCTTGTCGGAGATGGCGGGAGTGATACCTGACCAGTGGAACCAGTCTGCACCTTCCATGATGGCATCGAAATCAAAGTCTGCCGCATCTGCCTCGGCAATGGCAGAGTGTGCACGGTCATAGATTACCTTACTGGGACGCATGGAAGCACCGGTCTCAAGATAGTAGATACCTACACGGTCACCACCACGCGCAATGAAATCTGTTTTTACGCCATACTTGCGCAATACGTTGACAGCCGACTGGCCTATTTCATGTTTCGGCAACTTGGTTACAAAATAAGCATCATGTCCGTAGTTGGCACAGCTGACAGCCACGTTGGCCTCGCCGCCGCCATATACCACATCAAAAGAGTCGGACTGCACAAAACGGGTGTTTCCCGGAGTAGACAGCCTCAGCATGATTTCACCTAATGTAACTACTTTCTTTCCCATAATCTTTCTATGTTTTATTTTAATATGAAATTAATTTGTTTCCTTTCAATTTATCATTTCGAGGTATAAACAGAACCTAAACACCTGAAACTATGGAGAGTAAATCAAAATAATATTCGTTCTTCATAGTCTTCGTGTACGGGCACAAAGATACAACAATTTTTGAAATACAAAAAATTATCATATATTTGTATCGAAAATATTAAGATTATAATTGTGTGCGAGCACAAGAAGATGTACGATGGGACGATTTACGATTAGACGATTGAGATTACATTGTAGAATCGTAGCCAAAGCAACATCAATCGTACATCGTAAATCGTTAAATCGTAAATATACAGATGGAAAGAGTCAGAATAAAAGATATCGCCAAGATGGCCGATGTGTCCGTGGGAACCGTCGACCGTGTGATTCACGGGCGTAGCGGTGTGTCCGAGTCCAGCCGGAAGCGGGTGGAAGAAATCCTGAAACAACTGGATTACCAGCCCAATATGTATGCCAGCGCACTGGCTTCGAACAAGAAGTACGCATTTGCCTGCCTGCTGCCACTGCACGAGAAAGGTGAATACTGGACAGACGTGGAGACGGGCATACACAACGCCGTGGAGACTTACTCTGACTTCAACGTGGCCGTGCACCTCTCCTACTATGACCCGTATGACTATCATTCATTCGCGGAAGCCTCCGGACAGATTCTGGCACTGGAGCCGGACGGAGTGATGTTTGCCCCCACCGTTCCGCAATACACCAAGCCCTTCACGGATGAGCTGACGCAACATAATATACCTTATATATATATAGACTCCAACATAAAGGAAGAGCCCGCCCTCTCCTTCTACGGGCAGAACTCGCACCAAAGCGGATATTTTGCCGCCCGCATGCTGATGCTGCTTGCCGGAGAAGACGCACAGGAAATCGTCATCTTCCGCAAGATAAATGAAGGCATCGTGGGGTCGAACCAGCAGGAACGCCGCGAGATAGGTTTCCGCGAATACATGCAGGAGCATCATCCCGCCTGCCGCATCTGGGAACTGGACCTGCATGCCAAGCGCGACAGCGAAGACACACTGATGCTGGACGAGTTCTTCCAAGAGCATCCTACCGTAAAGAACGGAATCACCTTCAACTCCAAAGCATACATCATCGGGGAATACCTGCTGAAGAAACAGAAAAAAGACTTCAACCTGATGGGCTATGACCTGCTGCAACGCAACGTAGACTGCCTGAAACAAGGAAGCATCTTCTTCCTCATAGCACAGCAGCCCACCCTGCAAGGATTCGACGGCATCAAGGCCTTGTGCGAATACCTGATTCTGAAGAAGGAAATCACAAGGGAAAACTTCATGCCGATTGACTTGCTGACGAAGGAGAATATAGAGTTTTATTACAATAAATAGTTGCATGTACAATGTACCATCTACAATGTACAATTCGACCATGCGGAAGGGGACTAATACTAGCGCAGCGCAGCCAAATTGTACATTGTAGATGGTAAATGGAAAATTTAAAAGATGGAGGCAAAGTACCTGAAAATCAACCCTGCCGACAATGTTGCAGTGGCTATCACAGCACTCCCGGCCGGTGAAAAACTCACGGTGGACGGAAAGGGAATCACCCTGAACGAGGATGTTCCTGCCGGACACAAATTTGCACTGAAAGATTTTGCGGAAGGCGAAAACGTCATTAAATACGGATATCCCATCGGCCACGCCCGGAAAGCGCAGAAGCAGGGGGACTGGATGAATGAAAACAATATCAAGACCAACTTGTCCGGGTTGCTGGAATACACATACAACCCCGTCAACGTAAACCTCAATACTGCAACTCTAAACCTCAATACCAGCGCGCCAAACCTGACCTTTAGAGGGTACAGACGCAAGAACGGCGACGTAGGCGTGCGCAACGAAATATGGATTATTCCGACAGTGGGCTGTGTGAACGGAATCGCGGGCCAGCTTGCCGAAGGCCTGCGCCGCGAAACGGGCGGAAAGGGCGTGGATGCCATCATGGCCTATCCCCATAACTACGGCTGCTCCCAGTTGGGCGACGACCACGAGAATACAAAGAAAATCCTCCGCGACATGGTGCTGCATCCCAATGCGGGAGCCGTACTCGTGGTAGGCTTGGGGTGCGAGAATAATCAGCCGGATGTGTTCCGCGAGTTCCTGGGAGACTATGACCGGGAGCGCGTAAAGTTTATGGTGACCCAGAAAGTGGGCGATGAATACGAAGAGGGAATGGAGCTGCTGCGCGAACTTTATGCCCGAGCCATCCAGGACCGGCGCGAGGATATTCCCTTGAGCGAACTGCGCGTAGGCCTGAAGTGTGGCGGTTCGGACGGTTTCTCCGGCATCACCGCCAATCCGCTACTGGGCATGTTCTCCGACTTCCTGGTAGCGCAAGGCGGCACCAGCGTACTGACGGAAGTGCCGGAAATGTTCGGTGCGGAAACCATCCTGATGAACCGTTGCCGCACCAAAGAGCTGTTTGAGGACACGGTGAAGCTGATTAATGACTTCAAGGAATATTTCCTCTCACACGGTGAACCGGTAGGCGAAAACCCGTCTCCGGGAAATAAGGCGGGTGGCATCTCGACATTGGAGGACAAGGCTTTGGGATGCACCCAGAAATGCGGAACGAGCTACGTGGAAGGGGTGCTTCCGTATGGCGAACGCCTGAAAGTAAAGGGACTGAACCTGCTGTCTGCTCCGGGAAACGACCTTGTAGCCGCCACTGCCCTTGCCTCTTGCGGATGCCACATGGTGCTGTTCACCACAGGACGCGGAACCCCCTTCGGAACCTATGTGCCGACCATGAAGATTTCCACCAACTCCACTCTGGCAAAGAACAAACCGGGCTGGATAGACTTCAACGCCGGAGTTATCGTCGAGAACGAACCGATGGAGAAAACCTGCGAACGCTTCATCGAGTATATCATCAAAGTAGCAAGCGGTGAATTCGTGAACAACGAAAAGAAAGGATACAAGGAAATAGCTATCTTCAAGACCGGAGTGACTTTGTAAATTGAAAACTAAAGGCTGATATATGGAGGGCGGAACAAAACCATTTTGTGCCGCCCTTTGTTTTTGTTACCTTTGCGGCGAAATTGATTTCACCACAGATAACACCGATTAACATGGAATTGATTGAAAGATAGAAATCTGTGGTGAACCATTAATCTCAACCAAACAATACAACTATGTCAGCAACAACCGATACAACCCCTAAACCCAAAGGCGGCTGGTGGGCACTCAGCCCGTTGGCGGTGTTCCTTTGCCTCTACCTGGTGACCTCGCTCCTGGTGAACGACTTCTATAAAGTCCCCATCACGGTAGCCTTCCTCGCCTCGTCCTGCTATGCCATCGCCATCACGCGCGGCCTGAATCTGGAACAGCGCATCTACCAGTTCTCCGTGGGCGCCAGCAACAAGAACATCATGCTGATGGTATGGATATTCATCCTTGCAGGAGCATTCGCCCAGAGCGCCAAGCAGATGGGCGCCATTGATGCGACCGTAAATCTGACCCTGCATATACTGCCGGACAACCTGCTACTGGCGGGCATCTTCATTGCCGCCTGCTTCATCTCCCTCTCGATAGGAACCAGCGTAGGAACTATCGTCGCGCTGACTCCCGTAGCCGTGGGACTGGCGGAAAAGACGGGCATCGACCTGCCCTACATGGTTGCCATCGTGGTGGGAGGCTCGTTCTTCGGAGACAATCTTTCCTTCATATCCGACACCACCATTGCATCGACCAAGACACAGGACTGCGTGATGAGGGACAAGTTCCGCGTCAACTTCATGATTGTAGTCCCCGCAGCGCTTGTCGTGCTGGGCATCTACATCTTTCAAGGACTGTCCGTCTCCGCCCCGCCCCAAGTACAGACCATCGAGTGGATAAAGGTAATCCCCTACCTCATCGTGCTGGGCACAGCCATAGCAGGTGTCAACGTCATGCTGGTACTGCTGCTGGGCATCCTCTCTACTGGAATCATCGGTATCTATACCGGCACCGCCTTCTTCGACTGGTTCGGAGCCATGGGAACGGGCATCACCGGCATGGGCGAGCTCATCATCATCACCCTGCTGGCCGGAGGCATGCTCGAAACCATCCGCTACAACGGCGGCATCGACTTCATCATCTCCCGGCTGACCCGCCACGTCAGCGGCAAGCGGGGAGCCGAATTCAGCATCGCCGCCCTGGTCAGCATCGCCAATCTGTGTACCGCCAACAACACCATTGCCATCATCACCACCGGCCCCATAGCCAAGGACATCGCCATCCGCTTCCACCTGGACCGCCGGAAAGCAGCCAGCATACTGGACACCTTCTCATGCCTCGTGCAAGGAATCATCCCCTACGGAGCGCAAATGCTGATAGCCGCCGGACTTGCCGGCATCTCCCCCATCAGCATCATCGGAAACCTATACTACCCCTTCTGCATGGGAGCATGCGCCATACTGGCCATTCTGCTGAGATACCCCAGGAAATACTCGGGAGAAGGATGAGTGACAAGTGATGAGTTATGGGTGACGTTGTGTGAACATTTAAAAAAAAACACCCCTCGTGCCAACAAATAACTCATAACTCATAACTCAAAACTCAAAATCTTTTCTTACCTTTGCACTCGCTATTACGAGATAGTAGCATAATTCAAATCATTAACTAAAAACATTTTAATTAAATGGCAACAAAAATCAGATTGCAAAGACATGGACGTAAAAGCTACGCTTTCTACTCTATCGTTATTGCAGACGTAAGAGCACCACGTGATGGTAAATTTATTGAGAAGATTGGTACTTACAATCCTAACACCAATCCTGCCACAGTAGATTTGAAGTTCGACCGCGCACTTGACTGGGTGTTGAAGGGTGCACAACCTACTGACACAGTTCGTAACATCCTCTCTCGCGAAGGTGTTTACATGAAGAAGCACTTGCTGGGCGGTGTAGCGAAAGGCGCATTCGGCGAAGCTGAAGCTGATGCTAAGTTCGAAGCCTGGAAGAACAACAAACAAAGCGGTTTGGCTGCTCTGAAGGCTAAGGAAGACGAAGCTAAGAAAGCTGAAGCAAAAGCACGTCTGGAAGCTGAAAAGAAGATAAACGAAGAAAAAGCAAAAGCACTGGCTGAAAAGAAAGCTGCTGAAGCTGCTGCAAAAGCCGCTGCCGAAGCACCGGCCGAAGAGGCCCCTGCCGAAGAAGCCCCTGCTGCTGAAGAAGCTGCTGCCGAATAATAGTAAGCACAGCGTTATCGCTAAAAATGGGATTAAAACTATAAAAATCCTCTCCGGTTCATATCGGAGGGGATTTTTTATTACTATATTTGCAGCTATAATCATTCATTAAAAAAACAAACAATGAAAAAGTTTACTTATCTGCTCGCTGTAGCCGCTGTATTTACAGCTTGTAACAGTGGAAACAACGGTTACACCGTAACCGGAACTGTAGAGGGTGCAGCCGACGGCGACACCGTATATCTGGAAACCGTGGAAGGACGCCAATTCGTAAAATTGGACTCTGCTGTCATCAAAGATGGAACATTTACCTTCAAGGGTACACAAGATACTTCTGTCAACCGCTACATCTCCTACAAAGCCGAAGGAAAAGACGGCGCAGCCATCGACTTCTTCCTGGAAAACGGCAAGATTAAAATCAACTTGTCGCAGGAAAACAACTCTGCCACCGGTACTGCCAACAATGATGCCTACCAGGAAATCAGAGCCCAAATCAACGGTCTGAACAAACAAATGATGAGCATCTACGAATCCATGTCGGACACCACACTGACCGACGAACAACGCGAGGCTAAAGGCAAAGAGATGGAAAATCTGGAAAACAGCATGATATCCGCCATCAAAGCCGGCATCAACAAGAACATCACCAACCCGGTGGGTGTACTCCTGCTGAAGCAGAACTACTACTACATGGATGTAGCAGACCTCGACCCGCTGATGCCCCAAATCCCTGCAGCTTACGACAACGACGAAGCCATCGTCAAGATAAAGAACAACGTTGAAAAGATGAAAGCCACTGCCGTAGGCCAGAAGTTTACAGACTTCGAGATGCAGACGCCGGAAGGAAAAACGGTAAAACTGTCCGACTACGTAGGCAAGGGCAAAGTTGTCCTTGTTGACTTCTGGGCAAGCTGGTGCGGCCCCTGCCGTCGCGAGATGCCCAACCTGGTGGAAGCTTACGCCAAATATAAGAACAAGAACTTCGAGATTGTAGGCGTATCTCTGGACCAGAGTGCTGACGCATGGAAAGAAGCCATCAAGAAGCTGAACATCACGTGGCCGCAAATGTCCGACCTGAAATACTGGAACTGCGAAGGCGCACAGCTTTATGCCGTAAGCAGCATCCCCCACACTGTGTTGATTGACGGTGAAGGAACTATCCTTGCACGCGGACTGCACGGTGACGAGCTTCAGGAAAAGATAGCCGAAGCTGTCAAATAATAAACCGGACACACCGGAGACTAAAAGAGGAGTGCCACACTTCGTCAATCGAAATGCCACACTTCACGAGGCCCAATCAATGGCATTTGCCTCTGTGAAGTGTGGCATTTCCCTTGCTGAAGTGTGGCATTCGGAATGATGGAATGCGGCGTTTTTCAAGAGAAGATACGCGCAGCCATTTCCATCCCCAACCTTACGGTTTCCCACTGTTTCTCCTCATCGGCCTCCGAAGGCAAAAGAAGCGCATTGGCATCCGGTAGACATAAAGTGAAACGTTTCAAAGGAATATAGTTCAATACACTTTCGGTTTTTGCCTGCAATTCATCCAATTCGTCTTCCTGAGGATAATGGGACAGCACGAAACCGAACACCGCTTCCTTCTCGTGTATGAACCAGAGCAGACGGTTACGGTCGCACGCGCCACAGTCGTAATTCAGGAAATAAGCATCGGCCCCATGCAGTTGCACCAGCATGTCCGTCGGTGCATGGAATGCAACATACATCCCTGCAGGACGCTCACGCAAAACCCGGTTGTTGAGCCGGATGGTATCTTCCATTATCACCGAATGTACCCCGTCGAACTGGACGTAGCGGCAGCCTGCATCATAAAGTTTGGTAAGCAAAAATTTGTAGCAGGAAGCAATATCATCCGTCAAAAGCCGGATGTCGGAGTAAACGGTTTCTATCTGAGTCCGCTCCACACGTTGAATAATCTGGGTCATAACCTCTGCCGGCGAAGGGATATGCTGTTTTTTCATCACCCCTCCGTCCACAATGGAATCAAGAAATGCGAATTCTTCCAGAATAGGATGCCGTAGCAAACTGAGCCGTCCTGTAATCTCCAAAGGAGAGCCTTCGGAGAAAGGCCGGCCGTCTTTGGAACAAATACCCTCCCAGCTTTCCAAAAAATCGCGACTTCGGAAACCACCATCGGAAACAACCTTCATGCCTCCCAGCTCCAGCCGTTCCACCAGACTGCGCACTTCCGCATCTTCAACAGCCTGCAATATCTGCCGGCTCACCTGCCCGTTCTGATATTGCTCGCGGACATCCTTCAATGCACGAGGTACACAAAAAGCCCCAGCTATATCAATTTTAAACGGAGGAAATACATTTGCCATGTTCATCCTTTCTTTGATTATTATAATAATGATACTTTTGCCCCAATACCATGAGCAGCAAAGCAATACAATCGAATGGCAACAAGAAGTATTATCAAGGACTAAAAACCTTAAATAAACCAATTCGTTGCAAATATAACTAAAAAAATCGAAGATTCACAATCTGCCCAAAAGATTTATCTTCATTTGACACTTCGAAATCAGATGATGCTTATGCATGCAATAATAATCAGTAATGAATAACTTTAAAAGTTATTTTTCATTAGAAGTTTTCCACTTTAAACAATTATATCATTAATAATCAATAGATTAACACTTTTTAAACTACAAAAAGTTTTCCAAAAAACAAAACCTATCAATAACTATAATATCTTTGTTTCCGCAATTAAACTAAAAAAGACAGTCACATTTAAGCATAAAAGGTTATGATACAGACAGTACTCAAGCGCGACGGGCGCGTCGTCGGATTCAACGAAGAAAAAATAGCAACGGCCATCCGCAAAGCCATGTTGCATACAGACAAGGGGGAAGACCTGCAACTGATACACCAGATTACGGACCGCATCTCTTTCAAGGGAGATTCGCAGATGACGGTGGAAGCCATCCAGGATTTGGTGGAAGTGGAGCTGATGAAGAGCAGCCGCAAGGACGTTGCCCAGAAATACATCGCTTACCGCAACCAGCGAAGCATTGCCCGCAAAGCAAAGACGCGCGACATGTTCCTGGAAATCATTAACATCAAGTCCAACGACATCACACGCGAAAATGCCAACATGAATGCCGATACCCCGGCGGGCATGATGATGAAGTTTGCCAGCGAAACCACCAAGCCTTTTGTGGACGACTATCTGCTGAGTGAAGAAGTGCTGGATGCTGTCACCCAGAACTATCTGCACATCCATGACAAGGATTATTATCCCACCAAGAGCCTGACATGCGTGCAGCATCCGCTGGACCATATTCTGAAATACGGCTTCTCTGCCGGACACGGCGAATCGCGCCCGGCCAAACGCATCGAGACTGCCAGTATCCTGGGATGCATCTCGCTGGAAACAGCCCAGAACGAGATGCACGGCGGACAAGCCATCCCTGCATTCGATTTCTACCTTGCCCCCTACGTGCGCAACAGCTTCATCGAGGAAGTCAAGAACCTGGAAGAACTGAATGGAAAAGACTATTCCCATCTCTATCAGAAGGAACTGGCCGACTATCTGCTACAGCCGTTGGACGGACTGACGGGCGAGGACCGCATCGTACAGCATGCCGTCAACAAGACCGTATCGCGTGTGCACCAGTCCATGGAGGCGTTTATCCATAACATGAACACCATCCACTCACGCGGCGGCAACCAAGTGGTGTTCAGCTCCATCAACTACGGCACAGACACCTCTGCCGAGGGGCGCTGCATCATCCGCGAGCTGCTGAAAAGCACCTATCAAGGGGTAGGAAACGGAGAAACCGCCATCTTCCCCATCCAGATATGGAAAAAGAAACGGGGTGTGAGCTACCTGCCTGAAGACCGCAACTACGACCTCTACCAACTGGCCTGCAAGGTGACGGCACGGCGTTTCTTCCCGAACTTCCTGAACCTGGACGCCACCTTCAACCAAAGCGAGGACTGGAAAGCCGATGACCCGAAACGCTACCAGCATGAAGTTGCTACCATGGGATGCCGTACCCGTGTATTCGAAAACCGTTTCGGACCGAAGACCTCCATCGGACGCGGCAACATCTCTTTCTCTACCATCAACATCGTCCGTCTGGGCATTGAGTGCATGAACATCGAAGACAAAGAACAGCGCATCGCCCGGTTCTTTGCCAAGTTGGATAGTATGCTCGAAGTGACCGCACGCCAGCTGCACGAGCGCATGGAGTTTCAAAAGACCGCCTTCGCCAAGCAGTTCCCGCTACTGATGTCTGCCTTGTGGATAGGCAGCGAGAAGCTGAAACCGAACGATACGATTGCTTCCGTCATCAACCAGGGAACACTGGGAATCGGTTTCATCGGATTGGCAGAATGTCTCGTGGCATTGCTCGGAAAACATCACGGCGAATCTGGCGAAGCCCAGGAGCTGGGACTGAAAATCGTGACCTATATGCGCGACCGTGCCAACCAGTTCTCGGAGCAATACCAGCACAACTACAGCGTGCTTGCCACTCCTGCCGAAGGGCTGTCGGGCAAGTTCACCCGCATCGACCGTAAAAAGTTCGGCACGCTGCCGGGCATCACAGACCGTGACTACTACACCAACTCCAACCACGTGCCCGTATACTACAAATGCAGCGCCCGCCACAAAGCGGAAGTGGAGGCTCCTTATCATGAGCTGACCCGCGGCGGACACATCTTCTATGTGGAGATAGACGGTGACGCCACCCACAATCCGGAAGTCATTATGCGTGTAGTGGACATGATGGACCAATACAACATCGGCTACGGTTCGGTAAACCACAACCGTAACCGCTGTCTGGAGTGCGGCCACGAAAACTCCACCCCAAACCTGGAAGAATGCCCGAAGTGCGGCAGCAAGCATATCGACAAGCTGCAACGCATCACCGGCTACCTGGTGGGGACAACCGACCGCTGGAACAATGCCAAGCTGGCAGAGTTGAACGACAGGGTCGTTCATAATTAAAAATTCCCTACTCATGCTTTCTATTCTCGACATTTTAGAAGATACCACAGTAGACGGTCCGGGCTTCCGGACTGCCATTTATGCTGCCGGATGCCCCAACGGTTGTCCCGGTTGCCACAATCCGGAGTCGTGGGACATCAACCGCGGGCACTGGATGAGTACGGAAGAGATTCTGGAAAAAGTCCTTGCCGACAACTTTGCAGACGTCACCTTCAGTGGTGGAGACCCGATGTTCCAGCCGGAAGGATTCACCCAACTGGCACATGCCATCAAGGAGCGGAGCCGGAAAAACATCTGGTGCTATACGGGCTATACTTTCGAAAAACTACTGCGCAACCCGCGCCAAGCCCAACTGCTGAAGTACATCGACGTACTGGTGGACGGCAAATTCAAGAAAGAACTGAGGGATGAGGAACTCTATTTCCGGGGAAGCCGCAACCAGCGTCTGATTGACGTACAAACATCCCTGCAAAAAGGCGAAACCGTCATTTACCACTATAATCCGAAAAAGGGCATTTAAAAAAGAAGAAAAGTTTTCAAAAATATATGAGCACTTTTATAATGTTATAATATCAGGCGCGAATTACACGGAATAACACGGATTCAATAAACAAAATCCGTGAAATCCGCGTAATCCGCGCCTAAAAGAAAGTGTTAAGAGTTTTTTGACACCCTCCACCTATATCACCATTCTATAAATTTCCCTCTTTC
>ENA-OPCF01000549-OPCF01000549.1-human-gut-metagenome-genome-assembly--contig:-NODE-549-length-23056-cov-2.917960_pt1 | contig 23056 bp, 21 predicted proteins | sample MGYA00241077_ERZ501470 | MGnify/ENA primary metagenome ERZ501470 (study PRJEB25962, sample SAMEA2042571) | human gut metagenome | biome: human gut; feature: human-associated habitat; material: faeces... | reverse complement strand
TGCAGATAGCCTTGCCTGAGGGCGAGCTTGACCGCTCCGCCATAGAAAACGCAGGCGTCGAAGTGCTCAGTTTCAGAAACCTCGGAAGAGTTTCCACCGTGGTGGCAAAGGGCGAAAAAGCGGATATCACTGCAAAGCTTAAAAAGCTCTCCCCTGCCGTTTTAGAGCTTGTCCCCCTCACCCTGGAGGAGATTTTCATTTACGAAATGGAGGTGCGTGGATATGCTGTCAGCGAAGAATAGAATAATAAAGACCTCACGCCGTGATTTCAGAGTAAACAAACTGCTTTTCATCATCACGAACCTTGTACTGTTCATGAACTTTATAATGCAGATGTCAATGCGAAAGTTTATCACCTACTACAGCGAAAGTGCAACAAACCATTATGAGGGTTCTGACCTTGCATACGTTGGCGATGCGGCGATAGCGATTTGCGGAATATTCACAGTTTTCATACTTTTCCATGAACTTTACAGCAAGCCTCACGCAGACCTTGTGTACTCTCTTCCAAACAGTTCAAAAGAACGCTTTTTCTCAAAGCTCCTCACCCTGCTGAAAATACATATCCTGCCTATCTTGTGCTGGAACATCATTCAGTTTATCGCCGTACTTCTCACAACGGATATCGCCCTGAAAATAGTCGCAAGATACTCCGCCGTGCTAATGCTCACACAGCTTGCCACAAGCCTTTTCGTAATACTTGCAGTGCTGTTGTCCATGATATGCTGCGGCAGACTGGCAGAAATGATATACACAGCGGTGATAATAGCAGCCTGCGAGGCAGCTCTCCCGGGGTGCATATACTATTCCACCATAAGCCCATTTACAGTCCAGTATCCATACGATTTTGAAAATTTCACACTCTATTGGCCGGCGTGGAGCGTCCTTCCTGCAAAGCTTATGGACCTTGGCTATTCCACAAAACTCCTTCTGCTCCTTATAGGCAGCGTACTTATCTCCGCAATTATTATCACACTTTTGTACTTTCTCTATAAAAAGCGTGACGGCAAAGACACAGGCAAGCCGTTCGTATTCAGTGCATACCGTGAAATTATCCTTATCCTCGCTGTCATAACCGTCACCACCTACGTTCTCTCCGACACAAGCAATACCATACTTCTCCCTGCACTTCTCTTGGGCTATCTCCTTGTAAGGATACTCTCCTCAAACAGAAAGCTAACGATAGTCCGCTTTGTGAAATGGATAGGCATTTTCGCAGTGTATATGGTAGTCATATTTGGCGTGAACGTTCTCGCCTACTTCAGCGATGGTTTCATAGGAATGATAAACAGCTCAAAACTCACAGACTATAACTTTGTCTGGGCAGTGACCACAACGGACGACAACATAGAATACTCTTGCCTTTGCAACATTCTCACAAAGGACGAAACTATGCAAATAATAGATATCTACAACAGAGCCTTTGACACCCGTAAAAAAAGCTTTTCCGACTATCTCGATCACTTCAAGCCACATCAAAATGAGGATTCATCAAATTCCATAAACGTAACGATAGAGAGTTACGAATCAGACGATAAGCAAGTCACTGTTGACTTTATCGACCTCTATTTCAGCATACCAAAAGCCGAAGTGGAAAAAGTCACAAAAGAGCTTAAAGCCCTAAGCTTTATCAACTATGAAAAGACGGACTATGATTATTATTAAAATCGCAACACAAACAGCGTAAATACGCCATTTGTATGTAGAGGCGACCTTTGGTCGTCCGAATTATCTCCGCCTGTCACTGCATTATCTCACTCTATCAAATAAGCACATAACCCCCTCAGAGCCACGCTCCAAGGGGGTTTTATCTTTCTGTTCTCTATTAATCCATGACCGCATTAGCAAGCATAAGCTTGATACGGTTCTCCTGATTGACCTTTGTCGCACCCGGGTCATAGTCGATAGCGACTATATTTGCGTCCGGATAAGCCTGCTTGATAGTTCTTGACATACCCTTTGCAACAATGTGGTTAGGCAGACAGCCGAATGGCTGAGTGCAGATTATGTTCTTTGTGCCTGTTTCTGCAAGAGCCGCCATTTCAGCAGTGATGAGCCAGCCCTCGCCCATTTTTACGCCCTGACTAATATACTTATCAGCACACTTTCTAAGGTGTTCAAAATCATGAGGCGGCTGGAAAATGCCCTGCTCGTTGATGACCTTTATCTGCTGCTTCTGGAACTTGTAAAGCACATCATAACCAATGCCGTACATAAGAGTGCGGCTGGTTTTCTTGTCATAAAGCTTCTCGTCATTGATAGCGTCCGACGCACAGTAAAGCACGAAGTCCAACAGTCCAGGCACGTTAGGCTCACAGCCCTCAGACAGCAGAAAATCGTTCAGGTGATTGTTCGCAAGAGGTGAATACTTAACGTATATCTCTCCCACGATACCTACCTTAGGCTTCTTCTCCTTTGACCTCGGCAGTGCCGCAAAGTCTTTGAGCATGGCATTGTAAATGCTCTTTGTGTGCATATATCTGCTCGGGGTAGCAAACAGCTTTCCAAGCCTGTGCTGCCACCTTGCCAAAAGCTCGTCCGTAGAATTTTTCTCTATCTCGTAAGGCTTGCACTGATTGTACAAAAGCATGAGCATATCACCGTAAAGCACCGCATAAATAAGCTTCATTGCAATGGCAGGGGTGATATCTATGGAAGCGTCCTTTTCAAGTCCGCTGAAATTCAGCGACAGAACAGGTACTTCAGGGAACTGCGTTGACAGCGCCTTTCTTATAAGGTGGATATAGTTTGAAGCACGACAGCCGCCGCCCGTCTGTGACATAAGCAGAGCCGTGTGTTCAAGGTCATACTTGCCGCTTTTGAGAGCGTCCATAAACTGTCCGATAACAAGAAGCGCAGGATAGCAAGCGTCATTATGTGTGTTTTTAAGTCCCTCGTCTATAACGTTTCGTGAGCAGTTTTGCAAAAGTTCCATGTTATAGCCGTATTTTTTGTATATCGCCATGATAAGCTTGAAGTGTATAGGAAGCATATCAGGTATAAGTATAGTGTATTCCTCACGTCTTGACTTGTCAAAATAAGACCTTTTTACTCTGTCCGAGCCTGCGTGTTTTATCTCTTTTTCAGCCATTACATTGCCTCCTTGTCCATTTTCTTCTCAGCATTTGCGCTGGCTTCTTTTTCCTCCAGTGCCGCCGCCAAAGACCTGAGTCTTATCTTAGCCGCACCAAGATTCGTTATCTCGTCTATCTTTAGCTGAGTGTAAAGCTTGCCCTTTTCTTCAAGTATAGCTCTCACCTCGTCTGTTGTAACAGCGTCGATACCACAGCCGAAGGATACCAGCTGAACGAGCTGCATATCATCATTCTCGCATACATACTCTGCCGCTCTGTAAAGCCTTGAGTGATAAGTCCACTGATTGAGAACGTCAAGGGCAGGAGTGTCCACCTTCATTGCCACGCTGTCCTCAGTGATGACCGCAAAGCCAAGAGAAGCGATAAGCTTGTGTATGCCGTGGTTTATCTCAGGGTCGATGTGGTAAGGTCTGCCTGCCAGAACGATTATTTTCTGACCCTTCGCCCTTGCCTCAGCGATTATCTCCTGCGCCTTAGCCTCGATATCCCTATGGTATCTCACCTGCTCAGAATAAGCCTTGTTAAGCACTCCAAGCACCTGCTTTGCAGTGATGTTATACTTTGAAAGCGCTCTTGCCATTGCCTTTGCAACGTGCTTTTTGATGTTTATGTCAAGATAAGGCATGATGAAATTATCATCATTCAGCTTGTCATTGTTAGCCTTTAGAAGCTCAGGATAATAAGCAACAACAGGACAGTTATAGTGATTGTCCGACTGACCCTCGTCAGCATTGTAGCTCATGCAAGGATAGAATATAAAGTCCACACCCTTGTCAAGGAGGCTCTCTATATGACCGTGACAAAGCTTTGCAGGATAACATACCGTATCAGACGGAATAGTTTGCTGACCCTTGTAATATGTATCTCTCGTTGACTCCTCAGACAGCACCACCTCAAAGCCAAGGCTTGTGAGCAGTGTTGAGAAAAACGGCATAAGGTCATAATAAGACAGCGCAAGTGGCAGACCTACCTTTGCAATAGGCTTTGCAGGCTTGTTGTCAGCATAAGAGAGTATCTTGTTATACTTATACTCTATCATGTTTTCCGTTCTGTCGGTTATCTTTATGCCTGCACCCTTTTCACAGCGGTTTCCGGAAGTAAATCTTCTGCCGTCATTAAATCTTATTATAGTAAGGTTACAGTGCGCACCACAGCCACCGCACTGAACGGCTCTTGAATTGTAAGCAAATTCTTCAAGCTGAGCCTTTGTAAGAACGCCTGACTTGCCGTCCCTGCCCTGAGATTTTTCTTTTGCGAAAAGCGCACAGCCGAACGCACCCATAAGTCCCGCAATGGCAGGTCTTATAACGTTTCTGCCAAGCTCCATTTCAAATGACCTGAGCACAGCGTCGTTAAGGAACGTTCCGCCCTGAACGACTATATTCTTGCCAAGCTCGTCAATAGACTTGGCTCTTATTACCTTGTAAACTGCGTTCTTGATGATAGACGAAGAAAGTCCTGCAGAGATATCCTCAACGGAAGCTCCGTCCTTTTGCGCCTGCTTTACAGATGAGTTCATGAACACTGTACATCTTGAGCCAAGCTCCACAGGTGCTTTTGCAAACAGACCGAGCCTTGCAAACTCTGCAATGTCATATCCCATTGCACCTGCAAAAGTCTGAATGAACGAGCCACAGCCTGATGAACAAGCCTCGTTGAGCATAATGCTGTCGATAGCGTTGTTTTTTATCTTGAAGCACTTGATATCCTGTCCGCCGATGTCGATGATAAAATCAACGTCAGGGCAGAAATAAGCCGCCGCCTTATAGTGCGCAACAGTTTCAACTATACCATAGTCAACGCCCAGACCTGCCTTTATAAGATCCTCACCATAGCCTGTTACCGCAGAAGCCTTTATGTTAAGCTCAGGGGTAGCAAGGCTGTAGATCTCCTCAAGCTTTGAAGCGATTATATCCAGCGGCTGACCCTTGTTTGAGCAGTAGTGCTGATAAAGAAGCTTTCCGTCAGGTGTGATAAGCACAAGTTTTGTGGTTGTCGAGCCTGCGTCTATGCCAAGATAAGCGTCGCCCCTGTAAGTTCTGATGTCTTCATATTTAAGGTCAGACTTCTTGTGTCTTTCCACGAAAGCATTATATTCCTCACGGCTTGCAAACAGTGGCTTGCCTACCACGATATTGTCAGTAGCCTTTGCGTTCACTATCTTGTCAAGGGCTTCGTCTATAGTCATTTCCTCAGCAAGAGTGTCAGCATGAAGTGCCGCACCGAAAGCCATATAGCAGGAAGAATTTTCAGGAAGTATAGCGTGTTCCTCGTCAAGGTTCAAAGTAGTTCTGAATGCCTTTCTCAGTGCACTGAGATATGTAAGCGGGCCGCCAAGGAAAAGCACCTGACCGCCGATCTTTCTGCCCTGCGCCAGACCCGAAACTGTCTGGTCAACAACAGCCTGAAAGATAGACGCAGATATGTCCTCTTTTCTTGCGCCCTGATTAAGAAGCGGCTGAATATCAGACTTTGCGAAAACACCGCATCTTGAAGCGATAGGATAAGTCTTTTCAGCCTTAAGAGCAAGGTCGTTCATCTCGTCAGGGGTAACGCCCAAAAGTCCTGCCATCTGGTCGATAAAAGCACCTGTGCCACCTGCGCAAGAGCCGTTCATACGCTGTTCAACGCCCCCTGTGAGGAAGATTATCTTAGCATCCTCACCGCCAAGCTCAACCACAACGTCAGCCTTTGGATACTTCTTGTTTACAGCGATAAAAGCAGAAAAGACCTCCTGCACGAAAGAGATACCGCTTGCCTCAGCGATGCCAAGACCTGCCGAGCCTGTTATGGCTATCTTGAACTTGTCCTCAGGATAAAGTTCTCTGATAGCACGCAGCTGCTCAGCCACCGTTTCCCTTACCTTTGAAAAGTGTCTTTCATATTTGTTATAAATAAACTCGCCCTCGTCAAGAATTACCGTCTTGACCGTGGTCGAACCTACGTCTATGCCTAAATCATAAATCTTGCCCATAGTAAAAACCTCACTGATTCTCGTTTGTACACTCTTAGTTATTATATCACACTTTTTCGCAAATTACAAGCTTTTTATATTAACAAATATGTATCTGAAAACTACCTATAAAGCTAAAACGGGCGAACACTGTTCGCCCCTACAATGCAACTATTACAATGTATGGCAAAATGCGTTCGCCCGTAAATATTCATTTTTTATCTATGCTTATTCCTGCTCTAAAAGGCAATCAGTAAGATTAAGGTCATAGAGATTATTGTAGGTAGGCTGCTGAACAGGCTCACCTGCAAGTCTGTAGAACTGCTCTGAGCCATACTTCTTGATGAAGTTTGTGGTGTGGCAATTTATTTTCAGCTCCTCGATAAACTTCTTCATAACATTGCTGTCAGCGCCATAAGCATTCTCAAGGAAGTCAAAAGCGTATTTCAGACCATTCATAGACTGCTGTGTAACGTTGTTTGCGCCATGGAGCAGATTGTTGAAGGAGTTCTGCAAAATAACAGTACAGCGGTTTTTGTTATCTCTTCCCTCGTTGGTACACTTATCAAGATAAGCTTCCAGATTGTGGAGTATCCAGTGCTGGATCTTCTTGTTAGACGGCGAGATGTTTCTTGCTCTTACCGCCTTGTCAAGGCTCTTGTTGCAGTCCATGATGTGTTCACTGATTATCTGACGGCATGAAAGACCATTGTTTATCTTCACAAGGATATCTTCCATTCTTGGGTGGATAAGTCTTATCATCTTCTCCATTTGGATACAGCTTCTCATTGTGTATGTGATGCCGTCCATAAGCAGATTCATAAGAGCCACAGCTTCCTCAGTGCCTGCCGCTCTTGCGTCAGCAATATTCTGAGCAGTTATACCGCCCTCGAGGATAGCGTCAACGTCATATTTCTCACGATAGTAGTTGAATCTGTCATAATATTCCGCAAATCCCTTTGAGAACTCTGGATTCTGTACATACTGAGCAGCCAGAGCGTGGTCAACAAGGATACCGCTCTCCTCATAAAGCTGCATCATTTCAGAAAGGTCCTCCCAGCCACGGGCAGTAACAAAGCGGTAGTTGTTCTTATCGCTTGCGTCTACCATATAATAATGGTCAGGGTGAAGCTCAAGATATGATATGATAGCTGGGTGAACGCCTGCATAGTAAGCATATTCTTTCCAAACGCCGAAATCAGGCTGACACTCGACCCTCTTAACACGATCGAGAGTAACGATATCGAACTCAGAAACAGACTTGTTGAACTCAGGCGGGTTACCTGCTGTAACAACTACCCAACCTGCCGGAACCTGATGAAGTCCGAAAACCTTATACTGCAAGAACTGGAGCATTGCAGGAGCAAGGGACTCGGAAACGCAGTTGATCTCATCGAGGAAGAGAATACCCTCTTTAATGCCAGTGGCTTCGATAGTGTCATAAAGAGTAGCCACGATCTCACTCATCGTGTACTCGGATATCTGCACGTCAGCACCGGTGTAGTTTCTATGTACAATAACAGGAAGACCGAGGGCAGACTCTCTTGTGTGGTGGAGTTGTACAAGGGTGGGATCATATCCCTGCAGTAGGTAACAAGGTTTACGCCAGTTTCCTGAGCTATCTGCTCCATGATAGCGGTCTTACCGATACCAGGTGCGCCAAGCAGGAACACAGGTCTCTGATGTTCTATGCTAATTCGATAATCGCCAAATTCGTCTTTAATGAGATAGGCTTGTATTGCATTAAGTATCTGTTGTTTTGCTTCTTTAATATTCATAAACATTTCTCCTCAGTGCAGTCTGAAGCTGTGAACAAAAAGCACTGCACAATTAAATAATCTTACCATTTTATTATAGACTATCTCCAAATTAAAGTCAATAGTCATCACAAGTTTTGTCAGCTTACACAAACAATTGAAAATATTTTAGTTATTCTGTATCAAAGTCATAAAATTTAACTGTTAAAATATTGATATCAGAACAGAATTTTCAACAGACTTTTAAATTTTTTCAAACGTTTTCGTCCATACCCCAGCCGACCTCATAACCTCACTGCTCACTTGGTTTTGACATCTCCCTAACAATGTGCTATAATAATAAGGTATAAAATTTTTTCTCGGAGGTCTGATCTATGCTTTATGAAATAAAAAATGATAAACTCTCTATCTCAGCCGACACTTTCGGTGCTGAGCTTCACTCTATCAAACTGGACGGCAAAGAATATCTCTGGCAATGCGGTGACGCTTGGAAACGCTACGCTCCTATCCTCTTCCCGTTCATATGCTCCCCTAAGGACCGCACCTACAAGGCTGGCGGTCAGGAATATCACATGACTGCAAACCACGGCTTCGCCCGTGACAGCGAATTTACATACGCTGGAAGCACCAAAAATTCCGTAAGCTTTCTCCTAAAAGATAATGACGTGACACTTGCTCAATATCCTTATCACTTCGAGCTTGAAGTCACCTACTCCATAAAAGGCTCAAAGGTGACAGTTACAAATACAGTAAAGAACACTGATGAAAAGGCTATGTACTTCTATCTCGGCGGTCACCCTGCTTTTATCTGCGATATCCAAGGTGGCAAATGCACAGTTGAGTACGAAAAAAACGAGCATATCGTTCAGCCTATCCCAAACGGCGAGAGGACTATCCTTGACGGTGAAAAGACTATCACTCTCACCAGAGAGCTTTTCGACTATGACGTTATCATGAAAGACCACCCTGCTTCAAAGGCTGTCACTCTGAAAAAGTCTGACGGCGGCTTTGTAAAGCTTTCATTCCCACATTCTGAATGCATTGCAGTATGGACTTCCACAGGCAACCCTGACGCTCAGTTTATTTGCCTTGAGCCTTGGACTAGCGTGCCTGTTTACGAGGACGACGCTTTTGAGGATATCGAAAACAAGCCTCACGCTATCAAGCTTGCACCTGAAGCTGTTTACACCTACAGCTACACCGTGGAGGTGGGCTGATGAGAGCGGTAATACAGAGGGTCACAAGTGCAAAAGTTGAGGTCGAGGGCAAGGTCACAGGCGAGATAGAAAAGGGCTTTCTGATACTTTTCGGAGTAGGTCAGGAGGACACTGAGGCTGACTGTGACAAGCTTGCAGACAAGATATCAAAGCTTCGCATTTTCGCCGACGAGAACGACAAAACAAATCTTTCTATAAACGATGTTGGCGGAGATATTCTTTGCGTTTCACAGTTCACCCTTTATGCAGATTGTCACCACGGCAACCGCCCGTCATTTATCTATACAGGCAAGCCTGACGAGGCCAACAGACTTTATGAATACTTCTGCAAGGTCTGTGGCGAGAAAATTTCAGGCAAGGTAGAAAAGGGCGTTTTCGGTGCAGACATGAAAGTTTCACTGCTCAATGACGGTCCTTTTACTATCATTCTTGAATGCAGAAACGGAGAGATAATCCCATGAACATACAGATATTCGGCAAGTCAAAATCCTTTGACACCAAAAAGGCCGAGCGTTATTTCAAAGAGCGTGGAATAAAGTTCCAATCTGTTGACCTGCCTACAAAGGGGCTTAGCAAGGGCGAGCTTAACTCAGTGCTTGCGGCTGTGGGCGATATTGACAAGCTTATCGACCCAAAGGCAAAGGGAGAGCAGGCAATGCTCATAAAATATCTTGGAAGCACCGAGGAGAAGATAGAAAAGCTCCTTGACTATCCCGAGCTTTTTGCCGCACCTATCGTAAGAAACGGCAAGAAAGCCACAGTAGGCTTATGCCCCGAGGTGTGGAAAAGCTGGGAATAGCCCTAGATGAAAATACTGTGAAAATTGCCGATATTCGTTGAAAGAAGCTTGAAAGTGTGGTATAATACCATATGGAAAAGTATTTTCAGAAAGAGATGTTTTAAATGGTAATTGATTTTCACGTTCACGCCTTTAATCCAAAGGTAGCGGAAAAGGCTGTTGAAAAGCTTCAGACTTGCAGTGGAATAACTCCTTTCACAAGAGGCACTGCAGAGGAAACCATACAGCGTTTTGACGAATGGGGCATTGACAAGGGCGTGCTGTTATCAGTGGCAACAAAACCTACTCAGCAGAGAGTTATAAACGATTGGTGTGCCCAACAAGACGGCGGAAGATTTATAAGCTTCGGTGGAATACACCCTGACGCTGAGGACTATGAGCAGGAGATAGCCCACATAAAGGAGCTTGGACTTCACGGCATAAAGCTTCACCCTGATTATCAGGGATTTATGATAGATGATGAGCGCATGGACAAGATATATGACGCCATTGAAAGAGCCGACCTGCCTGTTATATTCCATTCGGGCTATGACTGCGTTTCCCCTGACCTTATCCACTCCACACCTGAGAGGGCGCTGAACATGATAAAAAAGCACCCTAAACTCAAGGTCATTCTTGCACATCTTGGTGCAAACATGATGTGGGAGCAGGTGCGTGACGTTTTGGCAGGAGTTGACGGTGAAGTTTATTTTGACACCGCTTTCACAAGTATGTGTCCTGACGAACTTATGCAGGCTATCGTTGAAAAGCATGGGGCTGACAGGATACTTTTTGCAAGCGACTGTCCTTGGGACAGTTCCTACCTTATAAAAGAAAAGATACTGCGCTTGAACATTTCCGAGGATAACAAAGATAAAATTCTCGGTGGCAACGCAGAAAGACTTCTTGGCTTAAAATAAAATTGTGTAAATTCTGAAAAGAGGATATAAAAAAATGAGATCAAAACTGCTTGCGGCTGTGCTGGCTTGTTCTGCGGTTTTCGGGCTTGCGTCATGTGGGGCAATGCTTCCAGAAAGCTCCTCCGAAACGGAGACCACCACGGGTACTGCCGCCCAGAGAGTTATAGAGACCACAAAGACCGCCACAATGGGCGACGATTATGATGAGGACGATGAGGATTACGAGGGCTACACCACCACCACTTCTGTGACGGCAGGCACACTTGAAAACCCTGACGTGAGCATTGACGAAGGCTACGACCCTGACATAATCGCAACGGCAACAAAGAGGACGACCACCACCACAACCACCACTGCCGCTGAAACCGAGGCAACTAAAAAGACCACCACCACAAAGTTCAAAAAGGACGCACTTTTCCCTTTGGGTGATGATGTGAAATACCCTGATTCTATCCCATTTCTTGTAAAGTCAGACACCTCTTATCTTAATCTCAGATACGGTCCGTCAAAGAAATATGACGTGATAGAAAAGATACCTGACGGCAAGACCATAAACGGCTATGGCGAGAGAACAGACGGTGACGGAGACATATGGGTATATGTAAAATATAACGATAAAAGCGGCTGGGTAATGAAAGAGCTTCTCAGCGGCACTGAATAAACGGAGGACAAATAATGGACAGCTTCAAGGAACAGATAGTTCGCAAGATTCCCACAAAGAACGATAAGATACAGAAAATTTTCATCATGATAGCAAGCGTGGCACTTGCCGCACTGTGCTTTATCTTCCCTTTCGGCACGCAGTTTTCTGTAATAGGCATTTTTCTTGCCGCTGCCGCACTTTATGGCGGTTATTATCTTACAACAAAACTCGATGTGGAGTATGAATACATTTTCACAAACGGAGAAATAGACGTTGACAAGATAACGGCTCAGCGTTCAAGAAAACGCCTTATCACATTCCGTTGCGGCAGTGCGACAGATTTCGGCATTGCTGACGAGAATTTCTCTGTACCTGAGGGCGCAACACAGGTCCTTGCCTGCGCTTGTGACGATAGCCTTACAGACTACTACATAACATTCAACCACAAAAATCTCGGGCTTACAACTGTTATTTTCACACCAGATGACGATATGCTGGCACTTATGAAGCCTGCGCTTCCGAGAACACTGAGGAAATAAAAATGAAAATATTTGTCGGAACTGATCTTATTGAGATCGAACGCATAAAAAAAAGCTGTCAGAGCCGACGTTTCTGTGAAAGGGTTTACTCCGAAAAGGAGCTGACCCTTTTTTCACAGAAGAAAAACCCATACGAATCCATGGCGGCGAATTGGGCGGCTAAGGAAAGCTTCGCAAAGGCTTTAGGCACTGGGGTCGAGGGCTTCGCCTTAAACGAGGTGTCCTGCTTGCGTGACGAGCTTGGCTGTCCTTATCTGGAGCTTACAGGGAATGCGCTTTTGGCGGCTGAAAATAGGGGGCTGACCTTTGCGGTGTCACTTTCCCACATCAAGGATATCGCTTCGGCAGTGGTGATAGCTTATGAAAAGGAGGATAAAAATGGATAGGATATTAACAGTGGAGCAAATGACATTTTGCGAGCATGAGGCTGAAAAATATGGCGTGAGCCTTGCTCAGCTCATGGACAATGCGGCGGCACAGCTTGCGGAGGTCATTGCGAGCAACTCGTCTGCGTCTTCAAAGATAGTGCTTCTTATTGGCAAGGGAAACAATGGCGGTGACGGACTTGTGGCGGCAAATTTGCTTGCGGAACAAGGCCTCAAGCCTGCGGTGGTCCTATGCTGTGGCGAGCCTGACACTGACCTCTCCTCGGCAGCGTATGCTAGGCTTGATAAGAGCGTAGAGGTGCAGAAAGCTGAAAATGCACTATCCAACATTGAGGGTGCAGACGTGCTTGTGGACTGCATTTTCGGAACGGGTTTTCATGGCAGTTTGCGTGAAAATATCCTGCCAGTGTTCAGAGCTTGTGAAAAATGTGAAGGCATGAAGATAGCCTGCGACCTGCCGTCGGGGGTCAATGCACGGAATGGTCAGGCTGACAAGCTGTCGTTCAAGGCTGACGTGACAGTGACCTTTCATCGTGGCAAACTGGGTCTTTATTTACAGCCTGCGGTGGACTTTTGCGGTGAAATTCTGGTAAAAGATATTGGTATTGACGAGCGTTGCGAGAATACCCTATACCCTGTTATAACGCCTTTTGACGTGGTAAAAGCAAGGGCGGTACTGCCTTTTAGACCTGCTGACGGACACAAGGGCACGTTTGGCAAGGTGGTGAGCGTTGCAGGCTCGGAGAGCTATATAGGTGCGGCAGGGCTTTCAGCAATGGCGGCAATGCGAACAGGCGTGGGGCTTTTTGAGCTTTGCACTGCAAAAAGCGTAGTCAACTCCCTGTCGGCTGGTATGTATGAATGTACATACTCGGCAATGAAAACCGACAAGGACGGCTTTATGGTGGCTGAAAATGCGGAGACGATACTGAAAAAGTGCGAAAAGGCAAGCTGTTTGCTGATAGGCTGTGGGCTTGGTCACACGGCTCAGACAGAGAAGCTTGTGGCGGAGCTTACCCAAAATGCGGAGATACCCATAGTTTTGGACGCTGACGGAATAAATTCACTTTGTCCGAATATAGATGTACTGTTGAAGAAGAAAAGTACAGTTATCCTCACCCCTCACCCTGCGGAGCTTGCAAGGCTTTGTGGCGTGACGATGGGCGAGGTCATGTCGGACAGACTTGGGTTTGCATATAGGCTGTCAGAAAAATATGGCGTGACAGTGCTTGCGAAGTCGGCTGACACCTTTGCTGTGGACGGTGGAAAAGTTTATCTTTGCACCGAAGGCACAACTGCGCTTGCAAAGGGTGGCTCAGGGGATATGCTTGCAGGCATTGTTTCCTCCTTTGTGGCTCAGGGGTGCAACGCTCTCGATGCGGCGGCACTTGGGTCGTTCACACTTGGCTCGACGGCTCTACTTGCAGGATACAAAAGATCTGAACGTGGAATCATTGCAAGAGATGTTATTGACGCTTTGCCACGATTTTTGTATGACCTTGAAAACGCCGACTAGGCTGTACTAAAAGCAAAGACCTTCTTCTTATGAAGAGGGTCTTTTTTAATGGAGGGCAAAATGAAAAGAACAAAGGCATTTTTTCTCACGATTTTGGCGGTAATGGGCTTATGCTCATGCGGTGAAAGCAGCGAAGTCAAACCCGTAAAGCTGGCAGAGGATTACAAGACCCCGGCTGAGTTCACCATTGACGGCACGGAATACGTCGCAAGCTTCACCCGTGAGGGCGCAGATATGTGGGAGTGTGAGATAACTGCGCCAGAAACTGTCAGCGGTATGGTGATAACCTGCTCAGGAGAAAGCGCACGACTTGAATACAAGGGTTTGACCTACGAAACTGACCGAGGAAACATACCCGAAAGCTCCGCTGTCACAATGACTGCCGCTGTGCTTGACAAGCTTATTTCGCAGAAAGGCGTGACGTATCTCAAAAATGACAAGGGAGATATCACCGCCACGGGTCAGATAAAAGGGCAGGATTTTTCGGCTAAAATCAAAGGCGGAAAGGTAAAAAGCTTGGAGATATCAGGGGAGGTAAGCGTAAAATTCACATAAAAAAAGGTGCAGAGAAAATCTGCACCTTTCTTATGTATGGAAATGAATTATTTACCAAAGTTTGCGCAAGCGATAACGTTACCGTCCTCGTCCTCAAATCTGAGGTCAGCAATGTAGAAATCAGCCTGGTTTGGAATGCCCCATCTCATAAGTGAAACATACTGTGGTTCAGTTGAGTTTACAAATGTAGCACCGTCCTTGATACCAGGTCTCATTGTAAGCTCATAGGAACCCCACTCAGAAGTCCACTCAGCCTCGCCGAAGTCATAGAGGTCGTTCCAACCGTTTTCACCATCACCTGTTGTAGGCTGTGTAACAAATGCACCCATGAAGTTACCAGGAACGAGTGATTTTGTGCCGTCGTCACCAGTGAACTCGCCAACTGCCTTTGTAACTACGTCAGCCTTGATAGTGAAGATCTTCTCAAGATCAGCCTCGTGACCCTCAAAGAGCTTCTCCATGTGGAACTTGATCTTAGGGATCTTGTAGTTGCCCTGATCGTCCTGATCGAGAGTCTCGACCTTGAGCATTGGAACGCCTGCAAGCTCCTCAACAGAGAGATTTACATGAGACTCATCGTTCTCGTAATCCTTCTCAGCGAAAGGTTCAACGATAGAAGCAACGTCCATATCCTTCTTGAAATATACAGAAGCCTCCTCATAGTTCTTCAGAGTAGCTGGCATTTCAGAAATATCCTTTGCAGCCTCGCCCTCAGACTCTGTGCCGGAAGCGGCTGTTGAATCAGCTGTTGACTCTGTTGTTGTAGCAGCTGTAGTTGTTGTTGTAGTAGTTTTTGCCTCAGCCTTTGATGAAGAATCATCAGAGCTGCCGCAAGAAGCGAACATAGCACTTGTAAGTGTAAGTGCAAGAGCGCAAGCTAAAAACTTTTTCATTTTAATAACCTCCGTTTAATTGTCATGCTATACACATAGCCTGACCTATATTTACCTTTGTATTATAACACAACTGTCACATATTTTCAATATACTATTTGCACAATTTAAGCACATGATTTCATATGTTTTGCACAGAAATCGTTTACAAATTAGTGCAGGTTACACAAACGAACAAAAAAACAGAGCTTCCCGAATGACAGAAAGCTCTGTATAAATTCACTTATTCAAGTGTGTTATCTGTGAGAGATTACTTTCTCTTAGAAATAACGATAGCTGCACCAGCAAGTGCTACGCCAGCGAGTGCAAGACCAGCTGTTGCGCCTGTAGCTGCTACGTTGTCAGAAGCTGCTGCTGAAGAAGTAGCTGTTGTTGTTGTGCCAGACTTTGAAGATGTAGCTGCTGTTGAAGTAGCTGCTGCAGAAGACTTGTCGTCCTTCTTAGAATCGTCCTTCTTAGACTCTGTGCCTGAAGCTGTTGAATCAGTTCCAGAGCTTGACTCCTCAGCTACTGGCTTCTTCTGAACTTCCTTCTTGTCCTTGTTAGAACCAGCCTCGAAGAGAGCGTTGCCATCAGCACCAAGAACCTTTATGCCTACAACGTCGATGCCCTTAAGGTCTGCTGCCCAGTTGTTGATACCAACTGCTGCGTAATTATCAGCATCACCGTCTGTTGTTGCGAAAACAGGAGCGTCGCCGAGGTACTCAAGAACGTATGTACCTTCCTCGTCTGTTGTGTAGCAGAGAGTATCCTTTGGCTTATCGTCCTCAACCCAAGAGCCGCCAGCCCAGTCAAATGCTACCCAGCCGCCTGATGCTGAGTTGAAGTTGATTGATCCGCCACCGCCGATCGTGTTCCAATCGTTGTTATCAACCTTGATTGTGAATGAAGCACCGTAAACAGTTCCAAGGTCAGCAATAGCATCCTTGTTAGGCATATCTTCGTCCTTACCATTGAAGTATACAGCGAAGAGGTCATCCTGAGTCTGTCTAGCGATTTTAAGAAGGTCATCGCTTACGTTGAGCTTTGTGCCTGCTGCGGATGCTGGGATCATTGCCATAGAAGCTACGATAGCTGCTGCTGACATACCAGCGAGAATCTTAGAAATTTTCATCGTTAATCTCCTCCATATGAATATAGTTTTATGAATTGTCATTCAATTCTAGTCTTATTATAGCAGACTTTCTCCCTAAAATCAAGGGGTTTTCACTTTTTTTATTCCAAAAAGTGTTGAAATTTCTAACAATATTGTCACACTTCTTTTGTGCATTAATCACAGAAAACGTTATCATCTCTTATATTTTACAACAATTTCCCGTCCTATCTGTCATTGAATCTCTGCAAGAACTGCTTTGTTCTTTCATTCTGGGTCTGACCGAAAACTTCCTCTGGAGTACCCTCCTCCACGATATAGCCGTCGTCCATAAAGATAACATGATTTGCCACATCACGGGCGAATGCCATTTCATGGGTGACGATGACCATAGTCATTTTCTCTTTGGCAAGCTCTTTTATTACCTTTAATATCTCCCCTGTAAGCTCAGGGTCAAGTGCGGAGGTCGGCTCGTCAAAGAAAAGTATCTGCGGTTTCAAAGCCAATGCTCTTGCGATAGATACTCGCTGCTGCTGACCGCCTGAAAGCTCGCAGGGATAAGACTTGCCTTTAGTTTCGAGTCCCATTTTCTTTAAAAGCTCTTCGCAGTTGGCTTTGGCTTCCGCTTTTGGCTGTTTAAGGACATGGAGAGGGGCTTCCATTATATTCTGATTTACAGAAAAGTGCGGAAAAAGGTTGAAATTCTGGAACACAAGACCTATTTTCAGGCGGATATCCCTGAGGGTCTTAGAGGGTGCATACATCGCCTTGCCATTTTCTGTATGGAACATATTCACGCCGTCAACGTTTATCTCTCCGCCGTCTGCTTTTTCAAGCTGGTTTATACAGCGCAGAAGCGTTGATTTACCGCTTCCTGACGGACCTATTATTGCGACTACCTCGCCCACCTCAACGTTGAAAGAAATATCTTTGAGTACCTTAAGGCTGTCAAAGCTTTTAGAAATATTTTTCACTTCAAGAATAGCCATATGAGTTCTCCTTATTTATAATAGTCGAATTTCTTTTCGATAACGGCAAATGCCACCGTCACGATAGCGTTGAGTACGAAATAGAATGCGCCTGCGATAAAAAGCGGTGTTATTGAGCTATACAGGTTCATTTGCTGTTTTGCCTTCATTGTTATCTCAGCGAATGCGATAACGTTTGCGAGAGAGGTATCCTTTACAAGGACGATGACCTCATTCGATGTGGCAGGGATAACACGCTTTGTGACCTGCGGCAGGATTATTCTAAAAAATGTCTGCATTTTCGTCATGCCGAGCATTGAAGCCGCTTCGTACTGTCCCTTTGGGATAGCCTCGATACCGCCTCTGAATATCTCTGCGAAATACGCCGCATAGTTAAGGACAAATGCCGTAACAAGGGCGATAAACATATAGTTCTCATTGTTTTTTATATTGGTGAGCACGTCATATACGCCGCCTGTCTTGCCCTGCTTTGCAGCACTTGCGATAATAAGCGGCACTGCATAGTAGATAGCGATTATCTGAAGCATGAGCGGTGTGCCACGCATGACAAGTATATAGAGATTTGTCAGCCACGAGATAGGCTTGAAGCGGCATTTTTTCAGCATTGTCACAAGCACTCCCACAGGTATTGAAAGCACGATGGTCCATGCGAAAAGCTTCAGTGTATTAGGCAGGAACTCCAGCAGGATCTCCGTGACCTTTTTTACTTCCTCAAAAGTCATAAATATTCATTCCTTAACAAAATATTACGATAACACGTCACCGTATCAGCGTATTAATACATTATACTACATATTTTGCGACTTGTCAAACGGAAAGAGTGAGGAATGAGGAGTGAGGAATGAAGGTATCGCCTGCGGCGATGATTTTTTCATTGCGAACTGCGTTCGCACAATTAACTCACTAATGGTCTTATTAACTTACCTCTTGGAGTATCTCAAACCACAGCTATGCTAATTCCTCATTCCTAATTCCTCATTTGTCATTCCTCACTCCTCACTCCTCACTTTAAATCAGTTCTCTTCGTTTTTCAAGGCAAGAACAGAATCACGGACTTTCGCCATAAGTTCCTCAGGGGTTTCGCCATTAGGATAAATAGGCTCGCCGTACACTACTTTGACCTTATATTTGCTAAGACGCTTCCAGTTGAAAAGCCTTGGTAGCTTTCTGTCTGGTGGGAATATCTCGTGTCCGCCTTTGATGTAGGCTGGTACTATAGGTACATTGGCTTCGATAGCAAGAACGGCTGCACCGCTTTTGAACTTGCCCATTTCACCAGTTTTGCTTCTTGTGCCCTCCGGGTGAACTAGCACACCCCATTTCTGACCAAGCTTTTTACGCAGAGCCGCCATTGTTTCATCTACTCTTCCGCCTCTGTCAACAGGCACCATACCGCCTATTCTTACTATAAGTCGGCTGGCTAAACTGCCGTTGAAAAGCTCTTTTTTCGCCATACAGCAGAATTTTGCAAAACGCTCGTATCTGAAATTCAGGGTAAGGAAGATAAAATCAAAATTTGAAACGTGATTTGCACAGATTATATAACCGTCCTTATCAGGTAGATTTTCCTCGTTGGTGACCTTGACCTCATAGAAGGCCGTCACGAGGTTTCTGTAAAAGCGGTAAATACGATAGTCTATCTTTTTCTTGTCCAGAGGATAGAGCATTGATTTCACTGTTTGCGGCTTTATGCGGTTTGGGTTTTGAACAAGGGCGATAAGCTTGCCCACTGTCATATCCTTATCCATACAGCCGTCAACACGCACACCGCTGAACTGCTCTATCTCCAATGCAAGCTCGATAGCCGAGAGGGAGTCTATGGTGAACTCCTGCAAAAATTTTGTACTGAGCTTGACTTCATTCGGCTGAACGTGTGCTATTTTTGCCACGGCATTTCTCACCATTGACGGGATATCCGACGGGTCGATACTATTTTTCGCCTGCTTTGTAAGGCTGTCAAGGTTATCCTCCATGACCATTTTCTTCAGCAGATAACGCTTTGGCTTGCCGATAGCTGTTCTTGGTATATAATCCACAAAATGTATGCCGCTTAGTTTCATTGCCTGACCTGCGGAGGAGCTTATCTCTTTTAGCTTTTCTTCAGTCTGCTCACGCTTATCCTCAGCACAGACCACAAAGGCGTGTACCTCGTCATAGCTTCCCTCTTTCGCAGGCACTCCGCAGACCACAAGCTCGTCAACGCTCTCGATGCCCCTATAGACCTGTTCGATATCGTCAGGGGCGGCTTTTTTGCCTGTGGATAGGACGATATTTTCTTTACATCTGCCGAGAATGACGATATTTTTATGCTTATCGAACTTTGCAAGGTCGCCTGACTTGAACCAGCCGTCAGGATTGAAAGCTTCATCTGTGGACTTTTTGTCGCCATAGTAGCCTATCATCATATAAGGTGACTTTATGAGAAGCTCACCGCTGCGGTCTATCTTCACTTTGATATCGGGGTACGGCTTGCCGCAGGTGTCGGCATAGACGTGCTTGCCATATGTGCCGATAGTTGGTATGCTCGTTTCGGTCGCACCGTAGTTGTTCACAATATTAAAGCCTGTGCCGTAGAAGAAATCAAATGTATCCTTTGACATCGGCGAGCCTGCGGAGCAGAGAAATCTAAGCTCACCGCCCAAGGCTTTGTGTATCTTTGCGAATATCTTTTTGCCGCTGTTTATACCGTAGATCTTACGCTGATGAAGTGCATGCCGCGATGTCTGTCGGAGGGTGTTGATATTTTCTTGAAAAGTGCTGAAGATACTTTGCTTGCGTTGATCTGCTGCATTATCTGAGTTTTCAAAAGCTCATAGACCTTTGGCACGCCCGGGAAAACTGTCGGCTTGAAGTTTTGGAAGCCTGCGGAAAGACCCTTTGCGGAGAGGGACTCAATAAAGCACACTGTTCCACCTGTGAGGAGAGGGGCTAAGACCTGTGCAAAAAGTCCGTAGATATGGCTGTTTGGCAGGATTCCGAGATAGCGTTCGTTATCGGTTATGCCATTGCACTGGCAGACCATTTTGCAGGAATTTATCTGAGAATCGTGGGTGTGCATGATGCCTGAGGCTGTCCTTGTCGTACCGCTGGAGAAGATTATCACTGCGATATCAGGGTCGCCTACTTCACCTTGGCGGAGTATATTTTCCCCTGAACCGTCAAGTCTGTCAAGCTGGTTTTGAATATCGAGAACAGGTATATTTTTCACGCTTGTAAGCTTCTTTGCCGCCTTTTGAGAAGCGACAACGCACACAGGCTGTGACTTTTTCACCAGTGCGACAAGCTCTGCCGCAGGAAGCGAATAATCCAAAAGGACGGCTGTTGCGTTTAGCTTTGCACAGGCGAGAAATGCGATATTCCACTCAGGTCTGCCCTCGGAGGCGATACAGACCCTATCCCCTGCCACAACGCCCATGGCTTTCAGGCGGCCGCAAAAAATATCAGCCTGCTGCAAAGTTTGTCCGAATGTATATTCCTTTGTTTCACCCTCGTCATTCATCATCACGAGAGCGGTCTTGCTATAGCGGTTTATTGCCGTTTTTCTAAATTCGTTATAAATGTTCATGGCAGTTTCCTTTCCGCACCTCAGACTTTCTGAGAGTTGCCCTTCATTGTATGTTCAAGTGCCTCGACAGCTTTTTCGGAGCTGTCAAGGAGGTTTTTGAGATTTTCCTCACCCAATGCGTCAACAAACACGCTGAAATATTTTTCAAGACGCTGCTGCTTTTCTTCAATGGATTTTTCACCTTTTGGGAGAAGTTTCACCTGCACACGGCGTTTATCCTCAGGGTCACGCACAAGGCTAACAAAGCCTTTTTTCTCCATTGCACTGAGCACTGACGTTGCTCGCTGACGTGATATCATAAGGTCACGGCTTATGTCTGAGGGGTAGACTATGCCCTCGGCTGTGCTAAGATAAACTATCACTTTGCTTTCGCCCTGAAAAAGCTCTGCAAGGTCGTCCATATATCCTGTTTCAAAAAATCGTCTGAAAACTTCTCCAAAACGCTGGGCTGTTTTATCGTTCATTGTTATTCCTCCAAATGTCAAGGCAGTTGATTGTCAACACTGTTGATTATACACCCTGTTGATGAATTTGTCAAGTGCATGGCTTGTTATGGTACAAATGCCCTTGACAAAATGTCTATATCATACTATAATAATATGGTATAAATCTTTCGGCAAATGCCGAGACACCGAAAGGAGGATATGCTTTTCAAAGGTCGAAAGGCATGATCTGGATATGATAAAGGACGTACAGGAAAAAATTCTTCAGTTAAAGAAAGAAAACGATATTTGTATACTTGCGCACAGCTATCAGGCTAAGGAGATAGTAGAGATAGCAGATATTACGGGTGATTCATACAAGCTAAGCGTTGAGGCGCAGAAGGTCTCAAACAAAAACATACTTATGTGCGGAGTGCATTTTATGGCTGAGGCGGCAAAAATGCTCAACCCTGACAAGAACGTATATCTTGCAAATCCATCGGCAGGCTGTCCAATGGCAGAGCAAATGGAACCTGAGATGATAGAAATGATAAAGGCGCAGGAGCCTGACAGAAAGGTAGTATGCTACATAAACACCACAGCTGCACTCAAGAGGGTTTGCGACGTTTGCGTTACTTCCTCGTCTGCGGTGAAGATAGTAAAGAACATGGACGCTGACAAGATACTGTTCATTCCTGACTGCAATCTTGGTGCATTCGTAAAAAAAGCCTGTCCTGAAAAGGATATAATGCTTTTGCAGGGCGGATGTCCTGTTCATGCGTCGGTAACAAAGGCTGACATGATAGCGGCTAAGACGGCTCACCCTGATGCACTGGTGCTTTGTCACCCTGAGTGTATCCCTGCTGTAAGCGAAATGGCTGATTATGTTGGTTCGACTTCTGGAATAATGAATTTTGCGGCTGAGTCTGACGCAAAGGAGTTCATCATAGGCACTGAGATATCTATTGCGGAGCATTTGCAGTACAGATTCCCTGAGAAGGAGTTTTACATACTCTCAAAGAAGATACTTTGTCCTAACATGAAGCTCACCACTCTTATGGACGTTTACAAGACTTGCGAGGGCATCGGCAACGGCGGCGGTTTTGAGATAAAAATGACAGACGAGGAGATAACCTCTGCAAGAAAATGTATCGACGAAATGATACGTCTTGGGGGCTGATATAATGGATAATTACACCATAAAGATCGCAAAGGGGCTTGCAAACAACGCAGACGCCAGGCTTATAAGACAGCAGGTATTCGTTGAGGAGCAGGGCTTTGTGAACGAATTTGACGATATTGACGCTAAGGCTTATCATGCTGTTATCTACACAGGAGGATATCCCATTGCAACAGGCAGGCTGTTTGACGAAAATGGCGAAGCGCACATTGGACGTATCTGCGTGAGAAAGGCATATCGTGGCAGAGATCTTGGCAGAATGATAGTGGAAGCCCTTGAAAAGCAGGCTGAAAAAGTGGGCTACAAGGAAGTCGGCTTATCGGCGCAAACGAGAGTACAGCAATTTTACGAGAAGCTTGGCTACACTGCGTATGGTGATGTTTACAAGGACGAATACTGTCCGCACATTGCAATGAAAAAGACCCTTTCAGGGGAATAGATATGAAAGGCGCTGTAAAAAAAGCGCAATAAAGCCCGTGGATTCCCTCAATATGGAAGCCCACGGGCTTTAATATATCACACAGCAAAAAAGAACTATCTAATCTTGAAAAAAGG
>ENA-OPCF01000546-OPCF01000546.1-human-gut-metagenome-genome-assembly--contig:-NODE-546-length-23262-cov-16.030077_pt1 | contig 23262 bp, 16 predicted proteins | sample MGYA00241077_ERZ501470 | MGnify/ENA primary metagenome ERZ501470 (study PRJEB25962, sample SAMEA2042571) | human gut metagenome | biome: human gut; feature: human-associated habitat; material: faeces... | reverse complement strand
CCCGACGGACGGGACGAGGTAGTGAAATTCCCGTTAGCTGGATTTTGCGAAAACTATTTAAAATGCTTTTAATGTCAGAATAAAATATAGAAAAAAGTTTAACTTTGTGAATCAAAGATATAATGCCATGATTAAAACAGTCTGTTTAAAAAATTTTAAAAAATATTCTCATAAGACAATCCATCTAAATGATGGTGTTACTTTATTAGTAGGAGGCAATAATGAAGGAAAATCAACTTTATTACATGCTTTGGCAATATGGGGATTTTGTGTAGATTATTTAAAACATACAAAGGGAATTGGGGCATTATGTCTGGGCTATGGAGGTACTGGTGTCGGAATGAATATTGATGATTTTTCACCAATAAATATCCCTGAACTCAAATATTTATGGACAAATCTTAAACCGAGCAGCGGCTACAATTTAACTCTAAAATGCATTTGGGATACAGAAAGAAAAGAGAATTGTCACTTGGAAATCGGATTGGCATTATCAAATGAACGTTTATTTATTAAAGTTACAGCTACTAATTTAGAAAAGGATGATGGTAATACTATTCCAAGAGTTGCATATCTACCTCCTTTCGCAGGAATAGTGGATAAAGAACGTCGCTACTATCCAGCCGAGAAAAGGAGATTAATAGGACAAGGATTAGCTGGAGGTGTTTTGCGTAATACAATCATTGACATGTACTTACGCAATCAGAAAGAACGAATCAGATTGAAAGGAGAAAAATCAAAAATTGCAAGTAAAGACCTGACAAATCTCCGACAAACAGACCCTTATGAGCAATTAAATAATGTGTTATGTGACATATTTAACTGTCAATTAATTCCAACAGATTTTGACGCTACATTCCATAGCTATATAAAAGTTGAAGTTGTTAAAGGAACTATTGAAAATAAACGATTTAAAACTAATCCAGATTATAAGAAACGGGATATAATGATTGAAGGAAGTGGTTTCCTTCAATGGTTAAGTGTTTATACTTTCGCTCTTGATCCTGATATAGATATTCTGTTATTAGATGAGCCCGATGCGCACTTACATTGTAGTCTGCAAACTACATTAATGAGACGGCTGATTGAATTAGCAAATCACAATAAAAAACAAATTATTGTAGCAACGCACTCTGTTGAAATAGTCAAAGACGTTCCCCTGAATTATATCATGGATGTAAATAAGGGAAATTGTAAATATATCCAAGACAATGCACAAAGGTGCAAACTTTTATCTGGATTAGGCTCCGAATATTCGCCCATTTTAAACCATGTACAACGCACTCACAAATTATTAATTGTTGAAAATAATAGTGATGTTACCTTTTTAAAAATTTTTGCAGAAAAATTGAATTTAGATTGGCCTACAAATTTAACGATCTGGGCTACAACATTTGCGCAAAAAGAACGCAGACAAGTTATGTCATTACTTAATCAAGAAATTCCAAATCTTCAATCAATAAGTTTAAGAGATCGCGATAATGAATTAATAACAACAACACATAATACATTACATGATTTATCCTTGGGTGAAGATAAACCATTTATTAGATATAGGAAATGGCGTCGTAGCGAAATAGAGAATTATCTATTATCCAAACCTGTGATGGGTAGAATGGCTGGCGATGAGAATTTAGTTAATGATTTTTTCCAGAATCAAGGAATTGCCTACCCTAACAACATAGATCTATTTATCCAATCTGACATGGTTGATGCCGCGAAACCTTTATTTGAATTACAAGGTAAGGAACTCATTGAAACTTTTTGTGCAGGATACGGATTTAATAAATTTGATATTGCAAAAGAATTTTCGGCTGATGAAATTTGCCAAGATGTAAAGACAATAATTACAGAAATTGTAGGAATGTGTTTGGAGTAAAAGTCAATCAATTTGGAGTTAAATTGCATCGTATCTATAAAGGTTAAGGAGAGGAGGCCGAAAAAATGCGGCGTTTTCCTTTGACAATGACAAGTGACAGACTAAAAACGAGGGGCTATATAATTGCCCTTTCAACAGAGTTTGTCACTTTCTCTATTTATCAAATAATCAATTAATTCACCTATTGTTTAACCAACATTGAGTTTGCCCTATTGTGTAAACCAACGTGTAAACCGCGCCGAGCAACAGCACGAAAAAGAGAAATTAATCGACAAAATTCACACCCGTAACTATCTGTTAATCAACGTTGCCCTACATTTGCATTCGCAATTCGGCACCGTAGCTTAATTGAATAGAGCATCTGACTACGGATCAGAAGGTTACAGGTTTGAGTCCTGTCGGTGTCACGAAGAGGGAGCAAAGAAAATTGCTCCCTCTATTGTTTTTTAGCGAGTTACATCGCTGAAACCAAACTCTTTCGGCAATACAGGTGGTTTTTCCGCGCCTCGTTTCAAGCCTGTTTTCCCTCGGTTCTTACCGTTTATGTAAACCAAGGTGCAAACCGATTGGAAAAGAAAACCCGGGGATAACGCCATAAATAAAGTAAAAAATCATTAACTTTATCAGAAAAACATCCCCCCAATGAAAGAAACGACTAAATTCGATGATTTTTCAGGCGAAAAAGCGATCTCGCTTGCGAAAACTTTTGCAAAAGACGCCTACACGAAAGAATTAGGAGTCGTCCTGAGTGTGGCCTTTAGCGATATACGCAATCTACCGGCATTGGGGTTTAACCAGGATGAGCCCATCCCCCTCAAAGAATATGTCAAGAAATGGGTTTCACGATACTTTTCAGGATACAATGGCAGGCCGTCGAAACGGCATGGCAAAAAATCCCAAACAAAACCGGATCCCGCCGTAAAATTAATTCTCCGAACCCGAAGAGAAGATATCGACGACAATTTCGCAGACACTCTTGAAAAAGGGCACTCCATCATGATGACAATCGAGGGGATGGTCGGCAATCTGCTCGAAGAATATCTGGCGACAATTTTACACCCGTATGGCTGGTATTGCTGCTGGGGAAGCACCATAGACGCGGTCGACTTTTGCAAGGAAGACGGCTCTTTACTCCAGGTGAAGACAAGCAACAATTCGGAAAACAGTTCCAGCATCCGCGTGCGGAACGGAACAGAAATAAGAATATGGTTCCGAAGATTCTTCAACAAAGCCAATACGTTCAACTGGGTCGCCCTAAATGAAATAATCGGCAGGGACATATTCAACGAAGAAGATTCTGAACGAAAATTCAGGGATTTCATTACCCGGACGATCCGGGAGAATCCCGGCTGCATCTACATCCCTGAAAAGTGCCGTATCGAAGCTGTTCAGATGGAATTGTGGTAACCCCCAAAAACAATCGAACCTTTCGTTCCGGATCGGTTCAATTGTTATTATATCGCGCTCCCGGCATTTTAATAATTCATTTCTTATCCGACAATTATTTTCCAAAGGAAATTTGTTTTAATGGAAAATATTCTATATCTTTGCATCGTTATTGATACAGAAGAACTATAAAAACGGATAATGACCATGAAAAAACTATTATTGACCACGATGTGCATGCTCGGCCTGGCAGCCTGCGCAAACGGCAGCAACAAGGAAAACAACACTAAAAAAGAGAATACCATGAAAACGATCGCACTGACCAAGGCGGATTTCCTGACCAAAGTCGCAAATTACGAAACGAACCCTACGGAGTGGAAGTACCTCGGCGACAAACCGGCGCTCATCGACTTCTACGCATCGTGGTGCGGCCCCTGCAAGGCACTCGCCCCGGTTCTGGAAGAGCTGGCTGCCGAGTACGGCGACAGCATTTACATCTACAAGGTGAATACCGAAGAGGAGCAGGAGCTCGCCGCCGCGTTCGGCATCCGCTCGATCCCGACGCTGCTTTTCATCCCCACCAGCGGCAAGCCCCAGATCGCACAGGGTGCCCTGCCCAAGGCGTCGCTCAAGGAGGCCATCGACAAGGTACTGCTCAACAAGTAGACAGGCATGGCACTCACCGTCGACAATCTCCGCTGCCCGCAGAACCACCGGTGCCCGCTGCTGACGGTTTGCCCCGTCGGGGCGATCACACAATCGGGATTCGGACTTCCGGTCATCGACCCGGAGAAGTGTATCGAATGCGGCAAATGCGTCGGGCACTGCGGCAAACAGGCCATACACAAACCGGCAGACAATGGAAAAACTGTGTAGGATCCGCGAGTTGCAACGGGCTGTCAACCGGTTCGAAGCGGCACTCGAACGCTCATACGGGATCTGCCTGAACGAAGGCATGGCCTTATGCAGCCTTTCGAAAGCCGGACGTCTCTCCTGCGGGGAGCTGGGCGAAATGCTGGGGCTTACTCCGTCGAACACCTCGAAGGTGCTCCGCTCGGTCGAAGGGAAAGGCTACGTAAACCGGGAGTTGGGCACGAACGATAAGCGGCAGATGTACTTTTCGCTGACCGAAAAGGGCCGCGGGCTTCTGGGAAGCATAAATTGTGAAGAAATCGAAACGCCCGAATTACTGAAAACACTATTCGGGGAATAAATGACGCAAACGGGGCAGCCGGTCTTTCGGGATCGGCTGCTTTTTTATACCTCCTACTGCCGATGGACATCACACAGCCCAGGCTCCATATTACAATTTTTCTCAAAAACACTTATTTATATAATATTTTAAATATTAAATGTGGTTTTGCGTGATTTTTTATCACCAAAAGTGAATTTTTAATTAAAAATTCCTTAAATTTGTAAAAACAGCATAACTGCACGACCTCATGGCAAAACGGGAATTATTACTCGGAGACGAAGCCCTCGCACTGGGGGCGCTCCACGCAGGGTTGTCGGGTGTATATGCCTATCCGGGCACGCCTTCGACCGAAATCACCGAATATATACAAGGACATCCGCTCACCGCCCAGCGGGGCATCCACTGCACATGGTCGGCCAATGAGAAGACGGCGATGGAGGAGGCGCTGGGCATGTCGTTTGCCGGAAAACGCGCCCTGGTGTGCATGAAGCATGTGGGCATGAACGTCGCCGCCGACGCCTTCGTCAACTCGGCGATGACGGGAGCCAACGGCGGGCTGGTCGTCGTGGCAGCCGACGACCCCTCGATGCACTCGTCCCAGAACGAGCAGGATTCACGCTTCTACGGCAAGTTCGCCCTTGTCCCGACGTTCGAGCCCTCCACGCAGCAGGAGGCCTACGACATGGTGCAGGCCGCGTTCGATTTCTCGGAAAAATACCGCATTCCCGTACTGATGCGCCTTACGACCCGCATGGCCCACTCGCGCGCCATGGTCGAACCGCGCGAGGCACGCTCCGAGAACAGCCTCGCCTATCCCGCCCGGACGCGCCAATGGGTGCTGATGCCGGGCAATTCGCGCGTAAGATACGAGGCATTGCTCGCCGACTATGCCCGCTTCGAAGAGGAGGCGGCCGCAAGCCCCTTCAACCGTTACGCCGATGCTGAAGACAAATCGCTGGGCATCATCGCCTGCGGCATCGCCTACAACTACCTCGCGGAGAATTATCCCGACGGATGCCCGCACCCGGTGCTCAAAATATCGCAATACCCGCTGCCGCAGGAACTCGTGCGCCGCATGGCGTCGGAATGCAAGGCGCTGCTCATCATCGAGGAGGGACAACCCGTCGTCGAAGAAGCCCTGCGCGGCATCCTGCCTGCGCCCGTTGAGATCCGCGGCCGCATGTCGGGCGAACTGCCCCGCACCGGGGAACTGACTCCTGACAGCGTACGCACGGCCCTGGGGCTCGCCCCGCACGCGGCCCTCGCCGCCAGCGGCATCGTCGTCCCCCGTCCGTCCGCATTGTGCCAGGGTTGCGGGCACCGCGACATGTATACGGCACTGACGGAGGTCGCCGGCGAATATGAAAATGCCAAGGTATTCAGCGACATCGGCTGCTACACGCTGGGGTGGCTCTCGCCGTTCCACGCCATCGACACCTGCGTCGACATGGGCGCCTCGATCACCATGGCCAAAGGCGCCGCCGACGCCGGACAGCACCCCGCCCTGGCCGTCATCGGCGACTCGACCTTCACCCACTCGGGGATGACCGGGCTGCTGGACGCCGTGAACGAAGGGTCGAACATCACGGTCGTCATTTCGGACAACCTCACCACCGGCATGACCGGAGGCCAGGATTCGGCCGGCACGGGACGCCTCGAGCAGATATGCGCCGGGCTTGGCGTCGACCCCGCACATATCCGCGTCGTGGTGCCGCTGCCCCGAACCCGCGAAGAGATGAAGGCCATGCTCCGCGAAGAGATCGCTTACGACGGCGTTTCGGTCATCATCCCCCGCCGCGAATGCATACAGACCGCCAAACGGCACAACGCAACCAAACAGAAACAATAGCGACACGCCCGTCGCGGCGACCACCCGGCGGCAAAACCCTAAAAACAGGCAAACCATGAAACGCGACATCATACTCTCGGGCGTAGGGGGACAAGGCATCCTCTCGATCGCCACCGTCATCGGCAGGGCCGCCCTCGACGAAGGGTTGCACATCAAGCAGGCCGAAGTCCACGGCATGAGCCAGCGGGGCGGCGACGTGCAGTCGAACCTGCGCATCTCGTCGGATAAAATCGCCTCCGACCTCATTCCGCGAGGTGCCGCCGACCTGATCATCTCGCTCGAACCGATGGAAGCACTCCGCTACCTGCCGTGGCTTTCGACCGGGGGCTGGGTCATCACCAACACCGCCCCGCTGATCAACATCCCCGACTATCCCGATGCCGATACGCTCGGGCGGGAGATAGCCTCCCTGCCGCACAGCGTGGCGCTCGACGTGGATGCCATCGCCCGCCAGGCCGCATCGCCCCGTGCCGCCAACATCGTGCTGCTGGGCGCCGCAGCACCGTTCCTGGGCATCGCACCCGAAAAACTCGAAGCGGGCATACGCGCCATTTTCGCCCGCAAGGGCGACGCCATCGTCGACACGAACCTCGCGGCATTCCGCGCAGGCTACGCATACGCACAAAAACAGGCCGCACAATGGGAAAACTGCCGATAGACCGCTCCGTGCTCAACTCCGCGCTGGAGCGCATGGACATCGCGGACATCGCCCAGGCGACGATCCGCCAGTCGGGCGACATAGCCCGCATCATGGAAACACAGACGGGGATGGAATTCCTGCACCTCGAAATGGGCGTACCGGGACTTCCGCCCGAAAAGGCGGGAGTCGAAGCAGAATGCCGGGCCCTGCAATCGGGCGTGGCGTCGCAGTACCCCAACATGTTCGGCATCCCCGAACTCAAACAACAGACTTCGCGTTTCATCCGCGCGTTCCTCGACGTCGGGGTCGCACCGCAGGGCTGCATCCCGACGGTCGGGTCGATGCAGGGCAGTTTTACGGCTTTCCTGCTCTGCTCGCAGCTCACGCCCGGGAAGGATACGATCCTCTTCATCGACCCCGGATTCCCCGTGCAGCGCAACCAGGTGCAGATCCTCGATATCCCCAGTGCGTCGTTCGACATCTATGAATACCGCGCCGAAAAACTGGGCCCGAAGCTGGAAAGCTACCTCGCACAGGGCAACATCGCCGCCATCGTCTATTCGAACCCCAACAATCCGGCGTGGATATGCCTCACCGAGGATGAGCTGCGTACGATCGGCGAGCTGGCTACCCGATACGACGCCATCGTCATCGAAGACCTCGCCTACCTTTGCATGGACTTCCGCAAACCCCTGGGACGCCCCTTCGAAGCGCCCTACCAGGCCACCGTGGCCAGATACACGGACAACTACATCCTGATGATCTCCGGCTCGAAGATATTCAGCTACGCCGGCCAGCGCATCGCCATCGCAGCCATCTCCGACAAACTCTACCCGCGGCACTACCCCGCGCTCAAACAGCGCTACGGCATGGGGCGCCTGGGCGACGCCTATGTCCTGACGTTCCTCTATGCCGCCTCGTCGGGCACGAGCCACTCGGCGCAGCACGCCCTGGCGGCGATGTTCCGCGCCGCGGCCGACGGGCAGCTCGATTTCGTAGGCGAAACCTCGGAATACGCCCGGCGCGCCCGCCTCACCAAGGAGATTTTCCGGCGCCACGGCTTCCGCATCGTCTACGACAAGGATCAGGACGAAACCGTCAGCGACGGATTCTTCTACACCGTCGGCTACGGCGGACTCTCCAGCGCGGAGCTGCTGAGCGAACTGCTCCTCTACGGCATCTGCGCCATATCGCTCACATCGACCGGCAGCCGCCAGCCGGGCATCCGGGTCTGCGTTTCGCAACTGAACCGCCCCGAGCAGTTCGAGCTGCTCGAAACACGCCTCACCGCCTTCGGGCAAAACCACCGATAAGCCTATGCGATTCACGACAGCCGCCGAAGCCGTAAAGCTCATCCGCCCGCACAGCAACGTCTACATTCAGGGCAGCACCTCGATCCCCGAAGTACTCGTCCGTGCCATGACCGACCGTGCCGCCGAGCTCACCGATGTCACGCTCAACTCCGGATTCGCCGTCGGGAGGGCAGACGCCCCCTATTGCAGCCCCGAATACAAGGATACGTTCCTGGTCAACAGCCTGTTCGTGGCCAATAACATCCGCCGCTGGCTGGCCCAGGGCTACGGGCAATCGATCCCGGCCTTCCTGGGCGAAATCCCGGGGCTGTTCCGCGACGGGACGCTGCCCGTCGACGTGGCAATCCTCAACCTCTCGCGCCCCAACGAGGAGGGCTACTGCTCGTTCGGCGTCTCGGCCGACCTGGCCGTTTCGGCCGTGGAATGCGCCAGGACAGTCATCGCGCAGATCAACACGGCCATGCCGTTCTCCTACGGCGACGCCGTGATCCACCTCTCGCGCGTCGCCGCGGCCGTCGAGGTCGACGACCCGCTGGTCGAAGTGCCCTCGGCGACCCCCACCGACATCGAACGCAGGATCGGCAACCACATCGCCGAACTGATCCCCGACGGGGCGACGTTGCAGATCGGCGTGGGCGGGATCCCCAACGCCGTGCTGGCCGCGCTCACGGGCCACAAACATCTCGGGCTGCATACCGAGGCGATGACCGACGGCGTGCTGCCGCTGCTCGAAAGCGGCGTGATCGACAACTCGCTCAAACGGGTCATGCCGGGTGTAACGGTCGCCTCGCTGGCGCTGGGCTCGCGCCGGCTGTACGATTACATGGACTACCGCAAAGACCTCGTGATGAAGGATGTGGCATGGACGAACGACCCGTTCCGCATCCGCGAGAACCCGCGCGTGATGGCGATCAACTCGGCCGTCGAGGTAGACCTCACGGGGCAGGTTTGCGCCGACTCGGTTGGCGAGCGCATCATTTCGGGCGTAGGCGGGCAGCACGATTTCATGTACGGAGGGGCCCTGTCGGAGGGCGGCAAAACCTTCATCGCCATCCCGTCGACTACCCCCAAGGGCGAATCGAAGATCAAGGCGCTGCTGACGCCCGGCGCAGGCGTCGTGACGACCCGCCACATGGTGCAGCACATCGTGACCGAATACGGCGTTGCGCATCTGCGCGGCCGCAACCTCGCCCAGCGGGCGCGGGCACTGATCGCCGTCGCTCACCCCTCGGTGCGCGAAGAACTGGAAAAAGCCGCCTGCGAACGCTTCGGCTACTCCTTCCTGAGGCTCAAATAGAAGCGCCCCGATCAAACGGGACACTTATCGGAGGCATCTACCCAGCCCCTATACCAGGCATTGCTGCCGGACAACGGGGATCTGAGATCAAATCCGTGTGCCCGGGCACACTCTCTCCACCCCTCCGCAAACAAGCAGACCTGCCATATGGCAGGTCTGCTTGACACGTCGGGATGCCGCGGTTACCACCGGCACACCGGATTATTTTGCGAACTTCATTTCGTCGAGCAACCACCCGGCGTCGGCATACTTGTCGATCACCCACATCACATAGCGGATATCCACGCACACCGTGCGCGCCAGTTCGGGATGGAACCACACGTCGCCGGCCATCGACTCGCGGTTGCCGTCGAACGCAAGCCCGATAAGATGCCCCTTGCCGTCGAGCACGGGGCTGCCCGAATTGCCTCCCGTGATGTCGTTGTCGGTCAGGAAATTGACATAGAGCGTATCGTTCTCGCCCCAGCGTCCCCAGTCCCGTTTGGCGATCAGCCGCCGCATACGGTCGTCGACGCGGTATTCGTATTCGTCGGGGTTGTACTTCTCCATATAGCCCGCGATCGTCGAACGCGAATCGTAATGCACGCCGTCCGAAGGGTTCAGGGGTTGCACGCTACCGTAGGTCAGGCGCATGGTCGAGTTAGCGTTGGGATACTGCGCCAGCCCTTCCGAAGCACGGAAATCGTAAAGCACGTCGGCATAGCGGCTCTCGCTTCGCCCGACACGCGCACGGCCGCGCTTCTCGGCCTTGTCCACACCGCCCGTAAAACGTTGTACTGTGACCGATTCGGTAAGCGCAACCATGGGGTCGCGGCGTATTTCGGCAACCGACCGGTTCTTCGAGAAATAGGCGTCGTAACGCGCAGGATCGCTGCAAAACGAGGCATCGAACGCCGCACGCGCCATGCGGTCGGCATTGCCTCCCGCCTTGTCGTACATCGCCTGCAACTGCGCACCCCACATCTCGCGTGGCACGTTGGCCGTGAAGTTCACTACCATCCGCGCCAACAGGTCGCGGTCGGTCGCGGCATCGTAGTTACGGCTCAGGCGGCCGCTCCCGGCCACGACCCTCCGGGCATCCTTCGAATCCACGATCAGCGAGTCCTGCTTCAGCCGTTCGAGCTTGCCCAGGTACGACGACACGCGGTTGGCCACGAGCAGCGCCTCGCTGGGGCCGAGCCATGCCTCGCGGAAATAATTGAGGTTGCGCTCGGCGCCCTGCCGCGCCTTATAACCGCGCGCGAGCTCTTCGAGCAACGTCCCGTCCTCGGCCTTGCGGGCCGAATCGGCCTCGATCCAGCGCTGCAGGTGTTCCTCCTCGGCCTCACGGATCGCCACGACATCGAAGCGGCGCAGGCATTTGTTCTCCCACTTGGCGTAGTCGGCGTAGTTGCTCAGGCCGAAATAGGCATCCGAATACTCCATGCGCACCCGCGGATCGCGTTCCATATGGCGTTTGAGAATATCCATCCGGTCATGGCGGTTGGCCACGACGATCGGGTTGCGGACACACTGTTTCTCAGCCACCGCGAACGACGACGCATAGCGGTTCGTACGCCCCGGGAATCCGATCACCATTGCGAAGTCGCCGTCATGCACGCCGCCCGTGGCGACCTGCAACACGCGGCGGGGTTTGAGCGGCACATTGTCGGCGGAATAGGCCGCAGGGCGCCCCTCCCGGTCGGCATAAACGCGGTAAAGCGCGAAATCGCCCTTGTGCTGGGGCCAGCCCCAGTTGTCGTAATCGCCGCCGAAGGCACCGATCGACGCAGGCGGCGTACCCACCAGCCGCACATCCTTGTAGATGTCGTAGTAGAACATCAGGTACATTTTGCCGCCCCACATCGAGTAGCACGACACCTCGCACTCCGTTTCCCGGCCGTAGCGCCCTTCCAGTTCGGCATAGAGGCGGCGCGGGGCCATCATGCCCCATTTCCCGGCGGCTTTCATCTCCTCCTTGAGCGCATTGGCCTCGTCGGTCACGTCGACCACCTTGCGCACGAACCACACGGTCTTGCCGGGGACGGGAATCTCCTCATCGCGCGTGCGTGCCCAGAATCCCGTTTCGAGCAGGTTGCACTCGGGCGTCGACAGGGCGCAGATGTCGCTGTAAGCCACATGGTGGTTGGTAATCATCAGCCCCTGGTCGGAGATCATGCTGCCCGTTCCCATGCCGCCGTCGACAGCCACCACGGCATCGGCCAGCGCCGCCGATTTCTCGTTGTAAATCTCCTTATCCTTGATTTTCAGTCCCCGGGCCTTCATCTGCGGATAAATCTCCGCCAGCCGGTGCATCAGCCACATGCCCTCGTCGGCCATCGCAGGCTGCATACAGAGCAGCACAACGGCCAGACAGGCTATCCATCTTCTCATATCTTTCATCCTTATAAAAGGGAGGGCACCGTCGCCGACACCCTCCCGATAAGTTTACGGTTATTCTTCGACGGTCTTGCCCTCGGTTGTGAATTTCAGCCGCGGGTCGGCCTCCTTGAAGGTGCCGTCAGCCATGCGCAGCGTCCATTTTTCGGTCTGGAAAACCTCTTTCCACAGCTTCGCGTCGTCCCACATCGACTTCACATAGTGGATACGCATCACGGGTTTCATATCCCGCAGGACGAAATCCACGGACACGATGCCGTCCGTACACGAAAGGAAGCTCTTGAAATAGGGGAACGCATTGCGGATCGGCATCTTCTCGATGCCGGGGAATACCATCTCGTAGACCGCCTTGGGGAACTGCTCGTCGTCACCCCATTTCTCCAGGTTGGCAACGAACCTGCCCGCGAGTTTCTCCACATCGCGGAACATGACCTGCGCAAACTCTTCGCGCGAAACCTGTCCGGCGACCGCATAGGTTTTGAGCACCGTATGCATCGGGATCACCTTCTCGCCCTCCTTGGCCGGGATGATCAGCTCCTTGGCGTCGATCGCCTCCCCGAACATCTTTTCGGTAATACCGGCGGCCGGATCGACGTAGACCGTCACATCCACCGGACAGGCGAATTCCGACGTGAAGCCGTAGACTCCCTCGATCTTCTGGAGCACCATGCCGAAATAGATCATGTCCATCCGGTCGTGAAGCCCTTCGACGCCGAGCTTCACCACGTCGAGCACCGGCACCTGCTCGCCTGGCATGGCATATTTGCGCAGCGTCGGGGCAAAGATCGCAGCCTGTATCTTCAGCGTATCGGTGGCAGCCGGGTCGTAAAGCACCTCGACGCCATGGCGGCGTACGAAGGTCTTGACGCCGTATACGCCCTGCACGGCCTGCATCTTGGCCGAAAAAGCCTTCGACGAACCGAAGCACTTGATCGTCTGCAAGCCCTCCATCTCGAACGTCTGCAGGTTCTCGACCTTCTCGTAGTCGCCCCATTTTTCGTCGATCGTCGGCAGTTCCATGGTGGAACCCAGCCATATGGCCAGGAAGAAGAGCACCACGGCCAGCAACCCGGGCACCCAGCGCAGCGAACGACGGCCGTTGACCTGCAAGGCATCCTTGGCACACGCACCGATGCAGTTGCCGCACAACGTACAGTCGACATGCTTCACCTTCACATAGTCATGGATCGGAAGCTGGTAAGGACATTTCTTTTCGCACAGTCCGCAATTATTGCAGGTGTTCAAATCCCGCCTGATGTACATCAGGGGGAAGGTGCAGCTGCGCATCTTGGCGATCTCGACGATATAGGCGGCAAGACATGCGCCGCCGATCGTCCAGACCCACGCGTTCGCAACGCCCAGCGCACCGAGCGCCCAGCCGCCGAGGGCGGCGATCACGAACAGCAGCGTGAATTTGAAAATGTTGCTGACAGCTCCCAGCGGACAGATGTATTTGCACCAGAACATCTTTACCACGAAGCCGCCCAAGAGCAGCAGCGTAAGGCTCGTGAGCGACATCCAAAGCACGATTTCGCCCTTGAAACCCGTAGCCACGGCATAGAACGGGTCGAGTTTCTTGCAGAACAGCTCGCTCGACGAGAGCGTGAAATAGAGGATCGTGAAGAGCAGCACGTACTTCACCACGCGCAGCAGCTTGTCGACGACGCTCCCCGAAGGGACATCGACCTGCAGGTGCAGTTTTTTCCCGGCACGCCCCATCCACTCGCCGACGGTGCCCAGCGGACAGAGGTATCCGCAGAAAAGTTTGCTGAAGAGAATCACTCCCACGGCGAGCACGAGGCCCATCATGATCTGGAGCATCGACATCGAACAGGCCAGCGAATTGTTCACCAGATAGGTACCGAAGGCCTGCAACCCGCCGAAAGGACAATATGCCTCGACATCGACGGGTTTGTCGCTGAATTTGGCCCAAAGCACCGTGCCGACAATGGCAGCCAGTACGCCCCATTGCAGCAGGTGCTTCAAATAATTAGGTTTACGTTTCATTTATTGTTGTTTGTGTTGTGTGTGTTTGTGTGCGGGGGTGAGGATCACTCCTTGTTCTTGATACAGCGAACCGGGGCAGCGCCATAACCACCCTGGTAAGCGATTGTCATGCGATTGTAACTCTTGTTGTAAGTTATCATACCGGCATAATACTGGATGTTCTTGATGCCGCTTTCCGGATCGTCGGCCGTATTGTATGTAACCTTGTAACCCGTCGAGCTGGGGAAATATCCCATGCCGAACGCCGAAGCGTCGGCAGCCGAGACCGTGGCCATATAGGCCGGGGTCGCCGTGGCGCTCGCCGCATTGATATAGCCGCAGCCCGCAATATTGAAACCGTCCTTGTTGAGCGCGGCAATCGAACCGCCGCTCTGCGTCTTGTCGAAATAGGGCGACGTCGGGTCGGACAGGCTGCCGCTGCCGACACCCGCCAGCTTGAGCCACTCGTCCCTCGTCGGGATATGCCACCCGTCGGGGCAGATGCCCTGCGCACCCTCGTATTGGTCGAAATTGGTGCCCGTCATCTCGCCGGTCATTCCCAGCATCACGGGATAGCTGTACAGCAGGCCCGCGGTCTCAGTCAACGACGGGTCGGCGGCTTTCGAGAGGTTGCAGGGGTACCACACCCCGTTGCCGTCCTTCGGATCGCTCGATATGGTTTTGCCTTCGGGAACATAGCGCAGGTTCTCGGCCATCCACGTGCGGCCGTCCTTGAGCGTGACGATCTTGTACTTCACGCCGCCCCACTCGACGGTCGGGGTCTCCACTTCGCCGTCGCCGTCCGGCAGCAGGTCATCTCCGTCGACCCAGCCCGCGATCGGGCCGCTGAATTTCACCTGAATGTCAGCCGGCTGCACGTTGCAGTCCATGCGGCGGTTCTCACCCGACTTGAGGTCGGTCGTGCCGAGCGTCTGCGTACGCATCTTACCATCGGCCGTGGTGACCGTAACCTTGAGCTGCACACCGTTCTGCGGCACCAGCAGCGCGTAGTAAACTTTCTCGGCAGTGGCCGTATTGGCGGTCACGTCGGATGCCTCGGCACCCGCCTTGGCCGTAAAATCACCCGTGGCCGGATCGAGCACCCCGGTGCCGACAGCACCCTTGATGACGATGTCCCGGATGTCGAAACCCGATTCGTTCGTCACGCTGATGACGATCCGCGACATTTTGTGCTTGAAGGTCATCTGCGTGGCCGACAGCGTAGGCTTGACCCCCGTCTTCACGGCCACGATCAGGTCGGAGGCCGTGTAATTCGCGCCGCTCTGATCCGCCTTCACCGAGAATTCCGCGGGCGCCGCGGCACCGGCCTGGTAGGGATAATAGGCAAAAAGCGTCGAAGTGGCGTCGACATCTTCGTACCAGAGGAAACCCTCGGTCTTGAAATCCGTTCCGTCGAACGACATCTCCTTGTTCGCCACGAACGCCGAACCGTCCGCCGTCATCGTGATCGTGAGGCCGACCTTATCGTTCAGCTCGAAATCGGTGTCCGTCGCACGCGTACCGGACGACATGCTTGCCGGCGTCAGCGCCGGATTGGCGATCGTCGGGGTGATGCGCACCTGCTTGTCGCCCGTCCCGGTGCTTTCCTCCTTCGAGCAGGCGGTGAAAACCATCGCCGCGACTGCCGTCAATGTCAAAATCCTTTTCATAATCCTATCCTTTAAATTAAAAATTATATCCTACACTCAGCGTCGCCGCGACCCGGTTGGGCTGCGCGACGTATTCCAGACCGAAGCCGTGTTCGTAACGCGCGAATACGTCGATATAGAACCGTTTGATATTGCGCCGCAGCCCGAGCGCCGCCCCCAGCCGTTTGGCCGTGAGGTATTCGTTTTCGTAATCGTAATAAGCGGTCAGCTGTCCGGGATACTCGCCCGGCTGCACGCCGGGGGTCTCGAACCGCTTTTCGCGCTCCGTGAAACCGCCCAGGCGATAATCCGCCGCGAGGGTCAGCTCCCAGAGGCCGAACGTGCGGATCAGCGAGGCATATATCTTCGTAAAGTGGAGCTTCTGCCCCTTGACATAGGGGTACATCAGCGTCGATTCGCGGTTGAGCTGCGAATAACCGACCCCGGCACGCAAATCCGTATGCGGAGCCACGAACTCGTATTCGCCTCCCAGGTCGAGTCCCTTGCGCCCAAAAGTCGGCGTCGAACCGTGTATGGTGATGATCTGCACGCCGTTGATGGTCTCGGTGGTGATGATGTTCTCGTCGGTGCCGAGCGTCTGCCAGTCGAGGTTCACACGCACGAAATGCCTGCGCAGTGCCGTCCCCAGCGACAGGGCGGCATTGGCCGTCACCTGGTGCGTTTCGAACAGGTGCCAGATAATCCGGCTCTCGCCCGTCTCGCCCTGCCTGTTGCGGTAGGCGACGTCGGCATAGAACGGCCCGTATTGCAACTGGACGCCCCCCCCCTGCGTATTCTCCCGGACGGGGAATCCCGAAACGCCGTTGGTCGAGAGGTGTATGTCGGTGCTCCCCCACTTCTCCAGCGACCCGTAGAGCAATCCCCGGTCGAAGAATGCCTCGTACAAGTCGGCACCGGGGCCCACCCCTTCGGCAGCAACCTTCTCGCTGTTCGTACCCACGATATAGACCGCCCCTACGGCAAAGCGTCCCGCATGGTACATCACGCCGGGCGAAAATTCGAAATCCAGCCGTGTATTCTTGTGGCGCAGGTCTTTGCGCTTGGCATAGTTGCGGGCTTCGAACTCCACGCGCAGGCCACCCGTCCACCGGTTGCCCAGCACGGCCGATACGCCGCCCGTGAACGTGTAATCCTCGCGCACCTTGCGCCCCGGCGTAAATTCGAGGATGTCTACCGGATAATACCCCGGCTCGGTGAACATCGAGCCGCACATGTTGCGGCCGTCGAAATAGTCGTAGCCGAAACCGCCCGAGAACGAGACCTTCTTCAGGTGGCGCACCGACTCGGTTTTCGCCCCGGCATTCCAACTGTCGTCCGACGCGGAGTGGCCCGCAAGCCCGCCGTTCTCCTTGGTGAAATAGATCTCGGCATAAGAACGGCTCAGGGAGTCCTGCCGGATACCCGCAGCGTTCAGGCCGCCGTTCCAGGGATTGCGGCGGAAGATATGGTCGAAACGCTCCTGTGCCGCGGCAGCAGAGACGGCAACCAGCATCAGTATCGTTAAAATCCGTCTCATAGGCTAATCACGCAAAGATTGTGTCTCACGCTCATAAAAATCGTTCGACGAGTTATTGGTATCCACGTACCTTTCGAAGCCGGCAGCCGCCGTGGCCTCTTCATCCAGCTTCCGATGCAGGGTATGCCCCTGCGCTTTGGCCGAGAAACCGATATACCCGGCATCCACATCGGTGTGCAGGCGTTTGTTCTTGGTCGCCTCGGTCATGTTGCATACCTCGACGCCGTCCACGATCCAGTCGTTGTCCCACGGTATCTTCGAATAGGTGATGCTGCCGTTCTGAACCGTCGACTGAAGGTCGTCGGCCAGGTAGGCATCCATATCGAACTCCTCGGGCGCCCGGAAGAGGATCATGGCGGGCGAATTCTGCGAAATCACATAGACAACGGCCGAATTCGTCCCGGTCTTTTTCAGCACCTTCATGTAATGCGCCTGGTCGATCTGGTCGCCCGGAACAGGCGTGGGGTGCAACTTGTTGCCGGGATAGTGCACCATATCGTAGAGCACGAAATAACCCTTGCGGTTGAGGTTCACCGACTGGGAATAGGTCTGCGTATGGTCGACGCCGTAGTAGGCCACCACGGCATCCTCGCCGGGTTCCAGCGGAAAATCCGTCCCCGATCCCGGGAACATCCAGATACAATCGGGGATGGCGGCGTAATCGCGGAAAACGATATTGCCCGAAGGGTCGGTGCTCGTCCACGGATTGTTGGCGTTCGAGTTGTAGGGGGCGACCATCGCCAGGCACAGGCCGTCGAGGTAATAGGTTTCGAAACTGTTGTTGTGCAGGACGATATATTTGTCGTCGGCATAAGTCCCCGTCGCCGGCGGATCCTGCATGCAGCCGCCCGAGTAGATCTCCTTGATGAGGATCGTACCCGGCTTGGAAAATTTCAGCGCCACGTCGACGTCCTTGTCCCCGCCGACAAGGTCGACCTGCTCGATCGTACCGTTGAAAACCGCCGAATCGTCGGGCAGGTCGAGCACCGAGAGCCGGTAATGCCCGGCAGCGACGCGGAACCCGGCGTGGCCCTGCGCATCGGTCAGGGCGGTATAGACATTGCCCGTATTGCGGTCGGAGAGTTTCACCGCGACGCCTTCGCGCAGATAGCCGGCGTATCCCTCGGGATACACGGCCGTCACACGGAGTTCGCGCAGCGCACCGTCGTAAGGGTTCCTGTCGAACGACGTGCAACCGGCCACCAGCAGACAGGACAATATGCAAAATATCTTTCTCATCGTTTTCAGAATTTAAGGCGTACCGTAAGTCCGTAATAGAAATCGGGTGTGAAGACCGCCTTGACACCCGTGGCATACGAAGCGACGAAAGGCCGCGAATTGGTGAAGTTATTGGCGTAGAACGAGACGGAGACATGGTCGCCGATCTCCTTCGTGATGCTCAGGTTGGCCGAAAAATAGGGGTCGTAACCGTCGCCGTTGAAAGAGTAGGCATTGCCCGAACGCAACAGCAGGGAGGAGAGGGCCGGGTCGTTCTTCTCGGCATCGGTAAAGGGATGACGGTTGCCATCGAGGTCGATGTAGGCCACAGGCCAGATCGCCGTATAGCTGTCGCCGTCGTAGATGCTCCCGCCGGTGGGGTTACGGTCTTCGTCGACGTTGAAGGCATACTCGCGTCCCTTGTACTCCGAAAGGTTCTGCGAGCGCTTCACGAGCGAGGCTTCGAGCCGCAGCGAGATGACCATGCGGATCGAGGGCACGTGCGTCGTGGCCGTGAGATTCATATCCAGCGCATGCAGCTTCCGGCCGTTGTAGGTGACGTTGGAGCTGCCCCCGTTATCGAGATAAACCCCCACATAGGGGTAGAACTCGCCGCCGGTCGAGGTCGAGGGATAGTAACATGCCTCACCCTCGTTGACGTATTTGGTATAGCCGTAAGCCCCATCGAGCCGCAGCTGCGTGCGGATGGGGTTGATCTGCGGGAACTCCACGACGAACTCCAGCCCCATGCGATCCACGGGCGAACCGTTGTTCTGGTAGGTATTCTTGACGAACGTCCGCTTGGTGGAAGTGGTCTGCATGGCGATCCAGCCGGCCGAAGGGTTGTCCTTGTCGCGGACGAAGATTTCGCCTGTCTGGCTGTCGACGCGGAATGCCGGGTTCGCCGGCATCGTATAGGCCGTCCCGTCGGGCAGCGTGGACGGCACGCCCATCATGTTATAGGAGAACGGCTCGAAGGAGGCGCTCAGCTTGTAGGGATATTTCGTGCGGTTGAAATAGCCGACCAGCGAGACCGAGGTGCCCCCGATACGCAGGTCGACGCCGACCTCTGAATTGCGGTTGCGCTGCCACTTCAGGTTGTCGTTGTAGAGTATCTGGTAAGGCTGCGTGTGATAAACATAGGCGCTCTGCCCCGAGCCATAGGTGGTTGCGAACACGGGCGTATCGCGGTATTCGGGCAGTGGATAAAGCACGTTGAACGACGGCAACTTCTCGGTGATACCCCAGCCTCCGCGGACAGTCAGATGGTCGTTGATGCGGAATTTCAGATTGAAGCGCGGCGAGAGGCTCGACGTATTCTCGTATTGCGTATTCTTGATAAAGGTCTTTTCGGCACGCAGGCCCGCCATCAGTTGCAGCGTGGTCGCCCCCAGCGGCACAGTCAGCGTCTCCTCCACGTAGGCCGCGAGGTTATGCATATAGGGGATGTCCGTATACGGACGGGGGCGGTAACCGTTAGGCGCGAGGGAGGGAGTCGCATAGTACTCCCCGTCCCCGACATTACCGTTGGCCCGCCACGAAGCGCCGACCTTGGCATTGCTGTGCACGTCGCCCCAGCTGCGCACCCACGTGGCCTTGAGGTTGGCCGCATAGTCGAGCTGCTTGGAATCGACGTATTTGGTCGAATAATAGACCGGAGGGAGCATCTCGGCGATGTAATACCCTTCCTGTTCGGCATGGACGGCCGGAAGGGAGGTCGAATTGAGGTTATAGGTGCGCTTGCGTGCAAGGTTGTCGGTATAGTTGAGCGACGCGTCGAAGTCCAGGCTCGTGATCCACGACCTGTTCAGCAGCCATTTGAGCGAGGTGTTGGCACGCAGCACATTGTCACGCACCTTCTCCCACTCGCCTTTCTGGGCATCGGGGTCGTCCTCGGTATTCATACCGCCGATATTGGCCGTTACGCCGAAATTGAAACGCAGAACCTTGGCGAAGGTATTCTGGTAGTTGAGCGCCAGCCCCGTGCGGGAATAGGAGGTGTAGGGCGACGTGGGGTTCTTCGTGGCCCGCGTATACTCGACGTTGCTGTTCAGCACCCCGTGGTTCCGCCCCAGGTCGAAGCCCTTCGAGGCGGCGATCTGTTTGGTGCGCGGATTGGTGGAGAGCGTCACCGTATAGGGCGTCTTGCCCTTGCGGGTCGAGATTTTCACCACGCCCGACGAGATGTCGCCGTATTCGGCCGAAGGTACGCCGGTCACCACCTCGACCGACTCGATGTTGGTCGCCGACAGGTTACGTGTGCTGGCACCCGTCGGGTCGCCCAGCGAAGCATTGGTGGAAAGGCGTACGCCGTCGACCTCGACGGCCGTACCGAACGCCGCATTGCCGGCCGTGCTCCCGCCGCTGCGCAGCGAAAAGACATTGTCCTTCATCAGGTCGGGATTAACCGTTTTGCCACCCGGCAGCAGTGCCGAGATGTCCGACGCATTGACCATTTGCAGGTGGTCGATGGCATTGCCGCCGATCGTACGCGACGTAGCCATGGCGTTGGGCGCCTCCTTGGCCGTCACCACGACGCTGTCCAGTTTCAGGTTATCCTCGGGGGCATAAAGCCTGACCGGCCCCATCCCCGTACGCACGTCGACCTCGGCTTCGGTGGTAACGAACCCCAGGCAGGAAACGACAAAACGCGTTTCCCCGGCCGGGACTCCCTTCACCGTGAAGTTTCCGTCGGCATCGGCCACGGCCCACAATCCGGACTGCGGCAATTCGACGACTGCTTGTCCGATCGGCTTGCCGGTATCCTTTACAAGCACCCGTCCCGTAACGTCGAGACGCTGCGCCGACACGACAGCCGGGACAATCGTGCATAAAAACAGTAGTAAAAGTTTCCTCATATGCTTGACCTAACGCAACAAATATAACGAAAAAGCATTACCCATAAACCGTTTATGTTATTTTTTTAACATATAACGTAATTTTTGCCTGCAAAAATAGCGATTCGGGCCTCAGGCGGCAATCGCCATTTATGGGGATTTTCACCGGCCACCCTACCGGGATATGCGCATAAAACGGGGTTTTCCCACCTTTATATTATATAGGTCGGAAAGATTAATATATGATTTTTAGTACTCTGTATTGCATAGTATGTATTTTTTGCTTACATTTGCCGATATTATAACCACATTTATTGGTGTTTGGTAATTTTTTATTGATTTTCGATAAAAATAAATTGTTTTTCAAGATTATATTATTACCTTTGTCCCAAGCGCCTCACACACCGCTTACAGATTGTAACCCTCAACATCGCAAACCGCTTTATAACGGCAGACTGAATATGATAAAGCTGGAAAACATCAACAAGACCTATAATAATGGGTCACCCCTGCACGTGCTCAAAGGCATCGACCTCGATGTAGAAAAGGGCGAACTGGTCTCGATCATGGGCGCCTCGGGTTCGGGAAAATCCACCCTGCTGAACATCCTCGGGATTCTCGACGACTACGACAGCGGCAGTTACTACCTGGCCGGACGGCTGATCAAGAACCTCAGCGAAACGCAGGCCGCCGCTGCGCGCAACAACATGATCGGCTATATTTTCCAGTCCTTCAACCTGATCAATTACAAGAACGCCGTCGAAAACGTCGCCCTGCCGCTCTACTACCAGGGCGTCTCGCGCCGCAAACGCAACGCCCTGGCACTCGAATACCTCGACATGCTGGGGCTCAGGGAGTGGGCCGACCACATGCCCAACGAAATGTCCGGCGGCCAGAAACAGCGCGTGGCCATCGCCCGGGCGCTTATCAACAAGCCCCAGATCATCCTTGCCGACGAACCCACGGGCGCACTGGACAGCGCCACCTCGCAGGAAGTGATGAACCTGCTGCGCAGCGTGAACGTTGATATGGGCATGACCATCATCTGCGTCACGCACGAACAGTCGATCGCCGACCAGACGGACAAGATCATCCGTCTTACGGACGGCGTCATCAGCAGTATCACCGAAACCGGACTCGGAAAGCGATGAGGGAACTGCTGCTGGAGATCTGGACATCGGTGCGCCGCAACAAGCTGCGCACGTTCCTCACGGGCTTCTCGGTCGCGTGGGGCATTTTCATGCTCGTCATCCTGCTGGGCTCGGGCAACGGGCTCAAGAACGGCGTAACCTCCAATTTCGGCAACTACGCCACCAACTCGATCGACCTCTACGGCGGCCGTACTTCGAAGCCCTACATGGGCTACCAGAAGGGGCGCCGCATCCGCCTGTGGAACAGCGACCTCGAAATCCTCGCCCGGGAATTCCCCGAGGTGGACGAAGTGGCTGCCAACTCGTGGTTCGACAACCATACGGCAACCTACGGGAACGAATACACCAAGGTCTGGCTGCGCGGCTCGCTGCCCAAGATCGAACAGATCGAGGGCGTGGAGATCGTAAAGGGGCGCTTCGTCAACGACGCCGACATCCGCGAATACCGCAAGTCGCTGGTCATCGACCAGGCCATGCAGTCCCTGCTATTCAAGGGCGCCGATCCGCTGGGGGCAAGGATCAAGCTCGACAGCACGGTATTCACCGTGGTCGGCGTCTACAAGGGCGACGCCCAGCGCAGCAGTTCGTCGTGTTACATCCCGCTGACCACCGGGCAGCTGCTCTACAACGCCAACAGCCCCGAAGTGAACAATGCCATCATCACCATCAAGGGCGTCCACACCACCGAGGCGATGAAGGAGTTCGAAAAGCGCGTCATCCGGCGCCTTTCCGCCGAACACCACTTCGCCCCCGACGACGAAAGCGCCATCTGGCTCGACAATACGATGGAAACCTACAAGAATTTCATGATGGTTTTCGCAGGCATCAACATCTTCGTCTGGATCATCGGCCTGGGGACGCTGCTGGCCGGCATCGTCGGCGTAAGCAACATCATGCTCGTGACGGTCACGGAGCGCACCTCCGAATTCGGCATACGCAAGGCGCT
>ENA-OPCF01000545-OPCF01000545.1-human-gut-metagenome-genome-assembly--contig:-NODE-545-length-23274-cov-6.678065_pt1 | contig 23274 bp, 19 predicted proteins | sample MGYA00241077_ERZ501470 | MGnify/ENA primary metagenome ERZ501470 (study PRJEB25962, sample SAMEA2042571) | human gut metagenome | biome: human gut; feature: human-associated habitat; material: faeces... | reverse complement strand
ATTTATATCTTTGGATTAGTTCAAATAATGATCCTTTCAAGGTCCTTTACGTCTATGGCTATTTATGTGCTATTAGTTTTATTGGATATTTTAATAATATTTAGGATGATTTATGTAAAAGAAACAAAACAACTAAGCACTATGCTGAAGGGAGAAGAATAATATGTTTGCCATTCAACTAAAAAATATTGATAAGAGTTTTGGGAAAAAGAAAGTTTTAAATAATTTATCCCTACAAATTAGAGAAAACGAAATGGTTGCTTTAATAGGCCCAAGCGGATGTGGAAAAACAACTTTGTTGAATATACTAGGGTTGATTGAGCCATATGATTCTGGTGAGTATCTTTTATTTGGAAAACAAGCTCCACAATGTAATTCCAATCAAGCTAACCAAACAATTCGTAGATATATCTCTTATCTTTTTCAAAACTTTGCTCTTGTCGATAATTTTACTGTGGAGCAAAATTTAATGATAGCATTAAAATATACAAGAAAAACAAAACAAGAAAAGTTCTTTTTCTTTGCGAGTCGGACTGCAAAAATAAGGAGAATTATTAATAAGTTCCAAATGTTTTTCGAAAAATATTTTTATCTCTTTTTATTTCTCTGTGTCACCTTCCACACTTCTGTTTCAGTATTTCAATCTTACCACTTTCCTTCTCTTGGAAAGCGGGTGCAAAGGTATAGGATTTAACAATACAAGCCAAACATATCTATCATTTTTTTTAATAAAAATGAAACTTTTTTGTAACTTACTGATTCATAAATGCATTTCGCATGAACAATTTTGAAGAAAGGAAAAAGAGAGAAAATAACTATACATTATATATATACGTGCGCGCGAAGAGCACGAAGAAAGAGAATAAAAACATTTTATAAGCATGCCGGATTGGGTGGTGGCGGTTCTGTCAGTATAGTCGCCGCATCAAAGCAGGGACATTGTTTCACCCACTCTTCCGGCTCTATCTCCCCGTTATGGTTCAGGTCGGGGCTCAGGTCGCGGTGACCGCAAAGCCGGGAACCGGGATAATCCTTCAGCAGCAGCAACACAAGCACACGCAGGGAGTGCTTTTGAAAAAGGGTGCGTGTATCGGCAGGGCGACCGCACTCGTCAAGACCACCTTCGTAGCAGACACCGATGCTACCTGCATTCCAACCCCGGACATGGGCACCAGGCAGGGACAAGGGACGCAGGGACTTGATGTCACCGTTCTTGCGGATATAAAAATGATAACCTGCGCCGGAGAAGCCCCGGCGCAGGTGGTCTGTCGTCAAGTCGTGCTCCGTATAGCAGCGGTCGCAGCGGGTGGCGGAACAATGGACGACGATAAGATTGATGAATCTCATGAGAATTAAAAATTAGAAATTAAAAATTAAAAGTGAAGGAAACCCGCTACACTGTCATGGCATGGGCGCTCAGGGCACCAATAAGCGCGGAGGCTACAGCGATTATCACTTTCAGAATCTTATCCCAAACAGATGATTTTGTACTCATAAAATTAAGGATTAATGGTTAAGAATTAATGGTTAAGGATTAGTGATTAAGGATTAAGGGCTAATGATTAATGGTTAATCATTAGGGATTGATTAGCGATAAGCGATTTGCTTGTGTTCATTAACCATTAATCACTAACCCTTAATCATTCCTTCTTTATCCCAGCGGATTTTCGCCCTGGTCGCCGTCGCCGCCTCCGGAACCACCGCCTTGATTGCCGCCACCGGAGCCGCCCTCCTCGGGCTTGTCGAGCACAAAGCCCACATTCGCCGGGCTGCGGGTCACGGCGGTACTGCCGTTCACCAGCTTCAGCTCCTTGTCGGGGATAAAGCGGATATTCACCTTCGAGATATTGCGCACCGTACATTTGTCCGAGGCCTCCATGCCGGGACAGCGGAACGTCATGTGGAAAGTGCCCAGCTGGTTCAGCTTCACCTTGTCGCCGTTGGCAAGGTTGCCTTGAATCTCCTCCACCAGGGCTTCGATGACGTGCTTCACGTCGCCCTTCGTCATGGCACAGTTTTTCTGAATGGAGGCGGCAAGGACATCGATGTCCACGGTGCCGCAGGTCTTGGGTTTCTGACGGAGATAGTACAACATGGGCGAAGCCGGGTTGCTCACGATTTTACGGCGCTGGAAGCGCTCTACAATTACATCCATAAATTTGAAAAGTTAAGGTTTAAGTTAAGAAAAATGAGTTATAAGAGAGAAGTGGGTAAGGGAAGGGATAGGGCGCCCGAATCAATGATTATTCCTTTTCTTAAGCACATTACAAAGATACAACATTAAGAAGCGGAAGTCAAGTGTTTTGCCATTTTTTTTACTACAAAAAAACACGGAGACACAGAGTTTTTCAAGCAATAAGAAAAATCTCCGTGTCTTTGTGTCCCTGTATTCTATAAATTTCCATCCATCACTTTGCATTCCTCGTCAGCCACTCCAATGGTGGTATGTAGTCCACCAGTTTTGTCATGCTTTGGTTATGATGGAAATAGACTTCACCGGTTTTGCCATTACGGTGCTTGGCTATGATAACGATACCCAGGCCATCGGTAGGATAAGTACTCTTCTTATCGACGGTCTTGCCGTAGAGGGCAGGGCGGCAAAGCAGCATTACCATATCCGCATCCTGCTCTATGGCGCCGCTCTCGCGCAGGTTGCTCAGGGTGGGGCGATGGTCTATGCTACCGTCGCTCGCCCGGTTCAGCTGACTCAGCAGCAGTACGGGGATATCCAGCTCCTTGGCCAGCAGCTTTGCCTTGCGGCTTGCCTGCGCCACTTCCTGCTCGCGGTTGCGGTTTTTCTGGTCACTCCTCATGTCACATAGTTGCAGATAGTCCACAATCACCATGTCACAGCGATTCTTGCTCTTCAGCAGGCGGGCGGAAGAACGCACGCGGTCCATGCTCGTCATCGGATGGTCGTCTATCAGTATGGGCAACCGCGACAACTCGGCAGACGCCTCATGCACCTGCCTCACCTCGCCGGGTGTGAGCTGGCCGCTGCGCAGGTGTTGCGGGTCTACCCCCTCCGTAGCTGCAAGCAGCCAGCGGTCGCCCAGGCGCTCGCCTTGCATTTCGAGGCTGAAGACCACCACATGACGCCCCGCCATGGCAGCGGCACGGGCCAGGTGGAGGGCAAAGGCCGTCTTCCCCACCGACGGACGGGCAGCAAGGATGTTCAAGTCGCCGCGCTGCCAGCCCGCCGTAACGTGGTCCAGAGCGTCAAAACCCGTAGGGATACCCGTAATGCCGTTGCATCCGTGCTCCATACGCTGCTCCACCTCGGCAAGCGTGTCGTCCATCAGCCGGTCTATGGAGCGAAGGTGGTCGGCTACGCCGCTCTCGTCCTCCAGCCCCTCCAGCAGTCGATGGGCTTCCACCAGGATGTCGTCAATATCCATCGACTCGTCGGCACTGAACGCCAGCAGTTGCTGGAATCCCGTACGCATGATACGCCGCGTGTGCAATTGCCTAAGGATGAGCGCATGATACTCCAGATGAGCACTGGAGCTGACCTTCGAGCTGATACGTAACAGTTCGTAAGGCCCGCCCACGGCATCGAGTTTGCCACGGGCTGCCAGTTCGTTCTTCAGCGTGATGGTATCTATGGACTTCGCGCTGCGATACATCGATTGCAGGGCGACAAAAATTTCCAGATTCTTCTCCTCGTAGAACATCTCGGGACGAAGTTTGTCCGCCACCAGAGGCATGGCAGCGCGCTCTATCATGCAGGCACCGATGACAGCTTCTTCGAGGTCACTGTCGTGGGAAAAAGTAGTTTCAGTCATCATATTCATTTTCAAAAGATTTGTCCGCCAGATAGGTGGCGGCTTGTTTACAATATTTTTGGTTGTTCAGATGGTCGTAATATTCGTCGATGTTGTCCAGTGCCCGCTGTTTCTCGCCTGCCGTCAATTTTTTCCATTCGCGACGGGCCCGGCCGATGTTTACCTTGGGATGCTCGGTGATGTCATGAAACTTTTCCCAGAAGATGCAGAAGTCCTCTCCCACCCCAGCCACCGGCGCTGCCTTCTTCTTCCGCGGGGCTGCTTTAGGACGGGCATTGCCAGTAAGGAAATCATAATCGGGGATACGGATGTGCATCACGTAGGGGTTGGCCACCCGCTCCACGATGCCGGCGTCGAACATCTTGTTGAAGAAGTAGCGCGTACGGTTGCGAGGCCACCCCAATATCTCCATCCAGCGAGCCAGGGAAAGTACGGACTCGCCACGTACACAGTCGAAAAGGTGTCCCCTGACGTTGCAGGTCACCGTGCTGTAGTTGACGTGTGTCAGCACAAAGACAAAGGCTTCGAAGGCATCGGCGGCTTTCTCTCCGGTTTTCATATTCATTTGTTCCTCAAACAAGGCTTTGGGGAAGAGGAGATAGCCTTTCTTCAGCATCTCCGTTGTCATGGGGCTCATTTCTTTTTCCATTTTTGTCTATTCTTAATTCGATAATGCGACAAAGGTAAGGGACCAGCCAGGGGGATACAAATAAGCAGTTAGAATCGGCTAAAAATTAATGAAATACATAAGGTGGCGAGAGAGGGGTTCACCTCATCCTCCACCACCCTATATAATAATATACTAAAATAATCAGAATGTATTAGAAATACATTCTCTATTTCGCATATTTTTTAGAGACCAGAAGATACGGATTTTTCACGGTCATATCCTTCACGTGGTCGGGCATCCCCCAGTAGCTCAGGAGGATGCCTATCTGTACGGGGGTGAGGTGGGCAGTCCTGGCGGTATAGCCCTGGTCCGTCAGATCCTTCAGCAGGCAAGCGTGTTCCGCAATGGAACGGCGCAGGGCCTTTACAGCCGAGCAGGCATACGCGTAGTTTGGGTAATAGGCCACTGCCACATCTGCAATGCGATGGCATCCCTCGAGCAGCCATTCAAAACTTTGTTCTTTTATCATTTTGCATATATTTATTAATAAAACATGTTGCAAAGTTAGAATGGGAGGGAAAACTGGGAAAGTTCGAGTGGCAATAAGAAAACTTGCTCAAGAAAAATGAATGTGTCAAAACGGTTGATGACACACCCTCACTGTCTTATTGATAAAAGCAACACTTTCATACTATAATAGGGAAGCACACATTTTGCGTATTTCATGTAACTTATCGGTCAGCGATTTTTCTTTAAGAGAGACAGCCATATTATATCTCGCCTGCCTATTAACGAGAAGTTCCGCACTAATCCCTAAGGCTGCTTCTACCATAAGAGCGAAGTCACTGGTTACATCTCCCTCTCCCTCTTGAAGTACCCCAGCACCGTGGCCGGTGTAAGACAGCAGCGTTCTACGCTTTTCAGGCGGCTCTGAAAAGTATATCGGGAGCATAGCACAAGGCAGAACCAAGTATAGTTCAAGCTACGGTGCAAGCGGTGCTGAAGGTGGTCGAAAAAACGGGAAACACGGGCAAAGAAGCTAGCGATACGCTCGCGGGGGACAAAACGGGAAGGCTGTACGGCAGCATTGCGGGAGCGCTTGGCGGCACGTTCCATCTGTGCAAGGGTATACTCCAGTTGCTCGATGTCATTGCGAGTGTTCTCCATGGTTTGTTCCAATTTCTCGCGTCGTGCCTGCTGCTTGGTATATCGTTCTTTTCTGTCAGCGATTCGGTTTTTGAGGTCTTCTGCGGTGAGGTTTATTCCTTTGTTCTGGATTGATTTCATTATAAATGTATGTTTTATAGTTGTTTGTCTGTATATAAGTTCACGAAAACACATCATCCGTCTGCACCGAATGCATAATGCATAAAGGGCAAACGGATGATATATCAGGAGCAAATGTACGATGAATATTGCAGATAAAGTTCTTAATGACCATTAAGTCTTGTTATAAAACATGATATTATCTACTGCAAATTTGGAGATTATCAGAAAACACGTACCTTTGCAATGTGTTTTTCATAGTATTAGATTTAAGGTTAACAAAAGATTGGCTGTCTGGGATAGATAGCCTTTTTTTTATGCCCGCACCATTCGATTCATCCAATTAGTATCAATTCACTTTATACAACTTTTTAACCCACCAAAAGTGTTTTTAAACCCCAAAAGTTGTAGATTATAAATACTATGTTTATATTTGCAACATGAAAAAAGCGCTCGAGAAAATGTAGTATCTACAACTCGTCTGTGAAGTAGGTGGCGGTTGTGATATAGACAGCGTTCATAAGACAAACAAGCAAGCAATCTACAACAATAAAAATATGAAAGTTAGACTTATGACGAAAGTTAGTGCTGCAACCCTCATTTCAGCAATTTTCAGCAATTGCCTGCAGCATATTCACGGGATGTACCGAAAAAGACCTATACAATCCCGAACGTGGAAAAACAGAACTAAAGCCGGAGAGCGAATACTTTGACTTTGCAACAACAGCCCAGGTAGCTTTTGACGTGAATTATGGAAAAATCGCAGGAGGCGCATTAATAGAGGTGTTTACAGAAGACCCCATCACCTATCAGACAAACAACCTCTACTCCATCAACGGCGAAGCGGTTTTTAAAATCTTTGCAGATGCAGACGGACGCTTCACCGGCAACGTAGAACTGCCCAAAGCGACAGAAAAGGTATATATCATCTCACAAAGTTGGGGAGCCCCCATGTATGTGGAAGCAGATGTGGAAAATGGCAAAGTGGTGGTAGATATGACCGAAAATAATGCCAACACCCGCTCAACTGCCATGACACGTGCAAAATCCAACCTGACTATCGACCTAAAGGATAGGAAGGAACGGGTATACTCCATCGTTGGATGGGGACAATCTCACGGTGAGATTATTGATAATAATGACATTGTAACTACGGGAAATTTCAATGACGGAACTTTAAAGCAGTTACAACACACACTGTGGAAAGGTTATGACAGCAAACCCAGCAATCTGGACAACAGAGCTTTGGTGAGCGATACAAAGCATGTGAACACCACCATTGCCCAAGCATATATCAACAACCAGGGACAACACGTAACGATTACCGATGCAGAACTGTATCTGACCTTCCTGACCGAACGTGCCGGTTACCTGACTTCCATCGGCTATTATTACTACAAGACCAATGAAATTCCCAACAGCCCTGACAAGGTAGACAAATTCATTATCATTCCCAATGCATCCATTGCAGGAGACGACCCGTATACCGGATGGTCTGGAAGTGGTAACAAATATTCCCGATATGACGCTCCCATACAGAAGAATACAAAAATACAACTTCTGTATCAGGACGAAAACGGTAATGTCTCCACCAAATTCCCGGCAGGATATACCATAGGATATTTCATCATCCCCAATGGATATACCCCCAATAAAGGTATCGACTACTCTATAAATTATATATATTCCAATAAAGAATGGAACAAGATATATGCAGGCCAACAAGCTCGCTTTATCTCCCTCTCCACCAGCAACGGCACGGTAGTCTACGGAGTAGAAGATGGCGATGATACCAGCTACGAAGACATACTGTTCTGTATCGATGCCAACCCCAATGAAGCCATTCAAGACCCGGACCGTCCGGTCATAGACCCGGAAGAGCCTACGGTGACGAGCTCCGAAACAACCTACCGCACGTATGCCTACGAAGACATCTGGCCCAATGGCGGTGACTATGACTTGAACGACGTGATTATCGAACACAAACGGGCCATTTCATTCAACAGCAACAATTATGTGCTGAAGGTGGAAGACACCTTTGTACCCGTACAGAAAAGTGGTGCCGCCACATACTCCAACGCATTTGCCGTGCAATATGTGGCCAGCCAGCGAGGCAGCATAGAACTGCCTGCCGGAGCAGTCGATGAAACAGAGACCTCTTCTGTCATCCTATTCCCCGATGCAAAGTCTGTGCAGGGCAACGAATTTACCGTAACCCGTACATTTGCAGACAACACATTGCCTAAGAAGAATCTGGAGAGCGACTTGAACCCGTTCATCATTGCCCAGTATACAGCCGGAGCCGACAACCGGACAGAAGTGCATCTGCCCAAGAAGAAAGCGACCGGTAAAGCCAACGCAGAGCAAATCGGAGCCGAAGACGATGCCTACTACATCAACAAGGACGGCAAATATCCATTCGCCATCATGCTGCCGGCCACAACCAGCACAGAAGGTCCCATCCGGTTCACTCCGGCAAAGGAAACCGTACGCATCGACCTGGAGTATCCCGATTTCGCCAAATGGGTAGAGTCCAATGGCGCCACCAATAATGACTGGTATCTCTACTACCAGTCGTCCAAAGAGTGAAATCCTACGACATTCTTTAAAGAAGAGCCGCGCAATAGTTGCATTTGCACGGCTTTTTTCATGCATGAGCATTACCGTTATTAAATTATTTTTTCTACATTTGCATCCGTTAAAAGGAAACAAAACCGTATCAGGCTGAAAAACATGAGGAATACATCACCCGCCGCACCTACCATCCGCTTTCGCCGCTGGAGCAGAAAAGCCTACGCTGCATTTGCCAGCATAGGGCGGTGTGTCACCATCGGTTGCCTGCGCAAAAACGTGGCAGACAGCTCTCTGTCCAAACAGAAGGCTGCGGGAACCGCAGGACATGCCGGATGCGGGGAAGAGAGTGCCTGGAAAGGGGAAACGGAAGGAAGAGAAACCGACACCGGCATTCCGCTGGGTAGCAGCAGCGCCCTGACAAGTATCCTCACGGAGCTGGGAACGAACCGGCACATTCTTTTTGAAACACAAGTCATCCGCCCCTGCGGGAATACGGGCGGACAAGACACATATAGCCTGAAACAAAAGAGAACAAGAGGTACGGATTACCGGAAGCCATGCAGCAGAATGACAAGCTGCACCGCCCCGGCAATCCGTACCTCTGTCTTTATCCACGAACTTAACCCAAGAAAGATATGACCCTACAGAAGTTGAAGGAACAAGTGCTGCGCGGCAGCCACATCAGTAAGGAAGAAGCCGAATGGCTGGCTGTGCAACCCGACAAGGAAGCGCTATACGAAGCTGCCCACGAGATAACCCGGGGCCTGGCCTCGGAGGAGTTTGACATGTGCTCCATCATTAATGCCAAGTCCGGACGATGCCCGGAAAACTGCAAGTGGTGTGCACAGTCGTCGCACTACAAAACCCAGGCAGACGTGTACGACCTGGTGGACAAAGAAGAATGCCTGCGGCATGCCCGGCATAATGAAGCCCAGGGCGTGGCACGTTTCTCGCTGGTGACCAGTGGACGGAAGCCCTCCTCCAGAAACATGGAGAAACTGTGCGAAGCCGCCCGGCACATGCGCCGGCACTCGTCCATCCAGTTGTGCGCATCACTGGGACTGCTCAACGAAGACGAAATGCGGGCACTGCACGACGCAGGCATCACCCGCTATCACTGCAACCTGGAGACAGCCCCCTCCTACTTTCCCCAACTGTGCAGCACGCACACGCAGGAAGAGAAGCTGCGCACCCTGCAAGCCGCCCGCAATGTAGGCATGGACATCTGCAGCGGCGGCATCATCGGCATGGGCGAGAGCATGGAGCAACGCATCGAATTCGCCTTCACACTGCGCGAGCTGGAAGTACAGTCCATCCCCATCAACCTCCTGAGCCCCATCCCCGGCACACCGCTGGAACGGCAGGCACCACTCAGCGAGGAGGAAATACTGACCACCATCGCCCTCTTCCGCTTCATCAACCCGACGGCTTTCCTCCGCTTTGCCGGAGGACGCTCGCAACTGAGCAAGGAGGCCGTAAAGCAAGCGCTACACATCGGCATCAACTCCGCCATCGTGGGCGACCTGCTGACAACGCTCGGCTCGAAAGTGTCAGAAGACAAGGTACTGATAGAAGATGCCGGATACCGGTTCTGCGGCTCGCAGTTCGACAGAGAGCACCTATGGCACCCCTATACCTCCACCACCAACCCGCTACCGGTGTATAAGGTGAAGCATGCCGAAGGCGCCACCATCACCCTGGAAAGCGGAGAAACACTCGTAGAGGGAATGTCGTCGTGGTGGTGCGCCGTCCACGGGTACAACCACCCTACACTGAACCGGGCGGCAGAGAAACAGCTGGGCAAGATGTCGCATGTGATGTTCGGAGGGCTGACACACGACCCTGCCATTGAACTGGGCCAGTTGCTGCTACCGCTTGTCCCGCCGTCCATGCAGAAGATATTCTATGCCGACTCGGGCTCGGTGGCAGTAGAGGTGGCCTTGAAAATGGCCGTGCAGTACTGGTATGGCAAGGGAAAGGCGAAGAAGAACAATTTTGTGACTATCCGTTCGGGCTATCACGGGGATACATGGAATGCCATGTCTGTCTGCGACCCGGTGACGGGCATGCATTCGCTGTTCGGGGCATCATTGCCGGTGCGCTATTTCGTGCCGCAGCCGCGCTCGCGCTTCCACGGCGAATGGGATGAACGGGATACGGTGGAACTGCGGAAACTGGTAGAGGAGCATCACGAGGAACTGGCAGCGCTTATCCTCGAACCTGTGGTGCAGGGCGCTGGCGGCATGTGGTTCTACCACCCCCAGTACCTGCGCGAAGCGGCACAGATATGCAAGGAACATGGCCTGCTGCTGATATTCGATGAGATAGCCACGGGCTTCGGACGGACGGGAAAACTCTTTGCCTGGGAGCACGCGGGTGTAGAACCGGACATCATGTGCATAGGAAAGGCCATAACGGGCGGATACATGACGCTGTCTGCCGTACTGACGACGAATGAAGTGGCGGATACCATCTCCAACCATACACCGGAGGTGTTTATGCACGGACCCACCTTTATGGGGAATCCACTGGCATGCGCCGTAGCGTGCGCTTCGGTGAAGCTGCTGACCTCGCCCGAATACGACTGGCAAGGCAAGGTGACTCGCATCAGCCGGCAACTGCAAGAAGAGCTTGAACCGGCACGCCGATTACCGCAAGTGACGGATGTACGTGTGCTGGGAGCCATCGGGGTGATTGAGACAAAAAAGCCCGTAGACATGGCGTGGATGCAAAAACGCTTCGTTGAGGAGGGAATCTGGGTACGCCCGTTCGGAAGATTGGTATACCTGATGCCTCCGTTCATTATAGAGCCGGAACAGTTGAGGAAGCTGACGGGAGGGTTGATGAAAATTATAAGAATGTGCTAATATGCTAATGTGCCAATTGGCTGCGCAATGTTTACGCTGCGCTATCACGCCGCAGGTCATTGGCATATTAGCACATTGGCACATTAGCACATTAAAACCACATTGGCACATTTTAAAAGAATTATGAATGCAATAGAATATATGCAGCAAGAGCTGCAAACATTGAAAGAACACAGCAACCTGCGCCGCCTGCCGCAACTGACACACGAGGGACGCACGGTTATAGCCGATGGCCGGCATATGCTGAACCTTTCGTCCAACGACTACCTGGGCCTGGCTGCCGACCGCCAGCTAAAGGAAGAATTCCTGCAGACACTGACACCGGACACCTTCCTGCCGACTTCCTCCTCCTCCCGCCTGCTGACGGGGAACTTCGGGATTTACGAAGAACTGGAGACGGAACTCGCCACACTTTTCGGCACAGAGACAGCACTGGTGCTCAATAGCGGCTATCATGCCAATATGGGGATTCTGCCCGCCGTGAGCGATGCACAAACCCTAATACTGGCAGACAAGCTGGTGCATGCCAGCATCATCGACGGCATCCGCCTATCCACCGCACGCTGCATCCGCTTCCGCCACAACGACCTGGTGCAACTGGAACGCCTGCTGGAACAACACCATGCAACATTCCGGCAATTGATTATCGTCACAGAAAGCATCTTCAGCATGGACGGTGACCAAGCCGACCTCACGGCATTGGTGCGTTTGAAAAAAAGATACTCCAACGTACTGCTCTATGTGGACGAAGCCCATGCATTCGGCGTAAGGGGACTGCGCGGCCTGGGCTGCGCCGAAGAAACCGGATGTATCCGGGATATAGATTTCCTCGTGGGCACCTTCGGCAAGGCAGCGGCGTCTGCCGGCGCATACATCGCCTGCTGCCGGACGATACGCGAGTATCTCGTCAACCGGATGCGAACCCTTATCTTCACCACGGCATTGCCTCCGACAAGTATTGCCTGGACACTGTTTATCGTACGGAAACTTGCCGGAATGCAGGACCACCGCGAGCATCTGGCAAGAATCAGTCGGACACTGCGCGAAGCATTACAAGCCAAGGGGTACGGATGCCCCAGCGCAAGCCATATCGTCCCACTGATTATTGGCCCCAGTGCCGACACCGTGCTGTGCGCAGAGCTGCTGCAGAGGCATGGCTTTTATGCACTGCCGGTACGCCCGCCCACGGTGCCCGAAGGGACATCACGCATCCGCTTCTCGCTGACGGCAGACATACGGGAAGATGAGATTGGAGAACTTATACCCCTTATTCCCCTAAAGGAAGAGAGGAATACTAACGCTATACGATTCTAAAAACAGATGAAACAAAGTTACATTATACACGAGCATCATCCCCGGCTATTGCTGTTCTTTGCCGGCTGGGGAGCCGATGAGACGCCTTTCAAAATGTATCGTCCGGTAGCCAGCGACTTCATGGTGTGCTATGACTACCGCACACTGGATTTTGACGCCTCCGGACTGGAAGAATACCGCGAAATCAACCTCATCGGCTGGTCTATGGGGGTATGGGCGGCTTCGCAGACCATGCCACAGCTCTCATCGCCAGGTACGTCCGGCGAAGGTATCCATATGGCAAACAGCATCGCCATCAACGGAACACCCTACCCCATAGACCAGCATATGGGTATTCCACCCGCCATCTACCACGGGACATTGGACGGACTGACCGGGGCTTCACTGCACAAATTCCTCCGCCGCATGTGCGCCAACGGAGCAGCCTTCAAAGCTTTCCTGGAAATCACCCCCCGCCGTCCGCTGGAAGAGTTGAGAGATGAGTTGACGGAGATTGAGAAGATGTACCACACACGGCCTGCTGCCACCTTCCACTGGCAGCAGGCAGTAACGGGAGGCAACGACCGCATCATTCCACCAGCCAACCAGCTGCAAGCCTGGGAAACACTCGGCACCCCCGTGCTGCAAACGGAGGATGCCCACTATCAGGAAGAGTTATTCAGACATTACCTGCAAGACCTATGGACAAGCCACTGAACCCGATGGACAAACAACTGATAGCCGCCCGCTTTGCCAAAGCCCGGAATACCTATACCCGGGAGGCCCGCGTGCAGCAACAAGTCGCCGAGAAGATGATGCAGCTCATAAAGGAACCATACACACGTTTCCGCCGTGTCGTAGAGTTTGGCTGCGGAACGGGAAGCTACTCACGTATCCTCCTCCACACCTTGCAACCGGAAGCTCTGCTGCTGAACGACTTGTGCCGGGAAATGGAGGAGTGCGTCAAGGAACTTTGCGACGGCACTACCGTGCAGTTCGTCCCCGGTGATGCCGAAGCCATCGACTTCCCCGGAGAAACCGACCTGATAACCTCGTGCTCCACCCTGCAATGGTTCAACGACCCAGGTGCTTTCTTCACCCGCTGCCACCAAGCACTGGTGGCAGACGGCCTGCTTGCCTTCAGCACCTTCGGCGCCACAAACATGCACGAAATACGCCAACTGACTGGGCACGGGCTGGACTATCTCTCCGTTGAGGAGCTGCAAGCCCTGCTGTCTCCCGGTTTCGATATTCTTCATGCCGAAGAAGAGGTGATATCCTTGCCCTTCCCCACTCCCCAGGCAGTGCTGAAGCATCTGAAGCAAACCGGAGTCACGGGTACGGAAAAAAGGATGTGGACGCGTAGTCGCCTGCAATCCTTCTGCAAAGAATACACAACCCGGTTCAGTGATGCCGCAGGCAACGTAAACCTGACTTATCACCCCATTTATATCATCGCACGAAAAAAAACAAAATAATGGAAACAAAAAACATCTACTTCATCAGCGGCATTGATACAGATGCCGGAAAAAGCTATTGCACCGCCTGGTATGCCCGTGAGCTTATGCAACGCGACCTGCGCGTCATCACCCAAAAGTTCATCCAGACCGGCAACACCGGTCATTCCGAGGACATCGACCTGCACCGCCGCCTCACCGGAACCGGCTACCTGCCGGAAGACAAAGAGGGGCTGACCATGCCCGAGATATTCTCCTATCCCTGCTCTCCCCACCTCGCCGCCCGCATAGACAAGCGCCCGATAGACTTCGGAAAAATAGAGCGTGCCACCAGGGAACTTTCCCATCGCTATGATACCGTGCTCGTAGAAGGCGCCGGCGGTCTGATGGTTCCCCTTACCGAAGATTTCCTGACGATAGACTACATTGCGGAGAAGCAGTACCCGCTTATCTTTGTCACCTCCGGAAAGCTGGGCAGCATCAACCACACCCTGCTGAGCTTCGAAGCCATCAAGAACCGGGACATCGCGCTCGATACGGTACTCTACAACCTCTATCCCACGGTAGAGGACAAGACTATCCAGGAAGACACGATGAAATACATCAAGCAGTATTTGTCCAAGCACTTTCCCGGAACAAAGTTTGAGGTAGTGCCGGAAATTGTGTAAATTTGCAGCACATAAACGTCCTACTGCACATGGAAGCATTTACATTAGATTCAACTGAAATTATCGTACTCGCTACGGCGGGTGGTCTGTTCCTTATTCAAATTATCTACTACCTCTGTCTCTACAACCGTATTCATGCGCGCAGCCGTGCCGTGAAGCAGGGAGACACGCACTTCACCCAGGAACTGCCCCCCATATCCGTCATCATTTGCGCCCGCGAGGAATCCGAGAATCTGCGCCGCAACCTGGGCGCCGTGCTGGAGCAGGACTATCCCCAATTTGAAGTCATCGTCATTAACGACGGCAACACCGATGAGAGCGAGGATTACCTGACCATCCTCGAGGAGAAATATCCCCATCTCTACCACAGCTTCGTGCCCGATTCCTCCCGCTACATCAGCCGCAAGAAGCTGGCCGTGACGCTTGGAATCAAGGCCAGCAAATATGACTGGCTGGTGTTCACCAATGCCAACTGCATGCCCCAAAGCAACCAATGGCTGCGACTGATGGCACGCAACTTCACATCACGTACCCAAGTGGTGCTGGGATACAGCGGCTACGAACGCGGAAAAGGCTGGCTGCACAAACGGGCGGCATTCGACAATCTGTTCACCTCCATGCGCTATCTGGGATTTGCCCTGGCAGGCAGCCCCTACATGGGCATCGGGCGTAACCTGGCCTACCGGAAGGAACTCTTCTACCAACAGAAAGGATTCTCCGCACACCTCAACCTGCAACGGGGAGACGACGATTTGTTCATCAACCACGTGGCTACCCCGGAGAACACGCGGGTGGAAACGGATGCCAATGCCATTGTGCGCATGCAGCCGCTTCTGCGTGCCAAGGACTGGAAAGAAGAGAAAATAGGCTACGCCTCCACAGCACGGCTGTATCATGGAATGCAACGCTGGCTGGCCGGTTTTGAGACCTTGACCCGCCTGGCATTCCACGCATCCTGGATAGCCGCGATGGTCATCGGCATTCTGCACTTCCACTGGCTGGCAGCAGGCGTCGCTTTCCTTTTGTTCCTGCTCCGTTTCACCATGCAGGCCGTCATCGTGAACAAGACCGCCCGCGACCTGGAAGAACAGCGCAGATATTACTTCACACTACCGGCTTTCGACCTATTGCAGCCGATACAGTCTTTACGTTGGAAATGGTACTGTCTGTTCCGCAAGAAAAGCGATTTTCTGAGAAAGTGATTCTCTTATTCGTAACGGATGGAAGTTGCCGGATGGATGCGTGTAATCAGGAATGATGGGCCCAGCAACATCAGGACCGAAGCCAGCAATGTGCCGGCATTCAGCAGCAGGAACAGCCAGATATTGAAAGATACCGGAACAGTAGCCATGTAATAGGTTTCAGGGTCGAGCTTGAACAAGCCGGACCAGCGCTGCACGAAATAGAACGCAAGGCCGATTATGTTCCCCCAAAGCATGCCTTTCCCAATGAGGAAGACCGAAAACCAAAGGAAGACTTTACGGATGGTAAAGTTATTGGCTCCCAAAGACTTCAGCACGCCTATCATGGAGGTACGCTCTATGATGATAATCAGCAGGCCGGATACCATGGTGAAACCCGCCACCCCAATCATCAGAATGAGAATGACCCAGATGTTGACATCCAAGATGCCCAGCCAGGCAAAGATTTGGGGATTGAGCTGCTCTACATTGCGGACGCAATACTCGGCACCATAGCGGTCGGGATTCTCGTCCGTATCGACAGCTATCTCATAGGTGGTTTCTTCCAGCTTGTCATAATCGCGTATTTCCAGCTCCACACCGCTCACCTGGTCCGGCTCCCAGTTGTTCAGGCGATTCACCAAATAGAGGTCGGTAAGCAGGAATAGGTTGTCGTATTCGGAGAAGTTGGTTTGGTAGATACCTACAATCTTCAGGCGGCGAGCACGCACATCGTCCTGGATGAAGTAGGTGTCTATCTTGTCACCGAGTTTCAATTGCAGCTTGTTGGCAAGAGACTTTGAGATGACTACGCGGTTGGACGAAGCGGAATCGCTGAATTGCGGAAACTCCCCCTCCAGCAGATGGCGGTGGAAAAAGGTGCTGTCATACTCCTGCCCCACACCTTTCAGCACCATTCCCTGAAAGGCATCGACGGTCTTTATCATCCCCGGCTTGGTGGAGTAGCGTTGTACATGCTTCACTTCGGGATAATCGGAAAGCGCAGCCATCATGCTGTCGCCCACCACCACTGGGCGCGTCTCATAAGAGCGTGCAGCATCCAGGTTGCCTATCTGGATATGGGCACCGAAACCTACGATTTTATCCCTTACCTCGCTCTTGAAGCCGACAATGACGAACACGGCAATAATCATCACCGCCAGTCCGAGGGCAATGCCCACCATGGCGATAAGGACAGCCGGACGGGAAACTTGCTTGCCCGGCTCCGAGTTGCGATAAATGCGCAACGCTATAAAGCGAGATAAGTTCATGGGCTATTATTTTTTAGGCGCGGATTACGCGGATTACGCAGAAAACTTAAGAAAAGACGTTTGTTTTAAATCTTCCGTGTAATCCGCGTAATCCGCGCCTAATGAATTATTTCATTTTATTCGGTTCGTCCCGGATAGGCTTCCAGTGCCTTTTGAAGCACAAAGAGAGCGCGGTTCAAGTCGTCTTTCTTCAGTACATATGCGATACGCACTTCGTTGCGACCGGAACCCGGCGTAGTATAGAATCCGGAGGCAGGCGCCATGAATACCGTCTGTCCCTCGTACTCGAACTCCGACAGACACCAGGCACAGAACTTGTCCGAATCATCTACCGGAAGCTTTGCCACCGTATAGAAGGCTCCCATCGGGATGGGCGAATATACGCCCGGTATACGGTTCAATCCGTCAATCAAGCATTTACGGCGTTCTACATATTCATCGTATGTGTCGCGCAGATAATCCTCATCGGCATCCAGCGATGCTTCTGCGGCAATCTGGCCTATCAACGGAGGACTGAGACGCGCCTGGCAGAACTTCATGACAGCATCCCGGATTTCCTTGTTCTTCGTTATCAGGGCACCGATGCGGATGCCGCACTCCGAATAGCGCTTGGACACGGAATCAATCAGCACCACATTGTTCTCAATGCCCTCCAGATGGCAGGCAGAGATATAGGGAGAACCCGTATAAATAAATTCACGGTACACCTCGTCCGAGAAGAGGAACAAATCGTACTTCTTCACAAGGTCGCGAATCTGGTTCATTTCACGGCGTGTATAGAGGTAACCCGTAGGATTGTTGGGATTGCAAATCAAAATAGCACGCGTGCGCTCGTTAATCAACTCCTCGAACTTCTCTACCTTGGGCAACGAGAAACCCTCTTCGATGGTCGTGGCAATGGTGCGTATCTTGGCTCCGGCAGAGATGGCAAACGCCATATAATTGGCATAGGCCGGCTCGGGAACAATGATTTCATCCCCCGGATTGAGGCAAGCCAGGAAAGAGAACAACACCGCCTCCGAGCCACCGGAAGTGATGATGATGTCGTCTGCAGTCAGATTGATATTGTACTTTGCATAGTAACCCACCAACTTCTCGCGGTAACTGCGATATCCCGCACTGGGACTGTATTCCAGAACTTTCCGGTCGATGTTCCGTATCGCTTCAATCGCGACTTCCGGAGTAGGCAGGTCGGGTTGACCGATGTTCAGGTGAAATACATGTATACCCCTCTGCTTGGCAGCATCTGCCAGAGGAGCCAGTTTTCTGATAGGAGATGCGGGCATCTCCATTCCGCGAATAGATATTGTTGGCATGAGGTTTATTTACTATTTGACGATTTATGATTTACTATTTAATAGAGTATTTATAGGTGATATTGCTATCACTTTATCATTAAAGTTGCAAATGTAGCGAATTATTTGAAACCAAAAGGAAGGCAAGACCATAAAAACTTTAAAAAACTTATCTATCGTAAAAACTCTATGATATGTAAACAGAAACTTGTATCTTTGAAAAAGCAAACGAGCCAAGTAGAATCAATTGTAAATAGTAAATAGTCAAATAGTAAATAACACCATGGTCATCAACCTTATAACTTTTGCTTCCATACTGCATAAACAAGCATCAGTCCGTAGCTCCCACGAAGTGATATTGACTGAATTGGAAAAATACTTTACCGTCAACTTCATTGATTACAAAGACATAGACAAGTTATCACCCGATGACTTCAGTATTATATTCATTGCCACCGGAGGTGTGGAACGGCTGGTAATCCAGCATTTCGAATCCCTTCCCCGCCCCGCCATCCTCTTGGCAGACGGCATGCAGAACTCACTGGCCGCCGCTCTCGAAATATCTTCCTGGCTGCGCGGCCGGGGAATGAAAAGCGAGATTCTTCACGGAGAGCTCCCCGAGACCATCAAGCGTATTTTTGTCCTGCACAGCAATTTCGTGGCACAACGCAGCCTTTTCGGCATGCGCATCGGCGTAATGGGCACTCCGTCCAGCTGGCTCGTTGCCAGCAATGTGGATTATCTGCTTGCCAAACGCCGCTGGGGTATCGAGTACACAGACGTCTCATTGGACCGCATTTATGAATACTACGGACAGATAACGGACGACGAGGTGGGCGAAGCATGCGCCGGACTGGCAGGAAAAGCGCTTGCCTGCCGAGAGGCAAGCCCCGAAGACATGATAAAAGCCATGCGGCTGTATCGAGCCATCAAGAGGATTGTAGAGGAAGAGCGACTGAGCGCCATTACCCTCAGCTGCTTCCGCCTGATAGACCAAACGGGAACCACCGGCTGCCTTGCCCTTGCCTTGCTGAACGACGAAGGAATCATTGCCGGATGTGAAGGCGATTTGCAATCCGTCTTCACCATGCTGGCCGTAAAAGTGCTGACGGGGAAAAACTCCTTCATGGCCAATCCTTCCATGATAAATGCCCGTACCAATGAAATCATATTGGCACACTGCACCATCGGCATCGCACAAACGGAGCAGTTCATCATACGCAACCATTTTGAGACGGAAAGCGGCATCGGTATTCAGGGAATCCTGCCGACGGGAGATGTAACCATCGTAAAATGCGGAAGCGAAAGCCTGGACGAATATTACTTGAGCACCGGCACGCTTGTTGAGAATACAAACTACATCAATATGTGCCGCACCCAAGTGCGGATAAAAATGAACTCCCCTGCCGACTATTTCCTCAAGACACCGCTGGGCAACCACCACATCATGCTGTATGGCAATTACGAGGATATATTGGAAGAGTTCCTGCAAGCCAATGCCTGCAAACGGATTGAATGATTACTCGTTCGCATCCGGTATCACCACCTCGAAACGCGTTCCTTTTCCCAACTCTGAGGAGACCGAGATAGAACCATGCAGGCGGTCTACGATGGTCTGGCAAATGCTCAGCCCCAAACCGGCGCCCTGCGTAAAGCTGTCTTCTTTGTAAAAGCGTTCGAAGATATGTTTCTGGGCGTCTTCAGAGATACCGCTTCCCGTGTCTTCGACAAAGATGGTGGTATATCCTTCCCGGTTCGTGACATAGCCGAAGGTGATGCTGCCCGTTACCGTGAATTTCTTGGCATTGTTTATCAGGTTGTTCACGACCTGCTTCAAGCGGACGGAATCGGTGATGACCAATTTGTCTTCCCCTTCCGGAATCTCTATACGCAGCTCTACATCCCGAGGCATACTCAGACGCTGGGATTCATGGACCTCCTGCATGATAAACGCCAGGTTGAATGCTCCGAACTTAAAGTCCATCGTGCCCGATTCTATGCGCGAGAGGTCCAGAATATCGTTTATCAACGCCAGCAGCAATGTACAGTTGATGTTGATTGTTTCGACGAACTGCTTTACCTCTTCCGGAGAAAAAGCGTCCAAATCCTTCAACAAATCCGAGAAGCCGACAATGGCATTCAAAGGGGTGCGTATCTCATGGCTCATATTGGCAAGAAACGCAGATTTGAGCTTGTCGGCCTGCAAGGCACGGTCACGTGCGGCAATCAAGGCCTCTTCCGTATCCTTGTAACGCTGGATGCTCTGGCATACTCCCAATACCATGTATGGGGTATCAACCGTCAGTCCGTCATAAGCGGTACTGCGGAACTCCCACCATTCATAGCTCCCATCCGCACTCTTCAACCGGAAACTCATCCGTGAATTGATTTCATTGCCCAACAGAATGGCATCAAAATTCCTGCGCGTATGCAGCAAGTCTTCCGGATGTATAAGGGTGTCCATCTCATCACGTGCCAGCAAGTCCGTATCACCGGTATACCCGAAACGGCGCAGCAATCCACCCGGGAAATGGAAACGGTTCATATGCATGTTGTACTGCCACGGATAAATGGAGCTTTCCTCCACCGCCATATTGAAGAAGCGTCTCTGCATCTCTTCTTCGGAGATATTGCGGCATACAATCGCCATTCCCGTCATCTTTTCATTGGCAAAGATAGGTACTACCTCGCCGGAAACGGGGAAATACGTTCCCTGATGGTTTTCCTGCATGAAGGCTTTCTCCGGAATAGGAATAGGTCTCTTTCCGGTACGTACTTTCTTCAACAAGTCCTGCAGGATGTTTTCTCCATTCATGTAAATCCTGAAAATGGAGCCGGCCATCTGCCCTTCATAGAAACGGGACGTATAGGTTTCGGAAGAAAGTCCCAACATCTGTAACAACGGACGGTTGACAAAATGGATGCGCAGGTCGGTATCATACGTAATCAAGCCGTCGCGAATGGAACAGAAGATATTGTCGAACTCGTCGCGCTGCTCCACCAGGCGGTGCTGTATCAACAAGCGGGTCTGGGCATGTATGCGCTTACGCGACTCCCTGCGGTTGGCACGGAAAAGCCAGGCAACCAGCAGCACCAATGCCCCGACAATCAGCGAATAGAACAGAATGAACCAGACACGGTAACGCTCCATCAACGGTATATTCAAAATGATGCCCTTGCTCTCCGCACGGTTCGTGTCCACACGGAAAAACTGCAACTGTTTGTAATCGAACAGCAACTTGCCCCCAAAGTCCTTTACTTCCAATGAGGCGGGTGACTTGCCCTTCAAAATACTTGCAGCCTGCCGGCCGGCAGCAAAAGCATCCTCTCCGGGAACGGCATCATACACACACAGAACACCGTTCGTCATAGCCAGGTTCTGGCTGGTAAACACGGGGGCCTTCAACTTCAAGGAAAGAAAGGGAATCCATTTGGGAGCAATGACAATATGCTTGTAGGCATTGTAGTCATAGCAAATGGAAGTGATGATAGAGTTCAAGGACTTGGCCTGCACATTCAGCACTTTCAACTCATGCTCCGGATAGTTGCTCTTTATGCGTTCCCAGGATTCCTCCACAGCCTTAACCCCTTTAAGGCTCAGGAAACTGCTGTCGGACAGACAGACCAACTCCCTGCGGGAAGGAAACATGCGGACAGCCGCATCCAGCAAGACATCGAAATCCGTTTTCGAAACATAGCCGGAGACGTTGGGCATTCTTTCAAAGACTCTCTCATCCGGGTATTTGATACCCGAAACCACTACCGGTATCTGATAAGGCAGGGAATCACCGCAATGGGTCAATGTGAAGAAAGCCTCATCGCTGGAGGTCACAATCAAGTCCGTTTTCCGTTGCCTGGCACGCTCGCAGATGCGGCGCATGATGAAGCACTCGGAAGCGAAAGACCAGTAATCGGCATTCAGATATTCAGTAGTGATATTGGCTTTAACTCCCCCCTTGTCCAGTCCGTTCTCCAAATTTTCTGTCAGAAGGCTGTGCCAAGGAGTATTTTTTGTATAGGACTGTATGAAAAGTACATTGTACGTACGTTCCGTAGCCGAAAGTGTTCCCGACATCAACCACAACAAGCCTGCAAACAATGGAAAGAAAAGGCGTTTCATCATAATATAGATTTTGTATACTCAACGCAAAACTCTTATTCGTCACGCAAATATACAAGTTATATTGAGAATGAGCACAGATTATTCAAAAAAAACTCACTCATCGTGCAATGCTTCGGCAGGCTGTACCTTCATGGCCCGTGAAGCCGGATACCAGATTCCTGCAATCACCATCAATGCCATCAATATCCAGACAATAGAAACGCATATGACAAATCTCCCCCAAGTGGCATCCGTGGCTTCCGTAAAAGTGACATCTGCCATAACCATATTGATACATATCATCAAAGCGGGGATGGAAGCAAGTGCCAACAGCAGCAACCCTTCACCCAGCAATTGCCAGCGTATTCTTCCGCGGCTGCTGCCCATGGCCATGCGCAAAGCAATCTCGCTGCGGCGATGGCGGGTACGGAACCAAAAAGTTCCCATCAGCCCGATGAATACATTGAAAACAAAGAATATCACAATGAGCCTTGCGCTGCGGATATACGGGGTGATTCCTTCGGCAGCATCCCGCTCTATCTTCTGGTCCTTATAGCTCTGTATGTCGAAAAGATAGAATGGAGCGACCTGCAGCTGCGACATCATATCCTGATAAAAACGAGCTGCAAAATTATCCGTATCCGCCTCCGGACGTATCCGTAGGGAGATGAACGGGAGGTACTGGTCCTCATAGAACCAACCGGGGAAAGGAGTCAGGACAAAAGGTCCGTAACGGGCATAGTCATCCGTCTTCTGCAAGGCACAGACTGCAGAGACACGGTAACGGAGACCTCCGCTGTAATAATCCAGAAACTCGCGGCCCACCGCCCCGGCACTTGTCTGAAAAAGACTGTCTGCCAAATCACGGGTCACCACGGCAGGCAGAGGACTGGCAGTGGAATTCC
>ENA-OPCF01000495-OPCF01000495.1-human-gut-metagenome-genome-assembly--contig:-NODE-495-length-25334-cov-3.218324_pt1 | contig 25334 bp, 19 predicted proteins | sample MGYA00241077_ERZ501470 | MGnify/ENA primary metagenome ERZ501470 (study PRJEB25962, sample SAMEA2042571) | human gut metagenome | biome: human gut; feature: human-associated habitat; material: faeces... | reverse complement strand
CAATAATTTGTGTATGAATTAGTTGGCTAATTTTGTAATATTTAATGAATGTCCCTATGTAACAGAGAGTATATTGTCTAAAACATATACATCATTCTATTATCTTTGCATCTTCGATGTCATCATCACTCTTGCTGCCGGTAACAGGTGCTTTAGGACGAAGACGGGTAAATTTGAACCAGTTTATCAATTCCGAAACCGCATAGACCAGACTGGTGATTCCGATAATGATAAACGCCGTAGAACGCACGCCCGTAGGATTGAACAGCGCAACCAGCCCGGCCAGCAATATAGCCACCGGAACAACGTAGAATCCGCCCGGCACAGGCGTCCATCTGCGGGCAGCCGACAGCGAGGCTATCTGCTGCACACCACCCATCACGAGGATAAAGCCCAGCACGAACGTCAGCAAATCGGCAAAAAAGCCCGGCATAATAACCAGCCATAGTCCAAATAACAGACTTCCTATCCCCTCGATAGGGAAACGGCGGCGCACTTCTGCATTTTGAGCATAATATCCTATAATACTAATAAGCGAAGGCACAAGGAAAATGACGCCAATCGTTATCACAAAATAATCACCGGCCTGATTGGGAAACATCACCAGCACCAAACCGATTACCAGCGCACACACAGCGCGCAAAAACGAATAACTTAATCCTTTCATGAGTTTTTGATTTTTTGCGAAGATACATTATTTATCCGAACAACCTCGCATGATAATACTGAAAAATCAATTTACATTGAGCCAGGCATTCAAGTCTTCGGCTATAAAAAGCCAATACAATAATAAAACAATGGCAATAATCACACCTATAGTAATCAGATGTTTCCGTTTCATAGTCCGTTCCTTTCTTTTTTTATAGTTGATTGATTTTTAGAACATAAAACTATTTTTATTAAATAAAATAAGAGTAAAATTTGAACATATTGTACAAGAAATACAATATGTTGTGGTCGTTGTGTGCTTCTGACACGATATGTGAATAATGCACAAATATTTTAACCTTTGTTTGAGTATATTACATAGGTCAAAATGACCAATACAGTGGATGAGATGAGGGCGAAGATCCTGTTTGATGTGATAAAGGAGCCATGCGGTATGGACACTATACTTTCAACTGAAAATCTGTGCCGTGATTTTAAGATCGGCGACGGAAGCGTTGTGAATGCGCTGAAAAATATCAACATTGAAATAGAAAAGGGCAAGCTGACGATCCTTAGAGGACGTTCAGGAAGCGGTAAGACTACTCTTATCAATATTCTTGGAGCGCTTGACAAGCCAACAAAGGGCAAGGTCATGTTTGGCGGACGGGATATTACAAGGCTTTCTGAAAGAGCCAGAGATGATATACGACGGTATAAAATGGCGTTCGTGTTCCAATCTGTGGCACTCATGTCGGGAATGACCGCTTATGAAAACGTTGACTTTGGTCTAAGACTTGCAAAATATCCATATGAAGAAAGGGATAAGCGCACAAGGGAATGTCTGCGAAGCGTGGGACTTGAAAAGCGAATGTTCCACCGACCGGGGGAAATGTCCGGTGGTGAACAGCAGCGAGTTGCGATAGCAAGGGCTATCGCACATAAGCCTGACATAATTTTTGCGGACGAGCCTACTGCCGAGCTTGATACGGCAACTGCGCTCCATGTTGTAAAGCTTTTCAAAGAGCTGGTGGCGAGAGATGAGATGACTATCATAATGACCACTCACGACCCCAGCATGATAGATATAGCTGATAAGGTTTATACATTAGAGGACGGTGAGATAGTTGAGTGATGAACTTGATACTATTGTAGCTGCCGACAATGATAAATATATGATACGGTGTGAAAATCTGGTGAAGATCTACAAAACTTCTGATGTTGAGGTGGTGGCGCTCCAAGGACTTGACCTGGATGTCGAGCGTGGAGAACTTATGGCGATCGTCGGAAACTCAGGAAGTGGTAAATCGACGCTGCTCAATATGCTTGGAGGACTTGATAAGCCTTCGGCGGGAAACCTTTATGTGGACGGTAAGGATCTTCTGAAGTTTACCGATAAGGACTATATGGAGTATAAAAGGAACACCGTAGGCTTTGTGTGGCAGAATAATGCAAGAAATCTTGTGCCGTATCTTACGGCTGTGCAGAATGTCGAGCTTCCTATGCTGCTCAACGGCGAGCATAAAAGACGGCAGAAAGCACTGGAGCTGCTTGACAGAGTGGGACTGCTGAAAAGAAAAAACAGCAGGCTCGACCAGATGTCGGGAGGCGAACAGCAAAGAGTTGCAATAGCTATTGCATTGGCAAACGATCCGAGATTACTGTTGGCTGATGAACCTACAGGCTCGGTGGATACAAAGACTTCCAATATGATACTTGATATATTCAAGGAGCTTAATAAAGATGAGAAGATCACTATAGTGATCGTTACCCATGACCTTAAGCTTGCCGATCATATCGACAGAGTGGTGGCTATCAGAGACGGAAGAACAAGCTCTGAGATCGTAAGAAAGCGTTCTTATGTGGAGGAGCTTAATGAAATGGGAGATATCGTGCTGGTTGAGAACAGCGAGGAAACGGCTCATGAAGAGCTTATCGTCCTCGACAGATCCGGACGGCTGCAGCTCCCGAAGGACTTTATGGACGCTCTTGAGATAAAAGGCGGCGATAAGGTCAAGGTCGAACTTGATGAGAACGGCGAAAAGCTCGTGCTGTTCAGATCGGGGGGGACGTAAGTTTTATTTTCTTTATTTCCCGTGGGGGATCACATAATGAAGAGGTTCTATACTATTTATATTAGAATGTAATTAAGTAGGCTTGATTCTCGCAAAACCAAAAGCAATTTATTTAGAAAGGTGGATTCATAGTGAAAGACACAATGTTTAGGCGTGTTATTGCTTCCGCATTGGCACTTGCTCTGTGTGCAAGCGCATCGGTTCCAGCATTTGCAGACAGTGAAGCGGCGGACGACAGCACTCTAGGCACGCAGGCAACTGCTGATGATTCTGCAACAGGCGACGGAAGCTCCGCTGCCACGACGGGTACCGATTCGATCCGTCAGACTTCTTATACTAACTATGTAAAGAAGTATACCGACGCTGCAAGACCTGATAAGACAGTCGAGGTCTTGGGAAAGGATTACGATCCTGCTTCAGTAACAGACGCTCAGATCACTGTAACTACAGTAGATGGAGAGAATGATGTTATGCAGTGGGCAAATCAGGAGGGTTCAGTTTCTTGGACGGTGAACATTCCTGAAACAGGCGTCTACAATATCAAGATGATATATGAGGCACTTGAAAGCAACACAAACGACGTTGAGTTTTCGTTGCTTATCGACGGCGAAAGCCCATATGCAACAGCGTCAAGAATCACGCTGAGCAAGAGATGGATCAACGAATCTGAGATCAAACAGGATTCAAGACAGAACGATATCCGTCCTGGACAGATATCGACTCCATGCTGGCAGGAAACTCCTCTGGAGGACATCGACGGACTGTTTAACGAGCCGCTGGAGTTCTATATGGAGGCAGGCGAACATACGATAACATTTGAATCTGAAAAGGCTGAGTTTGCTGTCAAGAGCTTTACTTTCTATCAGTATGAAGCACCTGCTGCTTACACAGCACCATCAGACAGCGATCTGACACAGGCTCAGGGACAGAAGATCACTCTTGAGGGTGAAACTGCTGCCTACAAGTCATCAAGAACTCTTTATCCTACAGCAGATAAGAGCTCTTATCTCACATCGAGCGCAAACGGCTCAAGCCCTACTAAAACAAGATATAATACTATCGGTTCAGGAAGCTGGACGCAGTCAACTCAGACAGTAACATGGGAGTTCAATGTTGACAAGGCTGGCTACTATAAGATAGGTATAAGAGGCAGACAGGATCAGATGAGAGGTATGTACTCCAACAGACGTCTTTATGTCAATGGTGAAGTACCTTGCCTTGAAGCTAATCAGATAAAGTTCTACTACGATACAGACTGGAGCATCACAACGCCAAAGTCTGAAAATGGCGACGATCTTTATTTCTACCTCCAGGCAGGCACAAACACTATTTCTCTGGAAGCAGTTCCTGGTGAGATCGGTGAGATCATGGGCAATCTGGACGAGCTTGTTTATAACATAAACAGCTACTATAGACAGATCAGACAGATCACAGGTCCTGATCCTGATGAATACAACAACTACATGATCGACACAGCCATCCCTTCTATCGTTCCTGATTTCAAGGAATATGCTAAGACATTGAGAGATAAGAAGGCTGAGATCGAGAAGCTTTCAGGTTCAGGCGGAACTGAGGCTGAAACTCTTGAGAAAATGGCTATCGTTCTTGATAAGTGTATAAAGAAGCCTGACCTTATCCCTGAGATGATGTCACAGATCAAGGATAACATCACATCGGTTTCTTCTTTCGTAAACCAGTATCGTGAGCAGCCTCTTGAGGTCGATATGATCGAGGTAGCTACTTCCGATCAGGATTTCACTTCATGTGACAAGTCATTCTTTGGATCACTTGGCTTCGGCTTCAAGGGCTTTATCGGTTCTTTCTTTGAGGACTACAACGCACTGTCCGATGAGGACGAAAGTGCTATGGAGTGCTGGGTAATGCTCGGCCGTGATAACGCTGAGGCTCTTCAGCAGCTCATTTCAAGTGAATACAATCCAACAGCTAAAACAAAGATCAATCTTAAGCTCGTTCAGGGTGGTATCGTCGAGGCTACATTTGCAGGCAAGGGTCCTGACCTCGCTCTCTTCATGGGCGGCGACTTCCCTATCCAGCTTGCAGCCCGTGGCGTTCTTACAGATCTCACCACATTCAGCGACTTTGACGAGGTAAAGTCACGTTTTGCAGACGACGCTACTGTTCTTTATCAGTACAACGGCGGTACATACGGTCTTCCATGTGACCAGACCTTCCCAATGCTGTTCTATCGTTCTGATATCCTCAGCGAGTACGATATCGACCCAGCAACAGATCTTAATACTTGGGACGGACTTCTTAACTGTCTGCCAACACTTCAGAGAAACTACCTTGAAGTTGGTCTTATCCTCCCTGTAATGACAAGTACAGGCGGAACAACTCAGGTATCTGCTATCACAGAGCCTGGTAACACATTCGCTATGCTCCTTCTCCAGCAGGGTCTTAACTACTACAACGAAGAGCAGACAAAGACAACATTCGATACTCAGGAAGCCGTAAACGCTTTCGATACTTGGACAAAGTTCTATACAACATACAGCTTCCAGCAGACATATGACGCATTCACACGTTTCAGAACAGGTGATATGCCAGTAGTTATCCAGAACTACACATTCTATAACCAGCTTTCTGTAGCCGCTCCTGAGATCAAGGGCTGCTGGGGATTCCAGCCAGTTCCTGGTACTGTTCAGGAAGACGGAACTATCAACCATGCAGCAAACTCCAATGGTTCAGGTGCTATTATCTTCACAAAGGCAGCAGATCAGGAGGGCGCTTGGGACTTCATCAAGTGGTTCACCTCAACTGACGCTCAGGTCAAGTATGGTAACAACATCGAGTCTATCCTTGGTACAATGGGTAGATATGCAACAGCTAACGAAGAAGCTCTTCAGCAGTTGTCTTGGACAACTTCAGAAGTAAATCTTCTTCTTGACCAGCTTAATTCACAGGTAGAGATCCCGATCATTCCTGCATCTTACGGTGTAACAAGAAACGTTATGAACGCATTCAGAGCTGTAGTTAATGACTACGACAACGCTCGTGATACACTGTTCTGGTACAATAAGGATATCAATGACGAGATCACTCGTAAGCTTGAAGATCTTGGTCTGTACGACAATTAATGAAAGGGGAGTAACTAATGGCCAAAACCAATCCTGAAGCGCCTATGATAAAACAGGGCAAGTGGAAGTACACATGGCACATGATGAAAACCAACAAGGCTTGCTATGCAATGCTCCTGCCTTTCATGTCTTTGTTCATTATCTTCACGGTAGTGCCTGTCGTAATGTCGCTGCCAATGGGCTTTACAAACTTTAACATGATCGAAACTCCTAAGTTCGTAGGACTTTCAAACTTCTATACGCTGTTCCTTAACGACGACGTATTCCTTATCGCAGTAAGAAACACTCTTATCTTTGCGATATTCACAGGACCGTTCTCTTATATCCTCAGCTTTATCATTGCTTGGCTGATAAACGAGATGAACGCATTCCTCAAAACCTTCTTCACATTCGTATTCTATGCACCTTCTATGACAACTTCCGTATATGTTACCTGGCAGCTTATCCTGTCAGGTGACTCCTACGGTTACCTGAACGCTGTGCTTATCGATCTGGGTATCCTGAACGAACCTGCACAGTGGCTCACAGATACAAACTATATCCTTACAGTTGTTATCATCGTTCAGCTTTGGATGTCAATGGGTGCAGGCTTCCTTGCTATCCGTGCAGGCTTCCAGAACATTGATAAGTCAATGTACGAAGCAGGTGCTATCGAGGGTATCAAGAACAGATGGCAGGAGCTTTTCTACATCACTATCCCTTCAATGGGACCACAGCTTCTGTTCGCTGCCGTTATCCAGATCTCAGCATCATTCACAGTCGGTGTTGTTGGTCAGAACCTCGTAGGTCTGCCTTCAACAGACTATGCAGCTCACACGATCATGAACCACGCAACAGACTATGGTAACATTCGTTACGAAATGGGTTATGCGTCAGCAATATGTTTCGTATTGTTCGCTGCAATGCTCCTTGCCAATAAGGGTATCAACTGGCTCTTAGGCAAGTATCTTGACTAAAGGAGGGGAGTATATAAAATGGCTAGAAAAAGAAAAAAGCAGCAGTCTATTGAAAAGCTGAAGGTCAAAGAGAAAAAGGCGAGAGTCAATGGTTCTCTTGGCGGAGATATAGTTATTTTCGTATTCCTCTGTCTCCTTGGTGCATTCATGGTGTTCCCGCTGTATTACTCAGTTATCCAGTCTATGAAGCCTGTTGAGGAGCTGTTCGTGTTCCCTCCAAAGCTTTATGTACTGAATCCGACTACCAACAACTTCTCAGATATGTTCAAGGTAGCCGCAAGCTCATGGCAGGTACCGCTGTCAAGATATATCTTCAACAGCTTCTTTATTACAATAGTAATTTGTATCTGCAACCTTTTCGTTTGCTGCTGCGCAGCATTTGTTCTTGCAAAGTGTAAATTCCCAGGAAACAAGGTCATTAACCAGATCATCGTTATTGCCCTCCTGTTCTCCTCAAATGCAACATGGATCATGCAGTTCCTCGTAATGGCTAAGCTCCATATGATCGATACATACTGGGCATTGATCCTCCCAAGCATTTCAACATCAATGGGTCTTTACCTCATGCGTCAGAGCATGACAACCATCCACGACTCCATGGTGGAAGCGGCTAAGGTGGACGGCGCAGGTCTGTTCAGGATCTGTTGGCAGATCGTCGTTCCAAACTCAAAGCCAGCTTTGATGACACTTATCATCTTCGCTTTCCAGGGAGCATGGAACATTCAGGGCGGAGCACTTATCTACTCCGAGCAGCTCAAAACACTACCTACAGTTGTACAGCAGATCACAGCAGCAGGTCTTGCTCGTCAGGGCGTTACATTTGCCGCAGCAGTTGTACTTCTGATACCACCACTGATCGTATTCCTTGTAGCTCAGGGCAACGTCATGGAAACAATGGCTAACTCAGGTATGAAGGATTAATTTGAACTTAGATTATAGAAAAGGAAAAAAGGTGATAAGTAGTGTCGAGAAATAAAATCTCTCTAAAACGAATGATCTCTGCGGCACTTGCAGCAGGTCTGGCGCTGACCATGACCGTGACTGCTTTCGCAGATGAGCCTTATACAGCCTACAACTACGACTATTGGGACGATGCGATCCCATCGCAGAGTGCCTACCGTGTAGAAAAGACTGTAACAGGTGCAGATATGGGTCTTGACAGGCTTTCAGATCCGAGCGACCCGCTTTATATAAGCGATGACGCTCCTGCAAAGCTCTCAGATGCAAAAGACCTCTTTTACGATCAGGAAAACGATACTTTCTGGGTGTGCGATTCAGGCAACAACAGAATACTCCGTCTTGATACTGATCTTAAGGTAACAGGCTGTTATACCGGATTCACAGGCTCTACAGAAATATCTGTAGGCGAGGACGGAAGATCGACCTTCCTTAATCCTAACGGCATATATGTCAAAAAGAGCATCTTTGATGATAAGCTTTATGTTTACATCGCAGATACAGACAATTCAAGGGCTGTTAAGTGTACTGTTGAGTCAGGCACAGAAATGACTCTGGTGCAGGAATACACAAAGCCTGACACAAAGCTTTATGATTCCGAAACATTCAACCCTTCAAAGATACTTGCAGATAAGGCAGAGAATATCTACGTTGTTTGTAAGTCAGTAAACACAGGTTCTGTTCAGTTCAATAAGGACGGTGAGTTCCAGGGCTTCTACGGTGCTAACCGTGTTGAGGTAACAGCTGCCGTTATCGCTCAGAAGCTGTGGAGAAAGATCGCTTCAAACGAGCAGATCTCAGCAATGACAAGAAACGTTCCTGTCGAGTATGCAAACTTCGATATCGACGCAGACGGATTTATCTACACTGTTACTGAGGCTGCAAATACTACGACCGACGCTGTTAAGAAGCTTAACCCAGCAGGCTATAACATCTGGGACAACGCAGTCGGTGATGAGTATTCATTCGGTGACGTTTCATCTGAGTACGATTCAACAACAAATAAAACTTATAAGTGCAGACTTACAGATATCTGCGTTTCTGACAACGGAACAATAAATGTTCTTGACTATGAAAACGGCAGAGTGTTCCAGTATGATAAGCTCTGTAATCTTCTTTGCATCTTTGGTACAAAGAACTCCACCTCCGATCAGGCAGGAAGCTTCCTTGGACCAAACGCTATCGAGGCAAGAGGCAACGAGGTCTATATCCTTGACGGAACAAAGAACGATATCACAGTTTATACTGAAACAACTTTCGGTAATGTCGTTCACAGAGCAGTTCTCCTCTATGACGAGGGTAGATACTCAGACGCAAGAGCTGACTGGGAAGAAGTTATAAAGAGAGACGGCGGCTATGCAATGGCTTATGTCGGACTTGGTAAGGCTTGCCTTAACGACGGCGAGTATATGAAGGCTCTGGATTACTTCAAAACAGCTTACGATCAGGACGACTACGATAAGGCGTTCAAGTATGCAAGAGAAGAATGGCTTAGAGATAACTTCACAGTGATAATGATAGTTATTATCGTTTTGATCGCCCTTCTCATTGTAAAAGCAGTTCTTAAGAAAAAGGGCATAAAGCTCATCAAGCGCAAAAAGAAGGAGGGAAACTGATATGTATGAATTTACTCCGGTAGGTTGGCTCAAGCATTGTGTTTTCCACCCTGTTGAGGGCTTTGAGGACCTGAGATGGAAGAAACAAGGCTCAATGAAAATATCGATGCTCATAGTTCTCTTCCTCTTTATTGCAATGGTCGTTGACAGACAGCTCACAGGCTTCCAGTTCAATGACAGCTACGTTAAAGTATTCAACGTTGTTCCGCTTATCGTTCAGTCTGTAGTTTACTTCTTCACTTGGGTACTCGGCAACTGGGCAATATGCACACTTCTCGACGGTGAAGGTACACTTAAAAAGATCTGCATCTATTCTGCATATTCTCTTGTTCCTTACATCGTTTGCACATTTATCGCAGTGATCTTCTCAAACGTTCTGGTACAGGACGAGTCGATCTGGATCACAGCAATCCAGTATCTTGGCATCGGCTGGTCTGTTATCCTTATGGTGCAGGCAATGAGAGCCGTTCACCAGTATTCATTCGGAAAAACACTTGCTTCAATTATTGGTACGATCATCGCAATGCTTCTTATATTGTTCCTTGCGATACTTCTCCTTTCATTGTTCCAGCAGGTATATGTATTCGGTTACTCAGTTTATACTGAGATCATGTACAGGATCAGAGGCTAAAACAGAAACGGTGGTGTAAATAATAAATGCATAACAAAAGTTACAAGAAAGCAGTTGTCTTTGCTATCTGCCTTACAATGCTGATGCCTCTGGGGTCAATGGTGGTTTCTTCCACTGACGAGAGTTCAAGCCAGGCTGATTCAAGCGCCGCAGTAAAGGATACTGACAGCAGTGTCGATTCAGCGGCTGATGATACAAGCTCAGCTGACGCTTCCGACGCAGCAGCTACTGCCGATGAAAGCAGCGATAAAGCTGCTGAAGACTCAGCAGCCGATGAGAAAACAACTACTACAGCAAGCAAGGACGACGAGGTTCAGCCTATAACTGACGAAGAAGCTCTTGCAATGTGCGAAAAGATAACAGAGAACGACAAGATAGCTCTTTATCTTGACGAAGAAAACGAAAGACTTTGTCTTTATGTAAAGGCTTCAGGTAAGTATTGGTGGACTTCGCCTATAAATGTTCAGGCTGACCAGACAATTATCGACACAGTTAAGGGCACAGCAATGAAAAATGCCCAGAGAAAGCAGATCGCTGCAAGTGCCGCTATCAGAGTCGGTGACCTTAGACAGGAAAAGAGAACAGAGTCCCCTGCTCCGGTTTACTCCAACAAGGCAAAGGTAAAATGGCAGAAAAATTCAGACGGCGTTGTTGCTACATATAACTACGTTTCTGATGGTGTGAAGCTCAAGATACACTATGTTCTTGAGGACGATAACCTCTATGTTTACTGCGATTCAGATGAGATCGAGGAGAAAAACACTTCTCAGGTAGACGGAAAGGTGCTTACAAAGATCGAGTTCTGCCCTAACTTCGGCGCTGCTGATTCAACTGCGACAGGCTATATGATAGTTCCTGACGGAAGCGGTGCTGTAATAAACTACAACAACGGCAAGACCGAGTACGCTGACTATAATCAGCAGGTATTCGGCAGAGATTATACAGCCGTTCCAATAACAGCTCCAAGAACCACTCAGCAGGCTTATATGCCGGTCCTTGCAACAGTAAGCGGTTCATCCGGACTTGTTTGCGTTGCTTCTGACGGTGAGTCAAACGTTTATGCTCACGCTCAGGTATGCGGACAGGAAAAGCAGGCTTACAACACTTGTTACTTCGAGTTTGAAACAAGAAGCTCAGACTCATTCTTCATGAGCGGTGATAACTCAAACAAGATCACAGTGTTCGAGAAGAACGGAATAAAGACCGAGAGATTTGGAGTTCGTTATTATCCTGTTGATTCAGACAACGGCGAGGATCTTAACTACGCCGACTGCGCTGAGGTCTACAGAAACTACCTTATCAATAATAGGGGTCTTACAGCTAAGGCTCAGGCAAATAAGAGCGATCTTTACGTTGACCTTTATGGCGGCGTTATGAAGGATACTTCTATTCTCGGTATCCCATTCAATCTTAAAACAGAGATCACTGGCTTCGATCAGGCTTCCGACATACTTGATATCCTCAAGGACGGCGGAGTTGACAACATAACTGTCAACTATAACGACTGGACAAATGACTCTATCAAGAACAAGATATCCACAGAGGTATCTCCGTCCGGCAAGCTTGGTGGTTCAAGCGCATTCGATAAGCTTATCTCAAAGGACGATAATATGAAGATCGTTCCTTCAATGAACAACTTCAAGATGGACAGTGGTTCATGGGGATATATGACTCTTACAAGCACAGCTATCAGAGTTTCAAATGCTTATTCAAGACAGTCATCATACAGCCCGGCCTTCGGTGTTGCAGAAAAGGGAGTTTCACCTGCTCTGCTCACACCAAACAAGTACTCGAATGTGTTCACAGAAATGCTCGAGAGCTATACTGATGAAAAGCTCACTTCTATCGGCTTCGGTGATTATTCAACAAAGCTTGTTTCTGACTATTCAAAGAAGGATCCTTCAAGCAGAAGCAAGACCATGAATACTATCGTTGACGGCTATAAGAGTGCGAGCGAGAAGATCAGTACAGTATTCGCAGACGGTGCGAACTCTTACGTTCTCCCATATGTAACAAACGTTTCAAACGTTCCTGTTTACTCCAGTGGATTCAACGTAACAGATTTCGATATCCCGTTCTATCAGATGGTCATTCACGGATATGTTGACTACGCTTCAACACCTATCAATAAGAGCTCAAATTCAGATGAAACATTCCTGCTTTCACTGGCTTCAGGCTCACAGATACACTATGATATGACATACGCTGACGCTGATACGCTTCAGGATACAGAATATGACGACCTGTATTATTCAAACTATGCAGGCTGGACAGATCTTGCAGCTAATCAGTACAAAAAGGTAAGCAGCATACTTTCAGGCGTTTCAGATTATACGATCACAAAGTATGAGCTGAGCGAAGACAAGAACGTTCTTACCACAACTTATTCAAAGGACGGAGCTTCAGACGTTGTTATCAGTGTTGATAAGAAGAACGCAACAGCTACCGTTGGCACAGAGGTCTATGACCTTGCAGATTGTATAGAAGGAGGTTTGACAGAATAATGAGCGAAGAGATCAAAAACACTCCTGAAGAGATCGAGGCTGTTAAGGCTGAGGATCTTGAAGATACAGTCGAAAAGGAAAATGACGCTGAGGCTGTTACAGAAGATATTTCAACAGAGGAGATAATCGCAGAAGAGCCTGCCGCTGAGGCAGTCGCTCCTGCACCTGTGATGAAGGAAAAGAAGCACAGACTTTCTTATGAAAAAAGAAAGGGACTCTACGGCTACGGATTTATAGCGATCTGGGCGCTGGGTACTATCTACTTCTTTATCCTGCCTCTTATAGAATCTCTCATTTACTCATTCAACAAAACTGAGGTAACTCAGGGTGGAATGAAAATGTCCTTTATCGGTTGGAAAAACTATGTAAACGCTTTCCGTAAGGATCAGGATTATTCCAAGGCTCTGGTAGCAATGATCGAGAATACGGTTTTGAGAACTCCTCTTATCCTCATATTCTCTATCTTTATCGCAGTTATCCTTAATCAGAAATTCAAGGGAAGAACATTCGCAAGATCAGTATTCTTCCTCCCTGTTATCATCGCTACAGGTCCTGTTATCGACATCATCAACGGTAACATGAGCACAGGCGGATACGCAGGCGGATCTGAGCAGTTCAGCTCAATGTTCGAGGCTGACCTCGTTGACCAGTTGCTGAACTTCCTCGGTATCTACAACATCAGTGATAAGCTCACTATGATAATAAACTCGCTGACCACCGACATCCTGAACCTTGTATGGAACTCAGGTATCCAGATACTTCTGGTGCTTTCAGCACTTCAGGGTATCCCGCTCTCAGCTAAGGAAGCAGCCCAGATCGAGGGTGCAACTTCATGGGAGTTCTTCTGGAAAGTCACAATTCCTTATATCAGCCCAATGATACTTTCAAGCGTGGTTTATACAATCGTTGACTCATTCGTCGATCCACAGAACGAAGTTATGACGATCGTTCTTAACAAGGCAAGCAACTGGGAGCATGGCTACTCAGCGGCAATGGCTTGGGCATACTTCCTTATCGTAGCAGTATTCCTTGCACTTGTCGTAGCACTTGTTAATAAGTTCGTTTACTATGAAGTAGAATAAGGGGGGATTTAAGTGGCAACTAAAAAAGAAGAAAAAGAGTTCGAAAAAGAACGAAAGGCTGCTATTAAAGCCCGTTATAAGAAGATGAAAGAGGAGGGTCTTGAGAAATATCTCACCCCTGAGCAGATCAGCTATAACAGAAGAAGAAGAGCGATCGGAATGGTTTGGCCGTTCTTCAGATTCCTTATCCTGTTTGGTCTGTGCTTCGTAATCCTCTATCCACTGATATTCATGCTTTCAACTGCGTTCAGACCAAATGAGCAGATGAACGACCCGTCAGTAGTTTGGATCCCTAAGAGCTTCACACTTGATAACATCAAGGACGTTTGGGGAGTAATGAAGTTTGAAGATACTGTTGTAAACACAGTTATCCTTAACCTCGTGGCCTCTGTCCTTCAGGTTATCACCTGCTCTATCACAGGCTACGGCTTCGCTAGATTTAAGTTCAAAGGTAAGGGAATCCTGTTCGGTATCGTTGTTCTTATGATCATCGTACCTCCACAGATTACAACTATCCCACTTTACCTTCAGTATGCTTACTTCAAGCCAGCGTGGCTCGCTAAGGTATTCACACTTGGCAAATCAACATCGCTTATCAACAGCGGTTGGACAATGTATCTTCCTGCATTGTTTGCAAACGGACTCCGTGCAGGTCTGTTTATCTTCATCTTCCGTCAGTTCTTCAGAGGACTTCCTAAGGAGCTTGAAGATGCTGCATACCTCGACGGCTGCAGCCCACTGAAAACATTCCTTGTTATCATGTGTCCTAACGCAAAGTCTTCGTTCCTGACAGTATTCCTGTTCTCTATCGTTTGGTATTGGAACGACTACTATGTATCATCATCATTCTTCACACAGAACGACACTGTTGCTCTTATGCTGAAGAACCTGAATACAAACCTGACTCAGCAGCTCTTCGACGGTCAGGCGGTATCTGTAAGACAGATAATCGTATGGCTTGAAGCAGGTTGTCTGCTTTCTATCACACCTATCCTTATTATGTATGTATTTCTCCAGAGATACTTTATCGAGGGTGTTGAAAGATCAGGTCTTGCAAACTAATTTGCAAATAAGCTTATCAAAAGTCCTGCACTTCGGTGCGGGACTTTTTTTGCGTGAAGCCTCTTTTATGTTCATATATTTAAGACTTATTAAATTTGTACATATATAAAGCAACGCAATTGTGCATATTGCTTTGAAATGTCAGGTTAATTTAGTACAATCGTGTATAGAAAAAACATCTTTTTTTTGATATAATTACTTTGGGTATTATTGCCCATGGTAAGTTGTTTATAAAAATATTCAGTTAGGAGTCTGAACATGAATATAAAAGTTGATTTAAAAAAGCTTTTTGCTGCCGCAGTATCAGCGATAATGTGCCTCTCCGCAGGGGGTTGCTATCTGCTTCCTGACGAGGAGGAAGTCCTCGATGCGCCGACCGTGAAGGCAAGCGATGTTACATATTCCACAGTGACGGCAAAGAAAAAAGACCTTGAAAAGAAGATAGTCGCAACGGGCACTGTCACAGCGGAAAATCAGTATACTCTTTCTTATGAAAAGCAGAGTGGCACAGTGTCAAAATTTTATGTAAAAGCAGGCGATAAGGTCAAAAAGGGTGATGTTATCTGTGACCTTGATACATATGACCTTGACTATCAGATAGAAGAAAAACAGCTTTATCTCGAAAAAGCAAAGCTTAATGTTGATTTAATTTATGAGGGCGGCGGCTCCCAGGCAGAGATAGACTCTGCTTATGTTGACGTGCAACTCCTTGAAAAAGAACTTGAAAAGCTTCAGGCTCAGAAGGAGGATTCAAGCCTGAAATCACCTATAGACGGCGTTGTTTCGTCACTCTCTGACGTAAGAGCAGGCGACAACGTAAATCCGGGTCAGACTATCGCAACTGTTATAGATACTTCGGCTCTTTATATCGCAATACAGCCTGACGACCTCACCCAGTATGATATCGACACAGAAGTGCAGATAAGGATAGGCGAGGATTATTATGACGGTGTTGTTTTTATGACTCCTAAAAAGCTTGCTGATTATCAGGAAGAGCAGAAAGAGGATCATAACAATGTTGACGATACAGGTATAGATTATCAGGCGGATACCATCTATGTTCGTTTCAAGGATACCGCCCCTGCGGAAACAGTGGGTCAGCTTGCAGATACGATACTTGTCCTTGACAGCGTAAAGGACGCTATCGTTATCTCAAATAATCTGATAAAAAAGGTTGACGGCACAAAGGTTGTTTATGTGCTGAAAAACGGTGAAAAAACTGCCGTTGAAGTGGAAACAGGACTTTCTACAGGCTCTCAGACCGAGATAAAGTCGGGTCTTAAAGAGGGCGACGAAATTGTTATCAGATAGGTTTGAAAGGATAAGCTTATGTTCACCTTATTGTTCCGTAAAATGCGAAACACCAAATGGATGGTGCTTTGCCTGCTGATAGGCTTTGTTATGGCGTCTGCCATGATGAGCACTATCCCTATTTATATGAACGCTTCTCTGCAAAGAATGCTTGTAAAGGATCTTGAGTCGTTCCAGACAGAATATGAGATCTATCCAGGTGCGTATAATACTAGCTATGGATTGAAAATGGATATCTCAGGCAGTGATCAGCAGAAAGCTGTTGAGAATTATAATAACAAAGTGGAGGCTAAGTTCAAGGAGCTTGGTCTGCCTGAAAAGCTTGATAAGAAGTATATAAGTGACGAGTATCTCTATGTGCGTTCACTTGCCGTTTCAGATGGCAATTCGCAGGCAAGATTCACTCTCGGCGGTATGACGGATATTTCCGACCATATCAGCATAAAGCAGGGCAGAATGTTCACTGCAGGCAAGCGTTCAGACGGCGTTTACGAGTGCGTTGCCACAGAAAAAGCCATGAAAAGCACAGAGCTTGCTATAGACACAGTATATGAGATAGCCGACGTGTTTGATGATAACAAGTCAATAAAAATAGAGATCGTGGGCGTTTTTGACGTTAAGGACGAAAATGACGCATATTGGGCAGAGGGGCTTGATTCTCAGTATACAGCCGTTGTCTTTACAGATTATGACACAATGCTCGGGGACTGCGTTGATACTGGCGTTGTGAATATCACAAAGGCTGTCCATAACTATGCGGTGGATTATGCTTCCATGAATATGACTGACCTTGCAAGCACAAATGAGATGATAGCAAAGCAAAAGACCTATTTTGGTGAAAATTCCATAGGCTTTTCCATGCCTGCCTCAGATATCCTCAAGGACTATGAGAGCCGTTCATCACAGCTCCAGCTTGTTTTGTGGCTTTTGCAGATACCTGTCATACTTATGATAATATTCTATCTCTTTATGGTGTCGCAGCTCAACGTTGAGCAGGAGCGTAACGAGATAGCGGTGTTCAAAAGCCGTGGAGCAAGCCGCTTGCAGATAATGGGCATTTATGCTCTGGAATCTCTCGTACTGGGCGTTCTGACCGTTATAATAGGACCATTCGCAGGTCTTGGACTTTGCAAGGTACTTGGTGCGTCAAACGGATTCTTGGAGTTTGTCAACAGGCGTTCGCTCCCTGTTCATATGACAATAGAAGCTGTCGTCTATGCGGCAATAGCCGTGGCAGTGTTCTTTGTCACAACTATGATACCGATCTTTCCTGCCACAAAAACAACTATTGTTGAGCATAAGCAGTCAAAAGCCAAAAAGAAAAAGCACGCTCTGTGGGAAAAGGTCTGCCTTGATTTTATCCTTGTGGGCGGTTCAGTTGGCTGGCTTTATTATTACAACAAAACTCAGGAAAAGCTTGTTGCAGAGGGTGTAACAGACACCACCGCAACAGTAAACCCTATAATGTTCGTGGCTTCCACTGCCTTTATACTTGGCCTTGGTCTGTTTCTTATAAGGATATATCCTTATATAATAAGGCTTCTCGCAAGAATAGGCAGAAGAGTGTGGTCGCCTGCACAGTATGTTTCACTGACTAATATCGGTCGCTCCTCAACGGGCAGGGAAAGATTTTTGATGCTGTTCCTTGTTCTTACTGTATCATTGGGCGTGTTCTTTGCCAATACCGCAAGAGCCTTGAACAGAAATGCCGAGGAAAGCGTTGCCTATGGGGTCGGCTGCGACGCTGTTCTTACAGAGCAGTGGTATAGCAGTAAAATAGAATCTGCACAGCAGACCACTCCTCAAAGCGCATCTCAGGCAGCTCAATCAGGCACAAAGCAGACTTCCGAAGAAAGCGATGAAGAAGATACAGAAACTACCATACAGTATGTAGAGCCTGTTTTTGAGCGATTTGAAAAGCTCGCAGGAGTGGAAGATGTCACAAAGGTTTTCAGAAAAGACGACGTGACCATATCTTCAAACAAAATGAACGTTCCAAGACAGCAGACAAAGTCTGACGATGAGGAAAAGACCCGTGACGATTTCCTTGACCAAAGCGTTGACACAAGCTCAGGCAAAAGCTCAACAAGCAATGTCCAGCTTATGACCATAGTGCCAAGCGATTTCTCAAAGGTCTGCAAATTTGAGGACAGACTTCTGCCAGTTCAGTTAAATAACTACCTGAACGCCCTCGCAGAGTACACCCCGGGAGTTATCCTCTCTTCAAGCTTCAAGAGCTACGGTCTGGAGCTTGGTGATACTGTAGAGTGTAAGTGGGGCGGTAACGAGCCCTTTGAAGTGACCGTCCTTGCCTTTGTTGACTACTGGCCGGGACTAAGCCCTTATAAAGAGGCGAAAAACGGCGGTTATATGGACTTTGCCGTTATGAACTACGATTATGTGAACGTTCAGACAAGCATGGAGCCTTATGAGGTATGGTTCAAGCTCAAAGACGGAGCTTCCGTTCAGGAGTTTTATGACTCAATAGACAAAGCAGGCATTAAACCCCTCACCCTTGAATCTGCAAGCCAGCAGACCATAGAAAAGAAAAACGACCCTATGCTCCAGGGCATGAACGGCGCTCTCACTCTCGGCTTTATCATCATCATGGTGATGTGCATAATAGGTTTCCTTATCTATTGGATACTCTCCATAAAGAGCAGGACTTTGCAGTTTGGTATCCTAAGAGCAATGGGAATGAAGTTCAGAGAGATAATAATGATGATAGTCTATGAACAGCTTTTGGTGTCAGGCGTTGCAATATTCGCCGCTATCTTTATCGGCGGCGTAACAAGCGACCTTTTCGTACCGCTGTTCCAGAGCATCTTCGACGCAAGCCAGTCAGTGCCGCCGTTTGCAGTGATACCTGAACGCAGCGACTATCTGAAGCTTTATGCAGTTATAGGAGTAATGCTGCTCACAGCCTTTGTGGTGCTTGGCAGACTTATAAAGAAGATAAAGATAAGTCAGGCGTTGAAGCTTGGTGAGGATTGATAGGAGGAAATTTTATGACAGCTTATGAAAAGCTTACAAAATGTTATGAGTGCGTAAAAAGCAAAATAGACTTTGAGCCAAAAGTAGCCCTTGTGCTTGGCTCAGGTCTTGGCGATTATGCAAATTCCATAGACGTGAAATACACCCTCAGCTATAAGGATATAGAGGGCTTCCCTACATCAACGGTAGAGGGTCATAAGGGTCAGTTCGTTTTCGGATATGTTGGCGAAGTGCCTGTTGTTATAATGCAGGGCAGAGTGCATTATTATGAGGGATATGCAATGGAGGACGTTGTGCTTCCTGCAAGACTTATGAGAATGTTGGGCGCAAAGGTGCTTTTCCTTACAAACGCATCGGGCGGAGTGAACGCAGGTTTCAAGGCAGGCGACTTCATGCTTATAACAGACCATATCTCAAGCTTTGTTCCTAATCCTCTTATTGGCAAGAATATCGACGAGCTTGGAACAAGATTTCCTGATATGAGCGAGATATATAACAAAAAGCTCAGGGATATCATCTCAGGTGCAGCGGAGGATCTTGACATAACCCTCCGCCATGGCGTTTATCTCCAGCTCACCGGACCGTCTTTCGAGTCCCCTGCGGAAATAAGAATGGCAAGAACTATCGGTGCTGACGCAGTGGGAATGTCAACAGCCTGCGAGGCTATCGCCGCAAATCATGCAGGCATGAAAGTCTGCGGAATATCCTGCGTTGCAAACCTTGCAGCAGGCATGACGGATAATCCTCTCACTCATGCTGAAGTTCAGGAATGTGCAGACAAGGCTGCTCCCCTTTTCAAAAAGCTTATCACTGAAAGCATCATAAGAATAGGTAAACAGCTTTAAGGTTTTGTAACAGCTTTTTCAAAATAATATGTAACAAATGTGCGAAAAGGGCTGATGATGTGTACTTTTTTGCTAAACTTTGTGAAAAACTATTGACAAATCTAACGCTTTAGTTTAATATATTATTATGAAGTAAGTATCTTCAAAAAATATATCAAGAATATGGAGAGATAATCATATGGCAAAATTTTGTGGACAGTGCGGAGCTCAGCTTAATGACAATGCGACTTTCTGTACTCAGTGCGGTGCAACAATAGCACCTCAGCAGTCTGCACAGCAGACCGCTTCACCAATGGCAAATCTTCAGCAGGCAGCCAAGAATATCGACATGAACGCTATAAAGGACGCTGTTTCTGTTGAAAACATTAAAAATCTGAAAAACAAGCCTAATAAGCTCACTATCGCAGTTCTGGCAGTTCTGCTCGTGCTTGTTATTCTGGTAGTTGTTATCCTTTGCATGATATTCGGCGGCGGAAGCTGGAAAACTCCTATCAATAACGTTATGGACGTTCTCAATGACGGTGACGGTAAGGCTTATGAAGAGCTTATGCCTCCTTATTATAAGGATATGGCAGACGCACTGGACGGTATCGTTGACATAAGCGATGAGGATTATGACGAAGAGGCTGAAAAGCAGAGAGATAGACTTACAAAGAAATACGGCGATGACGCTGAGATAAGCTATGAGGTAGTTAAAAAGACTAAGGTAGACTCAGACGATATCGACAGCTATAACGAAGTTTCAGACGTTGCGTCAATACTCAGCAGCAAAAAGGCTAAGAAGTATAAGCTTACAAAGGCTTATAAGGTAAAGATCAAGTATACTATCGAAGGCGAAGACGCTGATAAGACCGACAAGACAACTGTTATTGTTGGAAAGATGGACGGCACATGGGTGCTTCTGGACGAGGGCGACCTTCCAATAAGCACAGGTTTCTAAGATATATAAACGATCAGTAACGGGCGGAGAATTTTCCGCCCGTTTTTGAAAATGCGGTGTTTGCACAATGAAAAAAATATCAGTTCTGTGTATGCTTTTGTGTGTGGCAATGCTCTTTTGCTCCTGCGGAAAGGAAGAAAGAGCTGTCCTGGGATATGAACAGCCCGTGGCGACACTTGTCACAGCGGCGCAGTATAGCGATACGCAGTCATATCTTTCCTGCTTTACCCCAGAAGCGGAGGCGGAGTATAAAAACAGCGACAGCTATAACGAAGCCCTTGCGGAAACGCTTCTCACAAGGGGCGAGGAAAAAACGGAGCTTTCTTATAAGCTCAGCAATAAAAAAGAGCTTGACAGCGACGGCTTGAAAAACCTTGAAAAAAGCTATAAGGAAAGCTATCACAAAAATGTGACTATCAAAAAAGCTGTTACAATGACAGCAAAGCTCACAGAGACTACTGACAGCGGCGAGCTGTCTGCCAGCCGTGAGATAACAGTGGTCAAAATAGAAAACAACTGGTATATTTTCGGAAAAGTTATCGAAAAATTTGATCTCAGCCAAAAGGGCTGAGGGGATCAATAATAATATGAAAAGAGGGTATTAATATGGAAAATTGTCCAAAATGCGGTCTGCCTGTTGCCGACGGTGCAAAGTTCTGCGCTGCCTGCGGAACAAGAATGCCGCAGAAGCTTATAAAGAGCAAGGTCTGCTCAGTGTGCGGAAATACACTTAATGCGGGGGCTAAGTTCTGCAACGTCTGCGGAACAGCCGTGCCGCAGGACGAAACGCCTGCCGACGAGCCTGTAGTGGACGAGAGAAATCCTGAAATGGAGTCTATCGAAGTGCCTGAGCTGCATTTTGACGATACTCCTGTGCAAAATCAGACTATTCCGCCAACGACTCCTGATATGCCGACTATGGACAGCGTTTATCTGCCGGGGCAAGAGCCTGCAAAGCCTGTTCAGCCTGCACAGCCGACAGCCGAGGAAGTTGCAATGGCTTCAAGAACTGTGGAAATACCTCAGACGCCAACAGTTGCGGAAACTCCAAACGTTGCACCACAGTCACAGCCTGAAAGAGTTCTCACACCAGAGGGTTATCAGCAGCCTGCTCAGCCTGTGAACAATGCAATGCCACAGATGAATCAGGGTGGACAGCCTATCCAGCCAAATCAGATGAATCAAATGAACGGTGTTACACCTGGAAAGGGTGCAGGCGCACTTGTGCCGATAATACTTATCATTCTTATACTTGCTGTTATCTGCGTTGACGTTTTCTGGCTTTTCAGAGATCAGATATTCGGCAAAAAGGACGAAAGCTCAAATGGCTGTGCAGTGGTAACTCTCACGGACGAAACTGACTATCCTGCAAACGAAGCATTTTTCTTTGAAGAATAGAATATAATGTAAAAAGGGACGTTTCAAAGCGTCCCTTTTTTTGTGTATCAACACAGTGCTTGCGTAAAAGATAAAGGCGACCTAAGGCCGCCCCTACATTTAATCTTTCATGCTCTCGATTATCTCGTTAGCTTTCTTGTAAATAACAGCAGGTTCTTCGCCTATCCTGAACTCGCCATCCTCGTAAAGCACCTTTCCTGCACACATCGTGAGCTTTACGTTCTGCTTTGAGCCGCTGTAAACAAGGTTTTTGCCTATGTTGTTAAGAGGCTGCATATTAGGCTGAAAAAGGTCGATAACGATAAGGTCAGCCTGCTTGCCCTCTGCGATAATGTCGCAGTCAGAAAGCCCCATTGCCCTTGCAGAGCCTACAGTTGCCGCTTTCAGCACCGAGTCAGCAGGGCAGGCAGAAGCATCATCGCAAGCTATCTTCTGCAAGCCTGTCATAAGGAACATTTCTCTGAACATATCAAGACAGTTGTTGCTTGCAGGGCCGTCAGTACCTATAGCAATGTTTATGCCCATATCCTGCATTTTTACGATAGGCGCAATGCCGCTTGCAAGCTTTACGTTAGAGCCTGCACAGTGAACAGCCCATACGCCCTTGTTTTTGAATATCTCAAGATCCTTGTCGCTCATGTGAACGCAGTGGAAGCCTGCACCGCCAAAGTCGAAAATTCCGAAGCTGTCAAAAAGCTCAGTTGGCGTCATGCCATATTTCTCTATGCACTCTCTGACTTCTTTTGCAGTTTCCGAGTTGTGCATTGCAACAGGCGCTTTGTATTTTGCCGCAAGCTTGCCAACGCCCTCCATAAGTTCCTTTTCGCAGGTGTATTCTGCATGGAAGCCAAGCATAAAGCTTATAAGAGGGTCAACATTATTGTATTTCAGATAGTTGTTTTCAAGCCTTTCAAGATTAGACTTGTCACCGCTCACCGCACCGCAAAGCACAGAGCGGAAGCCGCTTTCCGTGCAGGCTTTTACATAATCGTCAAGCTCAAAGTACATATCAAATGCCGCCGTACAGCCTGTTGTAAGATATTCAAGTATAGCAAGCTTCGTGAGCCAGTAAACTTTCTCTCCGTCAAGCTTTGCTTCCATTGGAAAGATCTGCTTAAAAAGCCAGTCCTGCAAAGGCATATCGTCAGCATATGAACGCAGAAAAGTCATTGCCGAGTGAGTGTGCGCATTTTTGAATGACGGCATAAGGAGATTTCCCTTGAGGTCATATTCACGTTCAAAAACCTTTCCGTCAAGCTCCTCAGCCGTAGGCTTGCCAACGAAAACTATCTTTGAGCCTTCCGTCCAGACCTCTATATCCTGCGTTTCTATGCCGTTGGCAAGGGTCATTACCCTGCCACCGAAAAATCTTATCATGGCTCTTTATCCTCCTTTACTCTATTTCAAGAACAGCCGTCTGCTCTCCGTGGCGTGAGATAACTCTCGGCACTCTTGCAGATATTCCGCAAACTATCTCGTAGCCTATCGTTCCTGTCATTTTGCCGATATCGTCGGCGGTTATCCTCTCATCACCCTGTGCGCCTATGAGAACAGCCTCGTCCCCTGCCTTTACGTCTTCTACCTCAGTTACATCACACATGAACTGATCCATACATATCCTGCCTGTGATAGGGCATTTCTTTCCGTTGATAAGCACATATCCCTTGTTTGAAAGCGCCCTGGGATAGCCGTCTGCATAGCCTGCCGTAACAGTTGCGAGCTTTACTTTGCCATTTGCAGTGTAAGTCCTGCCGTAGCTTACGTCAGTGCCATTGTCTATGTATTTTACCTGCGCAACAGCCGCCTTAAATTCCATAGCAGGCTTTGGCTCAAAAGGCAGAGCCTTTGCAGGGTCAGGATAAAGTCCGTAAAGTATTATTCCAAGCCTTGCAAGAGAGCTTCTCTCATTATAATAGTATACTCCGCCGGCTGAGTTGAGAAAATGCACTTTTTCAAGGTGAAGCCCCTCTGCTTCGCACTTGTCAGCAACGGCAAGTATCTTCTCCGTCTGCGCCTTTGTGTATCTCTCGTCCTGCTCTCTCAGGCTGTCGGCCACCGCATAGTGGGTGAAAATGCCCTCCAGCGAAATGTTTTCAAGCTTTGATATCTCTTTAAGCTCACCGTATATCTTGTCGGTTTCCCCGTGAAGACCTATCCTCGTCATGCCCGTGTCGATAGCGGCGTGTATGCGTACCTTGCCGTCAGCGTTTTCTGAAAGTGCTTTAGCATATGAAAGCTCTGTGCAAGCCTGAATGATGTCAAGCTTTGTGAGCCACTTAGCATTCTCGGGAGGTGTGTAGCCCAAAATGAGTATCTCGCCCTTTATGCCCATATCCCTGAGCCTGTGGGCTTCGTGTATGTTCGATACCGCAAACCAGCGAATGTCCATCTCGTTTTCAAGAAACGGAACTACCCCGTTGTCAAAATGTCCGTAGCAGCTCGCCTTTACAACGCACATTATCTCTGTTTTTTCCCCTATGAGCCTGCGGTATTCTTTCAGATTGTATTCAATGCTGTCAAGATCTACCTCAGCCCATGCTCTCTTCAAAAAATCCATTTTATTTTTCTTCCCTTTCGGTTTTATAATTGTGCCTTTGCACAAAATATTTGTCATTTTCTATTGAAAAAGATAAATCAATGTGTTATAATGTTCTTATCATGGGCATTGTGTCGCCAAATCTTTCAGGAGGCTTTGATGTGAGTAATATCATCCCCGCAGAAGAATTTTTCTGCAACCGAGATACCTCTTGCTGCTTTACAGGTCATAGGGACAGGGATCTGCCTTTCGGCGGCGATGTCCATAAGCAGGGTATGAAAAATCTCCTGAGTATGCTCGTCCTTATGATAAAGGAAGCATATAGCGAAGGTTGCCGTACTTTTATATCAGGTATGTCAAAAGGTATCGACCTGCGCTGTGCTGAGATAGTCCACAGCCTTTCGGCTCAGCCCGAATATAAGGATATGAAGCTCGTGTGCGTTCTGCCCTATGCAGGCCAGCGTACAGAGATGAAAACACCCTTGGACAGCTATACATATTCGCTTATTCTGAACTCTTGCAGTGCGGTCGTGATAACAAGCCCCAAGTATGAAAGCGGCTGTTATAAAAAGCGAAACAGCTTTATGGTTGAACATTCCTCTCGTCTGATCGGGGTCATAAAAGAGAAAGTGTTTGCCTTCAAGTCACAGGACTGAACATTCCCTTTCATAGAGCAGGTTTGAA
>ENA-OPCF01000476-OPCF01000476.1-human-gut-metagenome-genome-assembly--contig:-NODE-476-length-25904-cov-3.798058_pt1 | contig 25904 bp, 10 predicted proteins | sample MGYA00241077_ERZ501470 | MGnify/ENA primary metagenome ERZ501470 (study PRJEB25962, sample SAMEA2042571) | human gut metagenome | biome: human gut; feature: human-associated habitat; material: faeces... | reverse complement strand
CACGCGGGGTGCGGCGGAGTCGGGCAACCGGGCAATCGACGAGGCGGCTGCCCGGTTGGGTGCCACGGAGATAAGGCGCGTATTTGCCGAGGGAGGCCGGTTCGCTGAACGGCGGAGGCGGTTCGGCCTGCATCTGTGGTACGATATCCGGATAGGCGACGATGTCCCTGTCACGAGGGCTGCCGGTGACCTCGCCTCCGTTCCCGGTGTGAGCCATGTGCAGCCTGTTTACAGAATACGGTGGGCCGATAATCCCCGCGTATTGCCGGCAGAATACCTCTATACGCCCGTGCGCGCCAAGTTCGCCGACGGTGCCGCTCCGGTCAATGACCCGGAGATAGGCAAGCAGTGGCACTACCATAACGACGGTTCGGCCTGGGCATGGAAGACGGGAGCCGATATCAACCTCTTTGAGGCGTGGGAGAAGTTCAATGCCGGCCGTCCGGAGGTCATCGTGGCCGTGGTGGACATGGGCGTGCAGTACGACCATCCCGACCTGGCGGCCAACATGTGGGTGAACGAGGCGGAGTTGAACGGTGCGCCCGGCGTGGATGACGACGGCAACGGTTACGTGGACGATGTGTACGGTTACAATTTCGACAAGGATACCGGTGCGATAGAGCCCGGCGGCCACGGTACGCACTGTGCGGGTACCATAGCCGCGGTCAATAACAACGGTATCGGCGTATGCGGTGTGGCAGGCGGTACGGGCAATGGCGACGGGGCACGTATCATGTCCATTCAGATGGACCCCGGTGCTGCTGACGCGCGTTATGCCGATGCATTCGCCTATGCCGCCGACAACGGAGCCGTGATAACCTCCAACAGTTGGGTGCTCGATATGGATGCCATGCCGGCCGATGTGGGTGCGGCGATAGATTACTTCAATGCCAATGCCGGTACCGATGAGAACGGTGTGCAGACCGGCCCGATGAAAGGGGGCTTGTGCATGTTCGCCGCCGGGAACTACAACACCTCCGGCCCGCAGTATGAAGGGCGGATATGGTACCCCGCCGCCGACGACCGGGTGATAGCCGTGACCTCCATGGGGCCCGATTACAAGAAGGCCGATTATTCGCAGTACGGACAGGGGGCCGACATCATGGCTCCCGGCGGTGAGGATACCGACGGCGCCGGCTGCGGCGTTTACAGTACCGTGACCGAGGGCGGATACGGTTATATGTCGGGAACTTCGATGGCGACTCCCCATACGGCCGGTGTGGCCGCACTGATGGTGTCGCAGTACGGAGGCGAGGGATTTACCGCGGACGAGCTGCGCAGGGTGCTGCTCGGCAGCTATCGAAATGTCGGAGAGTACCAGGAGGAAGCGTGCCGCAACCTCATCGGCGTCGGATTGCTCGATGCGTCGCTGATGGATAACTACTACAAGAATCCCGGCGCGGCTCCCGAGACACCTGCCGAACCCTCCGTGGAGGGCATCGCGGACGGATTGCACTTCTCCTGCCGGATACCGGCCGATGCGAACGGCGACCCGGCTGCGTGGCTGCTGCTCTCCTATGCTCCTGCCGCCGGTTCGGAGCAGACACCCGTTCGGCTCAGGATGTCGTGCAATGCAGGCGTGGGCGATGCATTCGGCTATTCCGTGACCGTGGCGGGCGACACCGAGTTCAACGCGGAGCTGAGGGCGGAAGACCGTTACGGCAATGTCTCGGAACCGTATGCCGTGACCGTGAAATCCCTGCCCCATATCAACCGTCCGCCGACGATGATAGCTTCGGTGAACGATTTTACCATACAGCAGGTGGGGACCGGGTATGCCCGCCGTTTCGACCTGTCGATGTATTACAGCGACCCGGACGTGGGGGAATTCGGCGATGAACTGACGTACGGCGTATCGTCCGACCCGGAGGGTATCGTGCGTATCTCCGTGGAGGGGAGCGTGGCGGTGTTCGAACCGGTGGGGATAGGGGCCGCTGCGGTCGTGGTGAAGGCTTCCGACCGGGCCGGTGCCTATGCGGAAGACCGTTTTACCGTCTCCGTTATCCATAAGGGGATACCCGATACGACGATAGAGGGGGTAGGACAGGAACATGCGCTCGTCCTTCCGCTTGCGGAGTATTTCTATGCCGTTGAGGGGATGGAGTACAAATATGCGGCGGAGAGTTCCGACCCGTCGAAGGTGCGGGTAAGTATCGGTCAGGGCAGCTTGCATATCGTTCCGGTAGCTGCCGGCAGTGCTGCGGTGACAATCTCCTGCAAACCGGGAACGGGGGCTTCGGTGGAGTCGCAGTTCCTCGTGACCGTGACGGGCGGCGAGACGCCCCTGCCCGAGGGAGGTTTCGCGCTTTGGCCCAATCCTGCCTCCGAATACGTCGATATCCGTGTCCCCGGAGCGGCGGGGACCGTTGCGGTGAGGATTTACGATGCGTCGGCGCGTCAGGTTTTCGACGGTACGGTAACGCCGGATGCCGACGGGGTGGGGCGGCTGGAAGTCGCCGCACTGAGCCCCGGAGCCTACTCCCTGGTGGCCGAGCAGGATGGACATAAATTTACGGCAGGTTTCGTGAAACGGTGATGCCGCTCTTCGTTTTGGCCGCCCTTTCCGGCCGGCCAAAACGTGGTGGAAGATGAAACGGGGGAGGTCGGAATCGGTCCGGCCTCCCCCGGCCGTTCCGGTATCGGAGAGAGAAAGGAGGGGAAAAGAGGGCTGAATAGGGTTTCCGGGGCGTCCGCAGGATATGATATTTGCCCCCGGAAGCGTTTTATGTGCTTTTTTGTTGGGTAAATGTTGGAACTTTTATTAATTTCGCAAAGATGTACCCATGTAACAATAAGCGCAGGTCAATATCGGTTATACTATGAAGGATAATCTAATCCATTTAATGATGAAACGATACTTTTTATCTTTGTTCGCTGTGGCAGGCATTCTGGCCTCCTGTGCGAAAGACCCTGCTGTGTCCGGAACGGCTCCGGGCGGCGGGAACGAACGGAATGAAGAGGAGTACGTCGGCGACGTAGTCAAGGGGAAGATAAGGATTCGCCTGGCGGATAATGCCACGGCTCTCCGGACAGGAGCGTTTACCCGCGGCGAGGCTGATTCCGGCGACCCCGAACTCGACAAACTCGCGGCACAGTTGGGCGCAACCAAAATAGAGCGGGTTTTCGGGACCGACCCCCGGTTTACGGAGCGTCACAAGAAATACGGCCTGCACTTGTGGTACGACGTGACGTTCGACGAGGATGTACCCGTTTCACGGGCACAGTCCGGATTCGAGTCGCTTCCCGGCGTAGCCTATGTGCGTCCCATCTACCGGATATATCCTGCCGACGGTTACGATACCCTTTATCCGGCAGCGGTAACGGATAAGTCCGGATGGGAGGGCAGTACCGCTGAAATGCCTTTCGATGACCCCGGACTGCCGATGCAGTGGCATTACTACAACGACGGTACGCTTTTCAATACCGAAGGTACGGTGGTGGCCGTCGAGGGGGCGGATGTCAATCTGTTCAAGGCATGGGAGATGTACGGTGCCGGTGACCCGAGCGTGGTGGTGGCCGTCATGGACATGGGTATTCAGTACGACCATCCCGACCTTGTTGCCAACATGTGGGTGAACGAGGGGGAACTCAACGGCGAACCCAATAAGGATAACGACGGCAACGGCATCAAGAACGATATATACGGCTATAACGGTTTGACGCGGGACGGTAACATCGAGCCCGGCAGCCATGGTACGCACGTAGCCGGTACGGTGGCCGCTACCAACAACAACGGTATCGGCGTTTCGGGTGTGGCCGGCGGTACGGGTGTGGGTGACGGTGCAAGGCTTATGTCCTGCCAGATATTCGCTCCGAACGACGCTTCGGAGAGCGACTACCCGGACGTGTACCGTTATGCCGCCGACAACGGTGCGGTGATAAGCCAGAACAGTTGGGGCTATTCCCAGATGTACAGTGCCATCCCGGAGGATATGGCCGTGGCGATGGATTATTTCATAGACAATGCGGGTATCGGACCCGACGGCGAGCAGACCGGCCCGATGAAGGGAGGTATCATCATCTTCTCGGCAGGCAACGACTATTCGTCGCGTCCCTCTTTCCCGGGAGCCGACGACCGGGTGGTGTGCGTTACCTCCATGATGCCGAACTACATGAAGGCAGGTTACTCCAATTTCGGCGATGCCGCCGACATCTTCGCTCCCGGCGGAGCCGGTTCGACCGATACGGAGTTCAGCATGGAAGGGCAGGTGTACAGTACGGATATCACCGATGCGTACGGTTACAAGGCGGGTACGTCGATGGCGTGTCCGCATGTATCGGGTATCGCGGCCCTTATCGTGTCGCGTTACGGCGTGGGGCAGCCCGGTTTTACGCCCGACAAGCTGAGGGAGATACTGCTGCGCAGCTATCGCAGCGTAGGTCAGTATCAGAAGACGCCGGCCATTGCCGACGGCCTCGGCGTGGGCTTGGTGGATGCTACCATGATAGAGCTGGAGAATCCCGGAACGGCACCGGAGGCTCCCCAGGCCGTGAGTGCGGAGGGAACGGACGAGCGAAAACTCACGCTCCGTATCACCGCTTCGGCTGACGGCAACGGAATGTCCGTAGCGCAGTACCGTGTCTCCTATGCCCCGGAAGGAACGGCCGACGGAGCGGACGGTTGGCAGTCGGTGGAGCTTTATAACCGGGCCGATATCGGCGAGGTGAGCGAATATACGGTAGGCAATCTCGAGCATGAAACCACTTATGTGTTCCGTGTGAAGAGTGTGGACCGTTTCGGCAACGAATCGGCCGGCTATACGGAAGGGCGGGGTACGACCGTCGAACACACGAACCTGAGCCCGGAGATAACCAAGCCGCTCGGCAGGGTGGTACTCCCCTCCGGCAACAGCTTCACAGCGACCGTGGATTTGAACGAGAACTTCAGCGACCCCGACCTGCCCAACGATGAACTGACGTTTACGGCCGAAAGCAACGATGCTTCGGTAGCTACGGCGCAGGTATTGGAGGGCGGCATACTGGAGGTGACCGGCCTCAAGAAGGGCGATACGTTCATCTCCGTGACCGTGAAGGACCGTGAAGGACTGTCCATTTCGAAAAATATGGGCGTATCCGTTACGGCAGACCCTGCCGGCAGCGGAGAGGGGACGACCGTGACTTTGCCCGACAGTGCGAACGCTTTCTCCGGAAACATCGCGCTTGATGAACTGTTCGGCGTTACGGGCGGTCTGACCTATACGGCCGTAAGTTCCGCACCGGATGTGGTATCCGTGGCAGTGAACGGCAATGTCCTGACGGTTACCGGACTGAAGATGGGCAACGCTTCGGTGACGGTGACGGGAACCGATACCGCCGGAGCATCCGATACGCGGACGGTCGAGGTGACGGTGACGGCGAATCCCGGAGGCGGTACCGCCCCGCAGACACCCGCCGGAAGCATCAGCCTCTATCCCAATCCGGCCGATGATGTTCTCAATATCGGTGTGGGCGGAGCGACCGGAGGGGCGGCCGGCATTCGGATATACGATGCCGGCGCCCGTCAGGTAGGCAATCTCTCCGTGACGCTCGACGGTAACGGCGTGGCAGCCGGCAACGATGTGTCCGGCCTCGCTCCCGGAGCCTATTCGGTCGTGGTCGAGCACGACGGTCACCGCTATACGGGCAGCTTCATGAAACGGTAAAACCGCCGGACGAATGGAACGGCGGAGCCGGGCCCGGTCGGGTCCGGCTCCGTTGTCTTTCTGTGGCCGGTATCTCCGGGACGGTTATTTGCGGCGGAAGGTCATTTTGTTTTCAGGGGTAACGATATTGTGGCATATTTTTTATATTTTCGCAAACGGCCGTCGGTGCGGGTATCCTGCCTGCGGCGGACATTTATCAACCAACCCTACTATCGAATGAAACGGTATTTGAATCTGTTGTTCCTTGCGGCGGCTGCTCTTTGTGCATCGTGTGCGAGAGATGCCGTCGTTTCCGATGTCCCGCCGAAAGGGGAGGATGTCGGCGGTTACGACAACAACGTTATTGTGCCCGGATGGGTGAGGATAAGGCTCGACGACGAGGCTGCCCCGCTTCGGACGGGCGTCTTTACCCGGGGCGAGGCCGATTCGGGCAATCCGCTACTCGACGAACTTGCGGCCGGCCTCGGGGCGACCGAGATACGGGAAGTGTTCCCGACCGACCCCCGGTTCGAGGAACGTCACCGGAAATACGGGCTCCATCTCTGGTTTGATATCAGGCTCGGCGACGAGGTGCCCGTATCCCGTGCGGAGCAGGAGTTTGCTGCACTGCCCGGCGTGCGGCATGCACAGCCGATTTATCGGATAGTCGCACTGGACGGTGCCGATTATCCGCTGCCTTCGGAGGTGAGCGAACCTTCCTCTTGGGAGGGCAGTTCCCGCGAGATGCCTTTCAATGACCCCGGTCTGAAGATGCAGTGGCATTACGACAACGACGGTACGATGACCAATGCCGAAGGCGAAACGGTCGCTGTCGAGGGGGCCGATATCGGGCTGTTCGAGGCATGGGAGATGTACGGTGCCGGCGACCCGTCGGTAATCGTCGCCGTCATGGATACGGGAGTTTTCTCCGGACACGAGGACCTGCAGGGCAACATGTGGGTGAACGAGGCCGAACTGAACGGTACGGCCGGCAAGGATGACGACGGCAACGGGTACAGGGACGATATACACGGCTATGATTTCTACAAGAAGTCGCCCGATGTGGAGCCCGGTGAGCACGGTACCCATGTGGCCGGTACCATCGCTGCCGTGAACGATAACGGCATCGGTGTCTCGGGTGTGGCCGGCGGTACGGGCAACGGCGACGGCGTGCGGATAATGACCTGTGCGATATACGACTATATGGGGTATGGTACGGCGACTCCCACGGGCTACGTTTACGCCGCCGACAACGGGGCCGTGATAAGCCAGAACAGTTGGAACTATCCCATGATTAATATTCTGCCCGAGGACATGTCGGTGGCGTTCGACTATTTTATCGACAATGCGGGTATCGGGCCCGACGGCGAACAGACCGGGCCCATGAAAGGGGGCGTCATCATCTTCGCCGCGGGGAATGAATTCAGTCCCAAGGTGGGGTGTCCTTCGGACGACCCGAGAGTCATTACGGTGACCTCCATGATGGCCGACTATGTGAAGGCGAGCTATTCCAACTACGGAACCGAGGCGGATATCTTCGCTCCCGGTGGTGCCGGTGAACGCGATGCGGCATTTCCGCAGCAGGGTCAGGTTTACAGCACCGGCTTGGACAATACCTATACCTACCACAGCGGTACCTCCATGGCTTGTCCGCATGTGTCGGGCGTAGCGGCCCTCATCGTGTCGCATTACGGTGCGAATGCTTCCGGTTTCACCAACGAGGAGCTGAAGACGATTTTGCTGCGGAGTTACCGCAATGTGGATATGTGGCAGACTCGGCCGGACATTGCGGCGGGGCTCGGTGCGGGGCTTGTCGATGCTTCCCTGATGGAACTGGAAAATCCCGGAGTGCCGCCCGAAGCCCCGGCAGGGCTCGAAGTGGCCGAAGGTACGGTGGAGGAGCGGCTGACGGTATCCGTTACGGGCCTGCCCGCCGACGGGAACGGTATGGGCATCGCTTACGTGAACCTGCGTTATGCCCCCGAGGAGGCGCGTGCGGAGTCCGGAGCATGGACCTCCGTGACGATACCCTGTCGGATGTCGCCGGGCGAGGCGCTGGAATACGAGGTTTCCGGATTGACGGATGCGACGACCTATGTGTTTGAGGCCGGTGCGATAGACCGGTTCGGAAACGAGTCCGGCTATGTCGGCGGCGAGGGTCGGACGATAGACCACATCAATCGTCCGCCGGCGATACAGAAGCCGCTGCCTGGCGTGGAACTGCCCGATGCTGCGGGAGAGGAGCCTTTCGTGACTGCCGTGGAGCTGAGCGATTATTTTACGGACCCCGACCTGCCGGCGGACGAACTGTCGTATGCTGCGAGAAGCAACGACGAGAGTGTGGCTACGGTCAGCGTCAGCGGTTCCATGCTGACGGTCGAAGGCCTGAAGCTGGGGGCGACCTATGTTTCGGTGACGGTGACCGACCTGGCCGGAGAGAGTATCGTCAAGAACATGTCGGTCAAGGTACTTGAGGAGCGGTTCCCGGAGGACCCGCCGACGCCCATACCGCCTGAGGAGGGCATGGAACTGACCGAGGGCGCACTGACGCTCTTCCCGAACCCGGCTCCGGATGCGCTGTTCATCGGCGTCGGCGGCGAAGCGGGCAAACGGGCCGATATCAGGGTGTACGATTCGGCTGCACGGGAGGTTGTCCGCCTGGACGGTGCGGCCTTCGGCAGTGAAGGCGAACTGAAGGATGTCATCCGGTACGACGTTTCCGGTCTCGTTCCGGGCAGCTATACGGTGCGGGTGAAACTGGCCGACGGACGCGAGCTTCGCAGTACGTTCGTGAAAGCATGAGAGCGTGCGGACGGCAGACTTCAGCCTGCCGTCCGCTCTCTTTGTCGTCCGGCTGCGGATACCGGCGTCTGTCCGTTTTCGGAGCCTGCAGCGCGGAACCTGAAAGGTTCCTGCGGTCGGGAGTCCGCCGCGGAATGCGGTGCTGTGCTTCGGGAGGCGTATCCGGAGACGGGCTGTGAGGAACAACCGTGAATAGGATGCTATTGCCATGAAAAAAGTTCTGATTATCTTTATGGCGGTGTTTCCGTTTCTGTGCTGTGCGGGGCGTTCCCACGGGGCGGCGGAGCCGCCTTTCGTTGCGGATACCCTTTCCGGAGCGGGAGAGGCGGCAGCGACCGACCGGATAAGGATACGGTTCGCCGATACGGTGCCGTTGCCTCGTGAAGCGCGTTTTGCGGCAGGAGCGGCCGATACGGGTATCGGGTGGTTCGACCGGGCTTTGGACACTGTGGGTGCGGTCGAGGTGCGCCGGGTTTTTTCGGATGGCGGCCGTTTTGCCGAGAGGCGCCGCCGGTACGGTCTGCACCTGTGGTACGAGGTGCGTACCGACGGCAGGATGCCTGTCGCGGAGGTCGTGCAGGTGTTCGCGGCGCTGCCGGCAGTTGCGTATGCCGGATTCGTGTACCGGGCCGAACTTGCGGATTAGCGGCAGGGGGAATGTGTTCGGATAGGGGCATCCGTACTATCGGAGGGCAGACTGGCGTTAAATATATATATGAATGGGATAAATACACCAAATAATTGTCAACTCTAATGTTATGAAAAGGATTTCTGTTTTTTTATTGGCTGCTGCGGCTGTGTGGTCCTGTACGAAGGAACCGGTGTTGTCCGAAGCTCCCGAACGGGACGTTCCGGACGTATCGGTGCCGGACGATGATAACATAGTCAGCGGATGGGTCAGGATAAAGCTGGCCGACGATGCCGCTCCGCTCCGTGTCGGTGCATTCACGCGCGGGGAGGTGGAGTCGGGCGACCCGCGGCTGGATGAGATAGCGCAGGAGCTGGGTGCGACCGAGATTCGCCGCGTTTTCCGCGACGGGGGCCGTTTTGCCGAGAGGCGCCGCCGGTACGGTCTGCACCTGTGGTACGACATAAAGATAGGCGAGGATGTGCCCGTATCGAGGGCGGAGGCGGGAATCGCCGCCGTGCCCGGCGTGGCGCACGTACAGCCCATCTACAAGGCGAAACTGACGGACCACAGGGTGATTCCCGCCATGGCGGCCGACATGAAGTATAAACCGGCTGCGCTGGACGCTTCTCGGCCGGTGCTGTCGCCGGAGGAGTATCCTTTTAACGACCCTGGTCTGCCCCAGCAGTGGCACTACTATAACGACGGTTCACTGGAGAAGGCGGTCGAAGGGGCCGACATCAACCTGTTCAAAGGATGGGAGATAAATACGGGCCGTCCGGATGTCATCGTGGCCGTGGTGGATATGGGCGTGCAGTACGACCACCCCGACCTGGCTGCCAACATGTGGATAAACGAGGCCGAGATGAACGGCACAGAAGGCGTGGACGATGACGACAACGGATACGTGGACGACCTGTACGGATGGAACTTCGCTCCGAATTACGACAGCGGCGAGATAGTGCCCGGATACCACGGGACGCATATCGCCGGTACGATTGCCGCCGTGAACAACAACGGCGAGGGAGTCTGCGGAATCGCGGGCGGTTCGGGTAACGGCGACGGCGTGCGGATAATGACTATCGGATGGTCGGCGGACAACCGGCAGACGATTCCCAACTGGGACATGTTTGCCTATGCGGCCGACAACGGAGCGGTCATTGCTTCCTGCAGCTGGGAGGTCTCCTCTCCGGACCTCGCTCCCGACCTGCAGGCGGGGCTCGATTACTTCATCGACAACGCCGGCATGGATGAGAACGGAGTGCAGACGGGCCCCATGAAGGGCGGACTCATCATGTTCGCTGCGGGCAACTCCGGTGAGAACAGACTGAAGTTCCCCAGTTATTACGACCGGGTTGTCAGCGTGGCTTCGATGGCGCCGGATTACAACAAGGCCAGCTATTCGAACTGGGCTCCGGAGGTGGACATCCTTGCGCCCGGCGGTGAGAAAAACTTCGGCGAGGCGTATGCCGTTTACAGTACCTATACTGACAGCGGTTACGCCTACATTGAGGGAACGTCGATGGCTACTCCGCATGTGTCCGGTGTCGCCGCACTCATCGTTTCCGAATACGGGAAGGAGGGCTTTACGTCCGACGACCTGCGCAAGCGGCTGTTGGCCAGCTTCCGTCCCATCAGTCCGGTGGTCAGCGGCGAGTATGCCAACCAGATAGGTGTCGGACTCGTGGATGCCTCTCTCATCACGCTCGAAGACCCCGGAGTGAGCCCCGGTGCCCTGGAGAACTACGGTGCCGAAGGGCTGCCCGACAGCGTGAGGATATATTGCCGCGTGCCGGCCGACGGCAACGGCATGCCCGTGGTGAAGTACCGTCTCGAATATGCGGAGAAGAGCGGCGGCAGTACGGGCGAATGGCAGACGATGGACCTCGTGAATACCGCGGATGCGGGCGAGGATTACGAATACCGCATGATGCTCGTGCAGCTTACGACCTATGCCTTCCGGATGACGCCCGTAGACCGCTTCGGCAACGAAGGCAGTACGGTGGAGTTCGAGGCGACGACCTTGCAGCATACGAACCGTCCGCCGACGCAGAAAGCCAATTTCCTCGATGTGGAAGCGGCGAAGGCCGGAGAGAAATACTCCAAGAAGTTCAAGCTGGCCTATTACTTCATCGAACCGGACGAAGCTTTCGGCGATGCGCTTACCTTTACCGTGACTTCATCGGATGAGGATGTGGTCAGCGTCGTTATGACCAACGGTTCCGACCTGGAACTCGTTCCCCTGAAACAGGGCGAGAGTACCATCACGGTACGTGCTACGGACAAGGGCGGCCTGTATGTGGAATCTTCGTTCAAGTTCACTGTGCTGGAGAATGCCTTCGAGAATATCAAGCCGAGGGCGACCAAAGAGTTCGGTACGGTTCGTATGGCGGGAACCGGCGCCGAATACAGGCAGTCATTCGTGCTTTCGGAGTATTTCACAGATGCCAACCTGGCGGACGGAGATGTGCTCACGTTCTCGTTCACCAATACGAATGAAGCGGTTGTGGGCGTGACGGTTGAGGAGGGGAGCCTCGTCGTGGAACCGATAGCCGAGGGTACGGCCTCCGTGACCGTGACCGCCACCGACTTGGCCGGCGAATCGGCGCAGTCAGTACTGACGGTACAGGTCGGCAGTGTACCGGCCGGTGATGGCGGTCTGCTGATTGCACCCAATCCTGTAGGGGAGACGCTCTCCATGCACTTCGCTGCTGCGGCAGGCGTCGGTGCCGAAGCCGTGATATACGATGCGGCGGCCCGCAGGGTGCTCTCCGAAAATGTGGAATTCGATGGGAACGGAACGGGGACGCTCGACGTGTCGGCACTTGCTCCGGGTATCTATACGTTATCGGTGAAAACGGAGGGCGGAATTGCAGGGAACGGCACTTTCGTCAAGCGATAGCGTGCGCCTGCGGCTGGAGGATGCATCTCCGGCGGAAGAATTGAGAAAGGGTATCCGGCATCGTCCGGATACCCTTTCTGGGTATTCGGCGGCACGTATGCCGCCGGTGCCCGAAAGGTTGCCGTGTGGACGGATGCGGAAATATTTTTCCTGGTGTATGTATTGGCTATCATTTTGTTATGTGAAAGTGCGGTGGGCCGGGAGGCGAGAAAATATGGTCTGGATATGACATATTTCCATATTTTGGTTATTTTTGCTTGATATGCTTACCGTATCTTGATGATACCTGTTCCGAAAGGATGCTTCCGGATACAGTATTTAATTCATACTTATATGGATTTCAGATTCCTGGTGGCTATGGCGGCCGTTGCCTTGTCGGTTTTCTCTTCCTGTACGAAGGACCCTCTTATGATGAATGGAGGCGGAAGCAGTGAGGGAGAGGCTGCGGATTTTGACGATTCTGCTGAAATCGTGCCGGGATGGATAAGGATAAAACTGGCGGATGATTCGGAGCCGTTGCGTACCGGGGTTTTTACCCGCGGCGGTTTCGATTCGGGAGATGTGCGGCTCGACGAACTCGCAGCCGGACTGGGGGCGACGGAAATCAGGCGTGTCTTCCGTGACGGAGGCCGTTTCGAAGAACGCCACCGCCGTTACGGGCTCCATTTATGGTACGATATCCGAATCGCCGACGAAGTGCCCGTTTCCCGGGCCCGGGCCGAAATGGTTTCGTTGCCGGGTGTCGATGTCGTCGAGCCCGTGTATCGCGTGAGGCTCGCCGAGGCACATGTGGTGCCGGATATTTCCGACCGGCTGTACCGGCCGTTTTCCGAAGGCGAGGCGAGGCCCGAACCAGCTCCCTTCAATGACCCGGAACTCTCCCGGCAGTGGCATTACAACAACGACGGGTCGATTGAAGGCTCGGTGGCGGGTGCAGACATCAACCTGTTCAAAGCCTGGAGAGAGATAGGGGCGGGGAGACCGGAGGTTGTCGTGGCCGTTATCGACGGCGGCATACAGTACGACCATCCCGACCTGGCGGCCAACATGTGGACAAACGAGGCCGAGATGAACGGTACACCCGGCGTGGACGATGACGGTAACGGTTATGTGGATGACATTTATGGATGGAATTATTATACCGATTCGGGAACGATAACCCAGCATTTCCACGGTACACATGTGGCAGGTACGGTAGCTGCGGTCAATAACAACGGTATCGGTGTTTGCGGTGTGGCCGGCGGTACGGGTGTGGGTGACGGTGTCCGGCTGATGTCGTGTCAGAACTACGATACCGATGCCAACGGTCAGGAGGTGGGCAGCGTTACGGAGGAGTCGTTCATTTATGCTGCCGATAACGGCGCCGTTATCGCTCAGTGCAGTTGGGGATACAATGGTATCGAGACGCCGCTGTCGATGCAGCGGGCCATTCAGTACTTTATCCGGGAGGCCGGTACGGATGAAAATGGGGTTCAGACCGGACCGATGAAGGGCGGTGTGGTCTGCTTTTCGGCTGGTAACAGCAGTTACTCCCATGTAGGCAATCCGGGCGATATGGAAGAGGTGGTCGGTGTGACGGCCATGGGCCCTGATTATAAGAAAGCCGGGTACTCCAATTATGGCTCGGCGGCCGACCTTTTCGCTCCCGGAGGGGCGAGTTCGGCCAATCCGGAGGACCCGAAACAGGTTTACAGCACCTATATCAACGGCGGCTATGCCTATCTGTGGGGAACGTCGATGGCATGTCCCCATGTTTCGGGTGTGGCGGCGCTGATAGTGTCCTATTACGGTGTGGATACGCCCGGTTTTACGGCCGAACGCTGCCGGGAGATTCTGCTGCGCAGCTTCCGGCCCGTGGGAGAGTATGTCGCCGGCGAACCGTATGCCGACGGATTGGGTGCCGGGTTGGTGGATGCTTCGCTGATTCTGCTCGAAAATCCAGGCATAAAACCGGGAAGCGTCGAGGAGCTGACATTGACGCCGCTGCCTGACGGGATGGCGATAGCCGCTGCGATGCCCGCCGATGGCAATGGGGATGCCGTGTCGAAAATCAGGCTCGGGTATGCGCCGGTCAACGGAGATGGTACGACGGGCGAGTGGAGGGAAGAGACCTTTCCGAATATCCAGCCTGCAGGAGGAATCTTCACGACCGAACTTCAATTGGCGGCCGAAGAGACCTATCGGGTGCGGATGAGCGTGGAAGACCGGTACGGAAACGTGTCGGATGAGGTGACGGATGAAGCTACTACGCTTCCGCACGTCAATGTGGCACCTTCGTATCGCGGCATAGAGACGCAGTTGTTCACTTCGACCGGTAAAGGGTTCAGCAAGACGGTGGCGCTGGACAGCTATTTCAGCGACCCCGATATTCCGTATGGCGACGAACTGACATTCGCGTTCGATGACGGAGAGCAGGAGATACTGGAAGTCGTACTCGAGGGGGCGGAGCTTCTCTTGACGCCGATATATAAGGGCCAGACGGAAATTGTGGTGACGGCTACCGATAGGGCGGGGGAAAGCGCCTCGGGTACTTTCAGGGTGCGTATCGTATCGGGTGACGAACCCCCGGCAGAGCCGGAACCCGACCCGGAACCCGACCCGGACCCGGACCCTGACCCTGACCCGGTGCCCGGATTCGACGGGGACACGATGGTGGTCGTCCCCAATCCTGTCGGTGAAGCGTTGACCGTGTATGTCCCGCATGTCGCGTCGATGGAGGGAACGGCTACGATATACGATGCGGCGGCCCGTAAGGTATTGGAGACGACGATAACGGTGGATGCGGAAGGAAAGGGTACCCTGCAGGTAGGCGGACTTTCCCCCGGAGCGTACTCGCTTTCGGTAGAGGTCGGGGGTAAAAGTTCCAAGGTATCGTTCATGAAGCGGTAGATAGTGCAGAAGAAAACGGAAAGAACGAATAATGTATGAAATACAGGTATTGGTTGGCAGGGCTTTGTGCGGGATTGCTGATTTCCTGTGCGAAGGAGAGTTTTACAGTCGGTGTGGAGCCGGAAGACGGCGACCGGATATATGCCGACGGCGATGAGGTAATCAGGGGCTGGATACGGATAAAGCTTTCGGAAGAGGGTCCCGAAGCGCTCCGGACTGGGCAGTTTACACGCGGCGAAGCTGCGACGGGCGACGGAGATATCGATGAGGTGGCGGCTGCGTTCGGTGCTACCGAGGTGCGGCGCGTTTTCCGCGACGGAGGCCGTTTTGCCGAGAGGCGCCGCCGGTACGGTCTGCATTTGTGGTACGATATACGTTTCGACGAGGAGATTCCCGTATCGCGGGCCGGGGCTGAATTTGCTGCGCTTCCGGGAGTGGCTTATGCGGAACCGGTGTACCGGATACAGCGCCTTGACGCTGCCGCGATTCCTGCCGAAGCGCTGTACGAGCCGCCCGTGCCGGCGGCAGAGGAGGGACAGTGGCCTTTCGACGACCCGATGCTCTCCCAGCAGTGGCATTATTATAACGACGGTACCATCAGCGGGACGGAAGCCGGTGCCGACATGAATCTGTTTGAAGGGTGGAAAACCACCGCGGGCAGTCCGGCCGTGATAGTCGCCGTGACGGATTCCGGCGTGCAGTTCGACCATGAAGACCTGGCTGCCAACATGTGGGTGAACGAGGCCGAACTGAACGGAACGGAAGGTGTGGATGACGACGGAAACGGCTATGTGGATGACATATACGGATGGAATTTTGTCCGGGACAGCGGAACGATAGTTCCGGAAGACCACGGTACGCATGTAGCCGGTACGGTGGCGGCAGTCAATAACAACGGCATAGGCGTCTGCGGCGTGGCCGGCGGTACGGGCAATGGCGACGGAGCCCGCATCATGTCGATGCAGATATTCGAGGGCGACGAATCCGTAGGCGATACGAATGCGGAGTGTTTCGTGTATGCCGCCGATAACGGGGCCGTGATTTCGCAGAACAGTTGGACGTGGACCCGGCTGTCGTCGCTTCCGAGAGCCTACGACGAAGCTTTCGACTATTTCATCGAAAATGCGGGAATGGACGACAGCGACGGCGACGGGGTGAATGACCGTCAGACCGGCCCCATGAAGGGAGGTATCATCATCTGTGCGGCGGGCAATTCCGGCGGGAGAATAGAGTATCCTGCGGCCGATGCGAGGTGTGTGGCCGTCACGGCAATGGGGGCGACTTTCAAGCTGGAAGCCTATTCCAACCGGGGAGCGGAAGCCGATATCATGGCGCCGGGCGGCGTGAAGGCCGCCAATTCGAAACGCCGGGTGTGGAGTACGGTTGCCGATAACGATTATGCCGCCATGTACGGTACGTCGATGGCGTGTCCGCATGTATCGGGCGTGGCAGCCCTCATAATCGCGGAATACGGACAGGAAGGGTTTACGGCCGAGCAGTGCCGTGAGATACTGCTGCGGGCATACCGTCCTGTCGGCGGTCTTGCCGACGACGATGCGGAACTCGGCGTACTGGGCGTGGGACTGCTCGATGCGGGGGCCGCATTCGTGACGGACCCCCAGTCGCAGCCGGGTGTCGTGGAATTCGGTTCCATGCAGGTGTCGGGCAATACGGTGAGCGTGCCGTGGCGCGTGCCTGCCGACGGCAACGGGAATGCCGTCGCGCAGTTTGTCGTGGAGTATGCCCCGAAAGAAGGGGGCGGCACGCCGGGTGGCGGAACCGTTGCGAACCGTTACGACGTGGGGCAGACCATGGTGTACACCTTCGAAGGGCTGTACAATACCGATTACGAAATAAACGTTCGTTCTATAGACCGGTTCGGAAACAGTTCGGAGGCGGTGTCCGGTTCGGTATCCATAGGCAATTTCGAGAATCGTCCGCCGGAGAGGACTTCCGAAAGGATGGCGGATGTATCCATGCCCGATACGGCGGAGACGAGTATCGTGAGCATAACGCTCACTCCTTATTTTACCGACCCCGACCTTGAATACGGCGACGAGCTCTCCTATTCGGCGACGAGCGTGAACGAGGATATCGTCGCCACAGAGGTGGCAGGGGAGGTGCTGAGGCTGATTCCGCGTGCCAAAGGAACGAGCCTGGTGACAGTGACGGCATCCGACCTTGCCGGGGCGACGGTGAGTTTCTCGATATATGCTACGGTAGCCGGAGGTACGGGCCCCTCGGGCGATGACGGGGCGGTTGCAATAAGTCCCAATCCGGTGGCTGACAGGCTGAATGTCCGGTTGGGTGACACGGAGGGCGAAGCGGCCGTACGCATTTATGACGGTGCTGCCCGGCTGGTGATGGAGGCCAGGGAAGAGATAGTCGGCGGCGGTGTGGAGCTCGATGTCAGCCGTCTTAGTCCGGGAGCCTATTCGCTTGTTGCGGAAGGTGGCGGACGGACGGTGCGCGGTACTTTTGTGAAACGGTAGCGGTCGATGGAACCGAATGGTGCCCGGCGGGTTCGGACACCGGAGCGGAAGGGCGGGATGTCCGCCTGAGGAGACGGAACAAACATTTAATACATAATAACAAGGATGAAAAAAGTACAATATTTATTGATGTCCGTATGTGCCCTTGCGGCGGCTTCCTGTACCAAGGAGGCTTCCTTTACGGAAGAAACCAAACCGGAGGCCAAAACCGAGATGGGGGCAGGCGAAGTGCGCGACGGGTGGATAAGGATAAAAATCAAGGAGGATGCCGCTCCGCTGCGTGCGGGGGTGTTCACCCGCGGTGCCATGGAGTCCGGAAATGAGGATATGGACCGTATCGCGGCCGAACTGGGTGCTACCGAGGTGCGGCGCGTATTCAGCGACGGCGGCCGGTTCGCGGAGCGCCGCCGCCGGTACGGCCTGCATCTGTGGTACGACGTGCGTTTCGATGAAAGTGTACCCGTGTCGCGTGCTGCAGACAGGTTTGCGACCATCGACGGAGTGGAGTATATCGAACCCGTCTATGTCATCAAGAGTACGGATGCCGATGCGGTCTATGTGCCCGACAATGTCATCTATACTCCTTCGGTAGCGGTTACGCGCACTGAGATGCCGTTCAACGACCCGATGCTCTCCCAGCAGTGGCATTACAACAACGAGGGGGAGAACGGATTTACGGCCGGTGCCGACATCAACCTGTTCGAGGCATGGAAGGTCGAGACCGGCAAACCGAACGTCATCGTGTCTGTGCATGACCAGGGAATCGTGCTCGACCATGAAGATTTGGCGGCCCATATCTGGGTGAACGAGGCCGAGATGAACGGTGCGGAAGGTGTCGATGACGACGGCAACGGCTATAAAGACGATATTCACGGGTGGAATTATATAAACAATTCCCCGGATATCATTCCCGAAGGACACGGTACCCATGTAGCGGGTACTATCAGCGCGGTAAACAACAACGGCATCGGTGTCTGCGGCGTGGCCGGCGGAACCGGTGAGGAGGACGGCGTGCGGATAATGAGTCTTCAGATACTGTATCAGCCTGTGGCCGGCGGTTCGTCGCAGTTTTCGGAACGTGCCCCTGAAACGTATGCGTATGCCGCCGATAATGGGGCAGTGATTTCGCAGAACAGTTGGACTCTCGGCGTGACGGGCAAACTTCCGTACTCCTACGAACAGGCTTTTACCTATTTCAATGAGAATGCCGGTATGGACGATACGGACGGCGACGGCGTGAACGATGTACAGACCGGCCCGATGGCGGGCGGAATCATCATCTTCGCAGCCGGCAATGCAGGCGGTCCGACGCTTCTGCCCGCTGCGAGCGACAAGGTGATAGCGGTGGCCGCATCGGGTCCGAACTATGAGAAGGGTTCCTATTCGAGCTGCGGTCCGGAGATAGACATCCTTGCCCCGGGCGGTGCCGGTTCGCAGGGCGGAAAGGGGAATGTGCTCAGTACGTACAAGGACTCCTACACCGGAGAGGTCGGTTATTCGCATCTGTGGGGAACTTCGATGGCCTGCCCGCACGTTTCGGGTGTGGCTGCACTGATAGTGTCGCACTTCGGCGGCGAGGGCTTTACGGCGGAGGAGTGCAAGAAACGTCTGCTGAACGGTTACCGACCGATGGGCGGCCTGATTCCCGACGACCAGCTCGGTGACATAGGCGTCGGACTGCTCGATGCCGCAGCCGCTCTGATGGACGACCCCGGTACGGCACCGGCCAATGTGGACGATGCGGAGGTCTCTTCGGAACTCAATAAGATAAACCTGACGTGGACGGTGCCGGCCGACGGTAACGGAGCGGCGGTGGCTACCTATTGGGTAACTTACGGTGCCGAAGGTGAGGAACCCGTCGAGCAGGAGATAAGGAACCTCTACAATGTGGGTACCGAGGTGACCTATGCGTTGGACGGAAAGTACAATACCGCTTATGATATCAGTATCCAGACCGAAGACCGCTGGGGAAACAGGACGACCGAAGCCAAAGAGCTCTCCGTGACGCTCGGTACGTTCGAAAACGTGGCTCCTACGGTCATGGAGAAAATCGGCGACAGCAATATCGCGGCTCCGGGCGAGGAGAATATCAGACAATATACGCTTTCGGATTACTTCACCGACCGCAACCTTTCCGACGGCGACGTGCTGGCCTATACGGCAAGCAGCAGCAATGAAGCCGTGGTTGCCGTGTCCGTAGCCGAGGACATCCTGACTCTGACGCCCAAGGCAAAGGGGTCGGCCAACATCACCGTGACGGCTACCGACCTGGCGGGAGCGTCCGCCGAGCTGAAGTTCCGGGTGTCGGTAACCAGCGGGCCTGCACCGGGCCAGGCCGTATCCGCCCTGACCGTAACGGAGAACCCCGTGGGCGACGCACTCGGATTCTCGCTTTCGGAGGCGTCTGGAGCAACGGTGGATGTAACGGTTTATGATGCTGCGGCGAGAAAGATTTACGGCGGCAGCGTGACGTTGGATACGAACGGTGCAGGTAGTGTGGATGCTGCGGCATGGAGTCCCGGCGCCTATACGCTCGCTGTCGTACACGGGAATCAGACGCTCAAGGCATCGTTCGTGAAGAGGTGACGGCAGCCGATATGTATGAATGAGTTATGCGATACAGGTTCCTTGGCGGTGTGCCACGGAACCTGTATTGCGATGGGAATGTCCGGCCGGTATAGCGGCCGGGATTCGAAAGAGCGGATTAAAGTTTTGCATTGCGATGAATTATAAATATTTGTTTTTGGGAGTGGTTTCGTTGGCCGCATTGTCGTGTGTCAGGGAGCCTGCGACGGACTCCGGAATCTGTCCCGGCCGGGAACCGGAAGCAGTGGCCGACGACGGGTCGGTTGTCAGCGGCTGGATAAGGATAAAGCTGCAGGAGGATGCGGCACCGCTCAAGGTGGGGGTGTTTACGCGCGGTGAGGCCGATTCGGGCAATCCGGAACTGGACCGGGCCGCCGCTGCGCTCGGTGCCACCGAAATACGGCGCAGTTTCAGCGACGGCGGCCGGTTTGCCGAACGCCGCCGCAGGTATGGGTTTCATTTGTGGTACGACATCCGTTTCGATGAGGATGTGCCCGTGTCTCGTGCCCAGGACGGCATCTCGTCGCTTCCCGGCGTAGCGCATGTCCAGCCCATCTATCGGATAGTGCCGCTGGACAATGGGCGCGGTATTCCGGGGGAGATGGTGTACAGACCTGCGGCAATCGGTGCGGCACGGCCTTCGGACGAGCCGTTCGACGACCCGGGGCTGCCGCAGCAGTGGCATTACAACAACGAAGGTTCCATCAGACGTGCCGTAGAGGGTGCCGATATCGACCTGTTCGAGGCGTGGAAGACCACGGCGGGAGACCCGGCCGTGATTGTGGCTATCATGGACGGCGGCGTGCAGTGGGACCATCCCGACCTGGCGGCCAACATGTGGGTGAACGAGGCGGAACTGAACGGTGTGCCGGGTGTGGATGACGACGGCAACGGGTATGTGGACGATATTTACGGATGGAATACCATGCGCGAAAGCGGAGAGATAGCCCCCAACAGCCACGGAACGCATGTGGCGGGAACGGTCGGTGCCGTCAATAACAACGGCATCGGCGTCTGCGGTGTGGCCGGCGGTACGGGCGAGGGAGATGGTGTCCGGCTCATGTCGTGCCAGGTATTCGATACCGTGGAGTCGGGCAAGGGTGCCGAAGCGTATCTTTATGCCGCGGACAACGGTGCGGTCATATCCCAGAACAGTTGGGTGTACAATAATATGGCTGTTTTGCCTCAGGATATGTCCGATGCGTTCGATTACTTTATCGAGAATGCCGGTATGGACGATACGGACGGCGACGGCGTAAACGATGTACAGACCGGTCCGATGGCGGGCGGTATCCTGATATTCGCCGGAGGGAACAACGACTCTTCGGCTATACAGCAGCCCGCTGCCGACCCGCGCACCGTGGCGGTGACGGCTATGGGACCGGATTATACCAAGGCGGGGTACTCCAACTACGGTGTCATGGCGGATATCTATGCTCCGGGCGGAGCCGACGGCAACGACACGAGCTATCCGCGGGAGTGTCAGGTGTACAGTACCGATTTCGGCGGCGGCTATGTCTACATGAGCGGTACCTCGATGGCTTGTCCGCACGTTTCGGGCGTGGCTGCGCTGATAGTGTCGCATTATGGGGTAGGACACTCGGATTTTACGGCGGAGCAGCTCAAGGAGCGGCTTTTGCGCAGCTACCGTCCGGTGAGCGAGTACGTAGGGGCTAAATACGACGGTAAACTCGGCGTGGGACTGATAGATGCAGGGCTTATCTTTCTGGAGAATCCCGAAAGCGTTCCCGGCGAAATCACCTCACCCGAGGCGGAGGCCGTACTGAACGGTCTGAGGCTGTCGTGGCTGGTGCCTGCCGACGGCAACGGAATGGCCGTGGCCGGATTTACGGTGACCTATACGGGAAGAGGAGTCGGCAAGTTCGCCGACCGCGAGGAGGTCTCCGAGGAGCTCTCCTTCAGCAATTACGCAGAAGCGGGCGACCGGGTGCTGTACACGGTAGAGGGGCGCTACAATACGGAATATGAGCTCCTTGTGTCGGCGGTGGACCGGTTCGGAAATGTTTCCAATGCAGTCGCCATCGCTTGTACGACAGGAGACTATGCGAATGAAAAGCCGCGGATAACGGAGCGGTTCGGAAATATCAAGATAGCCGAGGCGGGTGCGGCCTCCTCCGTGCGGTTCGTGTTGTCGGACTATTTTAGCGACCCCAACCTGGCCGACGGCGATGTGCTCGCTTATAGCATTACCAACCGTTACGAGCATATCGTGCGGACGACATTGGAGGAGGGGAACGTATTGGTCCTTGAACCGTTGGCCAGAGGTACCGCCAACGTTACCGTGCTGGCTACTGACCTCGACGGCGAGGTGGCGCAGTCGGCCATGACGGTAATTATCGAGAACGGGCCCGACCCTTCCGATAAACCCGATGAACCCTCCGTCGAGGGATTCGCGCTCTATCCCAATCCGGTGGCCGACCTGCTGCAGGTCCATCTCGGCCAGGCGGCAGGCGACAGCATGGAGTTTGCCGTCTACGATGCGGCGGCCCGCAAGGTTATCGGAGGCCATCTCGATTTCGACGCGCAGGGCGTGGCGGAACTCGATGTCTCCGCTCTGGCGCCCGGCGTCTATACGTTTGTGGGCGACGGCGAACCGGATACGTGGAGAGGGACGTTCCTGAAGAGATGACGCCCCGGAACCGTGACGGGGTGTCCGCGCATCCTGCGGCACCGGCTCCGGAAGGGAATTGCGGGGTGTCGGAGGAAGGAGAGAACAATGGTCTGCCGAACGGAATGTCTGCCGTATCGGCAGCCGTTCCCCGTACCGGAAATGAACGAAACCAGTGATGAGAACCTAAATAAACGAAAGGATGAACGGATATAAACTGTTGTTGATGCCGCTTTTGGCAGGCATCGTTTTCTCCTGCGTCAGGGAGCCGGAGGCTCCGCTTTCCGACGGACAGATACCGCAGGAGACCTATGCTCCCGATGATGAGGGGGTACTCAAAGGATGGGTGAGGATAAAGCTGCGCGATGACGCACAGGCTCTGCGTGTGGGGACTTTCACGCGCGGTGCCATGGAGTCGGGTGACCCGGAGCTGGACCGGATAGCCGCTTCGCTCGGAGCTACCGAGGTGCGCCGGGTGTTCCATGAAGGCGGACGGTTCGCCGAACGCCGTAGGAAATTCGGCCTTCATCTCTGGTACGACGTGAAGTTCGACGATACGCTGCCCGTGTCGCGTGCCCAGGCCGAGCTGGGCTCCCTGTCCGCTGTCGCGCATGTGCAGCCGGTCTATACCATCCGGATGTTCGATGCGGGGAATACGCTGCCCGAAGAGGCCGTGTATGTCCCGGCACAGCGGAGAGCGGAGCGTGCGGGGGCAGGGCCTTTCGACGACCCGGGACTTCCGAAGCAGTGGCACTATAACAACGACGGAAGCGGCACCAAGTGGGTCGAGGGTTCGGATATCAACCTCTTCGAAGCATGGGAAGTCACTGCCGGCGACCCGTCGGTGATAGTGGCCGTCACCGACCACGGGGTGGAATACGACCATCCCGACCTTGCCGGGAACATGTGGGTGAATGAAGCCGAACTGAACGGTACGCCCGGCGTGGACGATGACAATAACGGGTATGTGGACGATATTTACGGATGGAACGTCATCCTCGATTCGGGTACCATCAATCCCGGTACGCACGGTACGCATGTGGCCGGTACGGTGGCGGCTGTCAATAACAACGGCATCGGTGTCTGCGGTGTGGCCGGTGGCACGGGCAACGGCGACGGCGCTCGGATAATGTCTCTGGCGATATTCGACAGCACCAGTGCCAATGCGGGCAGTTATCCCGATGCCTACGCCTATGCGGCGGATAACGGAGCGGTGATAAGTCAGAACAGCTGGGGATACACCAGCGGGGTGGCGATGCCGCAGGATGTCTCCGATGCGCTGGATTACTTCATCGCCAATGCGGGTGTCGATGAGAACGGCAACCAGACGGGGCCCATGAAGGGCGGCCTGCTGGTCTTTGCTGCCGGCAACGAGGGGACACCCAGTGCCCGTATGCCTGCGGCCGACCCTCGGACGCTCTGCGTGACGGCGATGTGTTCCGATTATACCCGACCCAATTATGCGAATTACAGCGACGACGTGGACATCTTCGCTCCGGGAGGGGCTGACGGCAACGACCGCAACTACAGCGATGCGGACCGGGTGTACAGTACCGACCTCGACGGAGGCTACAGTTATAAATGGGGCACTTCGATGGCCTGTCCGCATGTGTCGGGTATCGCTGCGCTGGTCATCGCTCATTACGGTGTCGGCCACCCCGGTTTTACCGTCGAAGAGTGCCGTGAAATATTGCTGCGGAGTTACAGGAGCGTCAGCGAATATGTGGAGCCGAAATACGACGGCAAACTCGGTGTCGGCCTTGCGGATGCGGGAATGATATTCCTGGAGGATGCCGGTACGGCTCCGGGTACGGTTTCGGCGCCTGCCGCGAGAGCCATGGGAAGGGAGCTCGAACTGGCATGGACGGTTCCGGCCGACGGCAACGGGTTGCCCGTAGCGGAGTTCCGGCTGACCTATACGGGCCGGGGCATCGGCAAGACCGAGGGCAAGGCTCCGGATACCTCCGGCGAAGTCGTGCTGCGGAACTATACGGCCGTAGCAGAGACGGCGACCTATATATGGACGGGACAGTACAATACGGAGTACCGTTTCGAAGTCTCCGGTATCGACCGTTTCGGTCATGAGTCGGAGAAGGTCTCCTTTTCGCACTCCACCGGAGATTACGAGAACGGCAAACCGCGAACGCAGCAGGATTTCGCCCCCGTCGAATTCGAGAATGTCGGTGAGGCCTATGCCCTGAGTTTCGACCTGTCGGAATATTTCACCGACCCGAATTTCGGGGACGGGGATATGTTGTCCTATTCGCTTATCAACCGCAACGAGGATATCGTCGATGCTGCGGTGCAGGAGGGGCGGTTGGTGCTTCTCCCGGTCGGCAAGGGGACGGGCCGTGTGACGGTGACGGCTACCGACCTCGACGGCGAGGGGGTACAGTCCGTCCTGACCGTTACCGTGCTGAACGGCCCGGAACCGGCTGCGCCTGCCGAGGGGTTGCGGCTCTCTCCGAATCCGGCCGGCGACGAACTCGGTATAGCGGCCGGTGTGCGGGATGCGGAAGTGGAGGTAACGGTGTACGACGCGGCGGCCCGCCGGGTGATTGTGGGTACGGTGGCGTTGGACAGCCGGGGGTACGGTACGTTGAATGTCTCCGCTCTGGCGCCGGGTACCTATACGCTGGTGCTGGAGGCTCCGGGATTGTCGGAGAACGGCTCTTTCGTGAAAAGATAACCGGCTCCCCATCCGGGCGATACGGTGAACGGGCGGGACGGCATGGCTGTCCCGTTCCGTTTTCAGGAGGGAGGGGAGCCGTCGACGATAGGGAATCCTTATGGCGGTATAGGAAAAGAGATGGGGGTTTCGTATTCGGATTGTGGCGTTCAGGTATTATCTTTGTTCTGTACAAAAGGGCCGGAAACGGCAATTGCGAATCCATAAAAAATACGAGAAGATGGCAACGATACAGACCTTATACCTGGGCGACCTCCGAACGGAGATAACCCATGTACAGTCGGGCAACAAGGTGATGACCGATGCACCGACCGACAACAACGGCAAGGGCGAATATATTTCGCCGACCGATATGGTGGCTGCGGCTTTGGGCAGCTGTATGCTGACGCTCATGGCCTTGGCGGCCCGCCGGCTGGAGATAGAACTCAAGGGAACGAGGGTGGAGATACAGAAAGTCATGGCGGCCAATCCGCGCCGTATCGCCGAGATAAAGCTCGATTTCTATTTTCCCGGCAGCTATACGGACCGGTGCAGGAGGATAATCGAGGGGGCCGGGGAAACTTGTCCCGTGGGGAAATCTCTGCATCCGGACGTGAAACAGACGGTGACCTATCACTACGCCGAGGCTTCCTCGTGTGGAGTGCAATAGCCGGGTATGCCGCAGTT